>JAEEGF010898350.1_pt1 | contig 12784 bp, 11 predicted proteins | sample 9134171 | NCBI WGS metagenome assembly JAEEGF01 (sample SAMN16246542, study PRJNA631951) | gut metagenome | biome: gut microbiome; feature: rumen; material: AP-attached | host: Bos | place: Iran: Karaj | collected 2018-10 | reverse complement strand
CATTTGTACATCCTGCCGATGGTATCCGCTTCCGGTTCCCGGCTGATCACCGTATACTCCACATAGCGGAATCCTTCGACTGTCTCCGTGCGGAGATTTGAATAGGCATCGCTGCGCTTATCCATTTCTTCCCGGAAGAGATTATCCAGGGTACAGCTAAAGATTTTGCAGATTTCCAGCGCTTTGTCCATTTCCGGATTTGCCGCGTCCATTTCCCATTTTGAGATGGTCTGGCGGCTGACGTTCAGCTTTTCCGCCAGTGCTTCCTGGGTCATATTCGCACTCAGCTGCCTTAAATACTGAAGGTTTTTTCCAAAGCTCATGTTGCTTCTCCTCTTACTCTGTATTTGTCGTCCCTGACAGTTTTCTGCTCCGCGTCGCAAGGACAGATTAACATAAAACAGGCAGCTTTCCCACCAACTCACAGGTGCTGTTTCAGGAGATCGCGCAACTGCAGGTTGCGCTGCTTTTTCAGGAAGGGCTGCTGCAGCCGTTCAGGCTGCAGCAATCCCGCAAACCATGCCTCAAAGCCGGATATCTTCTTCCGTAAGTGGCCTGATTTCTCCCTTGTCAATCTTATGGATGGCCCCAATAATTTCAGCTTTGCCGTTCCTGATGAAAATGGCGCTCTCATCCTCCATGGCACAGACCGGCCGTTCCATGGAAACCTCTTTCATGAGCCGCAGCCGTTCCGTATCGTCATAGCTGAAATGGCCAATCATCGTGATATCCGCAAACCCCAGTCCTTCATACGGAACCAGGGATTCCCAGATATCCACCGTGGTTTTTCCCATGTTCATGGATCCCGCACTGACGCCCAGGACCATCGCCGGGCCGTCCCGGACAATATCATAAACACCTTTGTCCCGCATCAGCTGCATCTGCTCCGCGCAGGATCCGCCGCCCATCAGGAAGAAGCAGTCGGCCTCCCGGGCCCATTTTTGCGCATCGGCAGGTTCCATCCGGGCATCCACCACACAGAACCGGTCAAAGCCGATTCCATATTCAACGAACATCCCGTGCATCCCGGCTGAATCCTCATCGTTCTGCTGGTAATCCATCGGGCACGCAGTGATAAATACGATGCATCTGCGCGCAGGCAGTTCCTTTTCCAGCCGCCCGGCAATTTCACCTGTAAACCGGCGGTCCGGAAATCCGCTGAAAAAAGCGATTGCTTTGTTACTGTTCATCTGTATTTCCTCCATTATCAGTCATTCGTCTGTATCGTTTCTTTTTCCTTCCGGTCCAGTTTCCTGTAGACCGGTTTCCTCAGCCGGGTAAAGCTGACCACCATCCCGGCAATCCCGACAATAAAGAACATCAGGCCGATGCCCGCTCCTTTTCCCGTTCCGAAGGACCCGGACAACACCCGCTGTGCCGGGGAATCCGCCAGCATAAACGGTTCAAACACCGTATCCGCCAGCAGGCCGCCCAGCAGGAGCGCAGGCGGAATCGTGAAATTCTGCAGGGTGCTCTTCGCGGAAAACACCCGTCCCTGCATCTCCATCGGAACCTTCTCCCGCATCAGGATATCCATGTTCACGTTCATTACAGCTGCCATCAGATAGCTTCCGAACGCCGCCGCGCACCACAGCCACGGACGGGAAGTCAGGCTTTGGATAATGTTTCCGGCAAAAACAAGACCGGTGGCAATGAAAATCAGCCGGGTCCGGCTCTTCCGCGGTTTGACCGTCGCTGCCAGCAGGCTCCCGGACAGCACGCCCAGCGCTGTAAAGCTTTCCACCATACCCAGCACGGACTGGTTATTGCCTGTCCTGCCCAGGATAAAGGGCGAAAGCATTCCGTCGTTGCCCAGCTTCGCCAGGAAATTGATCACTGCCAGGAACAGGGTAATCCGCAGGATGGCCGTATGGTCTTTCAGATAGCGGATTCCTGCCAGGCAGGTCTTTGAAAAAGGTTCCTCTTCCGTTGTCTGCCGTTCCGGCTCCGGAATCCGGATCAGGAACAACAGCACCAGGAAGGCAACGGCAAAAGTCGCCAGGTCAATCATCAGCACCAGGTCCAGTCCGCCGGATGCCAGCAGCAGCGCGCCCAGCGCCGGAGCCAGAATGGATACCGCGGCCCCGCTGAACCCCTGCAGACCGCTGGCCCGGGCATAATGTTCCTTCGGCACCAGCAGACTGACAGCGACAAAGGAGGCCGGTTCCTGGAACGCGTTCATGAGGCTGAGCAGGAAATTGATCACATACAGATGCCAGATCTGCAGGATCTCTCCGGAATGCAGCACAAACACAGCCAGCGTTCCGCAGGCTGCCACCAGGTCTGCAATCAGCATGATCCTTTTTTTATTCTGCCGGTCCACCATACTTCCCGCCAGGAAACGGAAAAAGATGGTCGGCAGGAAGGTGCATACCGTCAGCAGGGTCACGCTGGACGCGGTTCCCCTCTGGCTGTACACCCAGATAATGACCGCATAATCCGTCATGGCCGTCCCGAGCTGGGATACGGTCTGGGATCCCCATAGCAAAAGAAAACTGTGTAGTTGTTGAAAAGAATGTTTATTCATGGCTTTGCTCCTTACATGTTTGTATTTTCATGCGGCGCAAAGCCTGACCGGACGAAAAGGCTCCGATCGCTCCGTGCAGGTTTCGTCCTATATCAGACCTTGCGCGGAGCAGAAACATCTGCGGCTAACGATATCCCCCACCTGGTATGTTTCACTGTCTTTTCCTCCGTTTGTATCTCAATCGTCCGGTTTATCGAAAACTCATATGCATATTCTATATTACTATGAAATAACCGGAATTGAAAGGGAAACATGCTGATCTGGCATTCCGATCCGCAAAACCGGAAACGCATGAAAAAACAGACACCCGTGAAGAGTGTCCGTTTTCAGCAGCCGAAGTGATTCCATCGCAGATACCAGTCATGCGTCCTGTACCGTGATTTTGATCCTGCATACAGCGTCTCCCTGCTTGACGCTGCTGATCAGCTCTGTACTGACTTCTTTTCCGAATACATATCCAAACATTCTCCTGGAATATCCAAGCGTACAATAGCACCATGTCTTGGGCAGCAGGTCATCAGTCCGGTTCACGCATGAACAGTAGCACTGCGGATAGATCAGGTAATACGCCGTTCCGTCATATTCCAGCGTGAATCCAAGGTCCAGGGCATTTGCCTGCTCCACAAAAGAATGCGGATCCCTGTTCTTTCCGTAAACCGCTTTGAGCTTGCTGCCGCCGTATCCGTACTTTGGTCCGCAAGCACAGTCCATCCTGATCTTTTTGATCGTCTCATCATCGTAGTGATTGTTCAGGAAAGCGCATAGTTCTTTTGCCCAGTGTACTTTTTTGCCTGCATCAGCAGATTTTGACAGCGGATTCTCTTCGGAAAACCGGATGCCGGCTTCCCGCTCTCCGTGCTCTTCCATACTGGCAAGAAACCTGAGCGCCTGGGGATTATCATTTTTCGGCATTGTTCGTTCCCCTCCCCGTCACTTGCTTTTCCTGACAGGAATGCAGATCTCGCTGACATAATCCCGGGCGGACGGGTCTCCGGGCAGGTAGTTCTCAATGTCATAATCGGGGATCAGTTCATAATCGGAAACCGGCAGCCATTCCTTGTAGATCTTTTCCCACATAGTCTGGATCGCCCCGGGTGTCGGTCCGACGCATTTGAAAACCGCCCAGGTGTATTCCGGAATATGGATGATCTCGAACCCATCCGGAACGCCTTCCACATCGGAAGCTTTGCAGCCGATGCCATACCGGAACTCATCACTGTCCGTCTTCTGCTGGGCGCAGAGCCCGAGATATCCCGGGATCTTCCGGTATGCTTCATGGGCGTAATACTCGTCCCAGAACTTCGGAATCTCGTCTTCGCTTGTTTCGGCATGAAAAGTTTTCGCATGCATGAGAAGGTCCATCGCTTCCCATTTTTCAATCGTGTACTCCATGATACTGCCTCCTTCAATTGTCATATGGACGGTAAACCGGTTCATGAACTGAATGGGGCTTCCCTTTTTCACCTGCATCGGTGAAAACCCATGGAACCGTGTAAACGCTTTGGTAAAGCTTTCCGGCGAATCATAGCAGTACTTCATGGCCACATCGATGACTTTTTCATCTCCACCAGCCAGATCTGCCCCGGCCTGAGAAAGGCGCCTTTTCCGCAGGTATTCCGCCGGGGACATTTCCGTCAGCAGGGAAAACGCCCTCTGGAAATGAAACGCCGAAAGATTCACATGCTTCGCGATATCCGCCAGCGCAATCTCATCCGTCAGATGGTCTTCCATAAACTCGATAGCGTCGTTGATTGTTTTGACCCAGTTCATCCGGTCTCCCTCCTTTCACAATTGATCATAAGGCTGTTCATAAGATAAATCCTGTCATGGATTGCTTTGTTTTGTCCGGTCATGAGGCCTGTTATTCATTTTCCGGAAAGCTCCTGAAGAAAACCATATTGTTGTCCGGATCATAAAAGCTCATGTTGACCGCACCCCATGGCCGCTTTGTCGGGGGTTCTATGATTTACGCTCCAAGGGTCCGGACCTTTTCATATTCCCAGTCAATATCATCCACCGTAAATGCCAGGCAGATGTTCTGGTTCCGGTTGTTCTTTACGGTCCCGTCGTTATAGACGGTCAGGGTTGTTCCTTCTGAGATGATAAACTGATGGGTCTCATCATTGCTTCCGTTTTCCACACCCAGCAGCTGCTTGTAAAACGCTGCAAGCCTCAGGACGTCATTTGTCAGTAGGCATACTTCGCCGATCGTCACTTATGCTTCCTCCGTTTCCTGTCTGTCATATCCTTTTACTGTTTACAGCATGATCCAGTATCGTCTGATCAGATGACTGCCTTCTGCTTCATTATACCGTTCAATGGTATCCCAAAGCTTTCCGCCCAGCTTTTCGCAGACATGAATGGACGCCGCGTTCTTTTCATTGATGTTCAGCAGCACCTTTTCCATGCCGTGCTCTTTTGCGATTTCCAGCCCCCGGCGCAGGATCTGCGTTCCGTATCCCTTGTTCCATTCCGATACCCTGACCGCATAGCCGATGCTTCCGATATCCAGCATCACCTTCGGGGGAAACTCTGTCCTCAGCTGGAACTCTCCGATGAACCTGCCGTCATCCACGGCCCAATAATGAATGCTGACGGGCTGGCCCTCCACAAGTCCCTTTTCCTTCCGGTCATACCAGTCCTTTGTGCTCATAAACCAGTCGCCTTCCAGATACTTCGGATTCGAGGGCCTGAAAAACACAACATTGTGATCATAGGATTCCTGGCAGTATGCTTTATATCCGTCCGCGTATTCCGGACACCTTTTGATCAGCTGAAGCATAATTTCCTCCGCAAATGCAATTATGTTACCTGAAGTCAACGCTTTCAGCGTCTTGAGTTTGTTCTGATCCGGGATTATTCCTGATCTTCAAAATAACATTGTATAACAAATGCAGGGGGCCGGAAAAGAGATTGTTATTAAAATTATTGGGACAATTGCTAATACCAATGGTATGGGGCGGTGGGATGGATACGGCCATGTATCGGAGAATATGCGGAAGGACAGCGCCGCCTGGATGCAGAAGTATATTTAATCCATCGGGGGATAATTCTCCCTTGTCAGTTTATCTCATAATTTCCTGAGCATCAGAAGGGTATGTGGAGGATATGAATCAGACAGAAAACGCACTGGCTCTTGCAGGAAGCATCGGCGGGAAAAGCGGGCTGAACTGCATCGCGGAACTGGATGAAACCGCGCCGGAACAAGCCAAAGCACAGGAAGCGGCCAGACAGGACAAACTGCTGGCCGGGATACCGGTGCTGGTGAAAGACAATATTGACGTGAAAGGCCTGCATACCACAGCGGGCAGCCTGGCACTGGCAGACAATATTGCCCGGGAGGATGCACCGGTGATCCGGAACCTGCGCAGAAACGGTGCGGTAATCCTGGGAAAAACCAACATGACGGAGTTTGCCAACTTCACAACCGAAAATATGCCCGGCGGATACAGCTCCCGAGGCGGGCAGGTGATTCACGCGGTGAATCCGAAGCTCTCGCCCACCGGTTCTTCCTCTGGATCGGCTGTGGCGGTTGCAGCGGGAATTGTACCGATGGCAGTAGGAACAGATACGTCCCACTCCGTTACCGGCTGTGCGATGTTCAACGGTATCTGCGGACTGAAGCCGCCGGTTGGCACGCTGTCGGCAGAGGGGATTATTCCCATTGCAAGAACGCTGGACAGCGCGGGAGCCATGGCGCGGAACCTGACCGACACACTGAAACTGTATTCCGCCATGCGGGATGAGCCGCTGCCGGAACTGAAGCCCCTCAGGATGAAAGGACTTCGCATTGCGGTAAACCGGGCCAACCGGGAGGCGTTTGAAGAAAGCCGGAAACGCTTCCTGGACAGCCTGCTCAAGAAGCTGAAAGCGGGCGGGGCTGTGATCGGGGAAGTGGACCAGGGGGCGGCGCCTGAAATGATGACGATCATGCGGTGGGAATTCCGGCCGATGCTGGAAGACTATCTGGCAAAATCCACAGCGAAACGGAAAACCCTGGCCGAGATCGTCGCGTACTACGAAGCCAATCCGGATACCATGATGAAGTACGGAGACACATTGCTTCGCGCGGCACTGGACGAGACGCCGGGCGGACTTCAGGGGAAGCCTTATCTGGATGCCCTGGAGGCACGCAGGGAAGCCATTGCACGGGTCACGGCTGAGATTGAGCATTATGATGCTGTCCTGATGACAGGACCGACAAGCATCATGCATTTCTGCGGCCTGCCGACGGTGACGGTGGCGGGAAAGCAAAAGGATCCGAACGGCGTGAATGAAACGGTAATCCTGTACGGAAAGGATGAGTACAGGCTGTATGAAGCCGCCCTGGCGATTGAACAGATCATGATGGATATGCAGGGCAGCCGGGAATCCTGAATACCTTTAGTGATATGGAGTCGGATGATATGAAATGTGAACTGCTGGCCGAACATAATCTTGCGCTGATGCTCGACTTTGTTGATGATGAGAATACGAAATACAATGAGGCAGTACTGAAGGCGTTTCTGAACGAAAAGAACGCATACGGTTATATTGCCGCAGAAAATGGAAAAGCAGTCGGATTTGCCTACGGCTATGTCCTGAATGAGCCGGACGGGCAAAAAGTATACTATCTGCATGCAATTGACATTATGGAAGGATGGCAGAATCAAGGTTACGGAACGGAACTGGTCCGGTTTATTCATGAACATTCGAAAGCCCTGGGCTGCCGCAAAATGTTTCTGCTGACTCATAAACACAATGTTTCCGCCTGCAGGTGTTACGGGAAAGCAGGCGGAATTAGTGATGCCGCTTCAGATGATATCGTGTTTGTGTTTAGGTAATAATGTGCCGGTAGTTCCGGTTTGTCGGGATACCTGCCTGAAAAAAGGAAACCGGAAAATATATTTTGATTTTTCTTGCGATGCGGAACAGATATCACATTCAGGATCGTTATCTTGGTAAAAGGGGGCCATTGATTGTGCGCAAGAAAATTATATTCTGTCTCATACTTTTACTGCTGGCTGGCATTTCGCTGGCTCAGGCAAGTTCAACTACGGAGGGCATTGTTTCCGTCGCTGGTAAGGACATCGATGCCAGGGTGAAGCTGCGTGAGACACCCAAAGGTAAAATCATCGGCCAGTACTATAATGGTGCTCATTATACCGCTGATGAAGAAAAGGATGGCTGGGTACACATAACCATCGGCGGACGTACAGGCTGGATGATGAAATCCTATCTGCAGGAAGGCATTCCAGTTGCTGTAAACGCACCATACGGCAGAATTGCTTATCCTGATCCAGATGGGCAAATCTCTTTGATTGATCTGGAAGGTAAGGAACACCGGATTCCCGAGAATACGCTTTTGTATGTTCTGGGTACAATTGACGAAACCTACGTTCATGTCGAAGCACATCTTCAGGAAAATGAAATCCTTTACGGCGACTGCATCATGGAGAAAATTTCCTGGACAGATAATCTTGGACACGCAAGAATACATTCTGACCGGGCAGATCTGCCAATTAATGTTCGGGCAGATACAGATATCAAATCTGCCTCTGTATGTAAACTCTATCCGGGCACAGTTGTAGACCTGATCTTTGACTGGCATAATTCCGCAGATGGATGGCACAGGGTGCGAAACGCAAGCGTGAGCGGATATGTCCGGGATGACTATCTTGACTTTTCAACCGGAGGAGAACCGTTACTCATTCCGCAATGGGGAATGCTCAAACAGCCCAGCGCCATCGTTTCCGGCAGCAGTGTCGGTGAAGTATATCAGAATGACCCGCTGTTTATTCTCGGAATCACAGGGAGCAAAAAAACGCCCCTGTATTTCTGCGAGGGGAGAACATGGGTGGATGAGCAAACATATGAAACATTCCCCTTTTACATCCAGCAGTCTTCTGTGGACGAAAGCGGAAAAGGAAGTATTTCAACCCTGGCCCGTGTGAAAAAGAGCGGCGGAACTCAGGCTTATCACTTTGATGGAAGCGGAAAAATCGTTCCCGACAATGAACTCGGCCTGATACCGGAAGGAACAGAAGTGCAGATACTGACCAGCCTTGACCAGGACGGTCAGAGAACCGGATGGGGCCAGTATCTGACAGAAGGTACTGTCTGGGTATCATGCGAAATCCCCGCAGGAGGCCAATCGTATTACGGCTGGCTCATATCCGTGGATGATTTGTCTTTTGATTCACGGCTTATGCTTCCATCAATGTGGACGGAAGGATAATTATGGTGAAGGGCTTTACATGATAGCCGACGATAAAGTGTCATGTCGTTGTAAGATATGTGGCTACGAATGGAGTCCTTTTCCAGATTCTCTTCTACAGGTTCAACCATCCGCTGCAACCGACCGGGTTGCAGCATGACCTTCCGGTTCTTCCTGATTGTGAATCTGCTGCAGTTCCCAGGTCGTGTTCCGGGAAGCACTCAGATCCGCGTAATACAGGATCAGCCGGACAGATCCATACAGAATCAGAAAGCTGAAAAAGACAGCAACAGACAGGCGGAGAAGCTGAATTTGCTTCTCCGTCATCTTTGTCTGTTTCTGTTCTTCACCGGAATCTTCCGGTTTCTTTTCCGGATAATAAGGCATGGCTTACTTTCTCTTCAGGGAGGCCTTCATTACTCCCAGCACAGCCAATCCTACAGTCCCAAGCAAGATCAGACCAATCCACAAAACAGGATTGTCATTGTCACCTGTTTTCGGAAAAGAATGAGGTGTTGGACTGGGCGTAGGTGCCGGAGTCGGGGAGGGTGTCGGTGCAGCAGCCTTGATCTTCAGGGGAGCTTCTATCGTACCATCTGCAAACGAAATCTTCACCTTATGATCTCCCACGGACAGCGTATCCAGATAACTGCTCTTCAATGTCAGGACCAGGCTGCCGGATTCTGCAGTGCTGCCGCCGGCTGGAATTGCTTTCCCATCCACAGTTGCACCGGTATAGTTTTTAAAGGTTTCATCCGCGTCATTTGCATTCCGCTTCACAGTATAAACCGCATCTTCACCGCTTCCGACAGTATGCTCTGACCCCTTATTCTCTGTAACAGTATAGATGATACTGCCGGTTGTAATAGCAGTTCCCTGGCTGGCAGGTGACGGTTCATGGTTTTCGTCTCCCGTAATACGCTGGTAGAATGTGTATTGCTTATCTGATTCCAGCCCGGTAAATACAGGGCTTGTCTGCCAGTTGATCCCGTCGATGCTGTATTCGTATCCATCTGTCGCAGCAAGCGTTATGCTGTTCTCAGTTACATTTGCTGCAGTGGGTGCGGCCGGGATTTCCTTCAATGCTTTACTGATGGTCACGGTCACTTCTTTTGTTGCACCTGCATAGGTTGCAGTATCCGCTGCCGTGACGATGACGTAGGCCTTGCCGCCTGTCGGAACCTTCTTAATGGTCAGCGCACCGGTGGAAGCATTTACATCAATATAATCCTCGCTGCCGGCCTTTACAGCATAGCTGATTGCACCGCCGCCCATCGCGGGATCTGTCACCGTGGCGCTGACGTTCTTGTTCGTGTCGCCATAAGTTGCAGTCACATCCGCAGCTGTGATTGTCTGTATGCCCTTGTCTGTGATTGTAACCGCAATGGGCGTCGCGGCCAGCGCATTATAGTTATCGTCCGCCGCAACGGTGACGTTCACGGTTACGCTGCCTGTGTTCGCGCCGGAGGTCAGAATGCTGCCATTCAGCGTGCAGCCGTGCGCTTCGCCGCTGATCTCACAGCTGACCGCGCCGGTTGCACCGTTCAGTGTGACGTTGTCCGCCAGATCAACGGTATTCCCGCCTCTCATAACGGTCGCTGTGCCTGTGACCGACGCGGGATTATTGGCTTTACTGATCGTCACGGTTGCGGAACCGGCGACGGTTGCATAGTTATCCGCTGTGACCTGATAATACACCGTTTTCGGACTTTCGCTGACATTCGTAATGGTTGGACTGGTATCCAGGTCATAGGTGCCTTCCGTTGTTCCGTATTTCACTGTATATCCGCTCGCCGGCACAGAGACGGTAACAGAAATGCCATGCGGATCGCCGTCATAATTCACATCCCCATCTGAGGCGGAAACTGTCATCGTCCTGCCGGTAATCGCAAATGCCAGGCTGGCCGTCTTCCCGTCCCAGGTCATCTGCGCCACATAGGTTCCCATGTCTGAAGGAGCGCCGGACAATGCGCTCCCGCTCGGAGTTGTGCTGCCTGACCCGGTGGATTGATAGTAGGTCACCGTCGGCGCGGCCGCCAGATTGGCGGGCGCGGTTGCGGGATAGCCACTGACGGTCACCTCTCTGGGATTCCCGTCGTAGGTGGTGCTGCCGGTCGGGGCTGTCAGTGTCAGCGTAATCGCATTCGTGTTGTCATATCCGTCCGGGCATCCGCTGGTGCACTTTGCTGTGATTGTTGCGCCGCTGGCGGAATATGTCCAGCTGTGTGTACATGCCGCAGGAATCGTGATTGATGCCGGGGCGCTGGCGTAATCCGTTGCGTTCCCGTTATTGATGTCCTCTGCCAGGATATATGCATAATAATCCGTTCCACAGGTTTTTTTCGCATATGCCGCGGGAAGCGTAAAAGTTCCGGTTCCTGTTGTTCCGAAAGAACCCACGTCGAGTTTCAGATAGGTGAATCCGCTTGTCGCAGCAGTCCCAGCGGAATATGCGCTGTCCATAATGAGTACAGATACCTGATTGGCATCATTCTTATGCTCCCCGGTGATCGAATATGGTACTGTGATTGTGTTTCCGCTCCGGGACACGCCGGCAGAACCCTCAGCGATGATCATTTTACTGTCCAGTAGCGTCAGCTTATATTCATCAGCTCCGGCGCTGCCTTCTGTTCCAGGGATTAAAGATGAGAAGATGACAGATGACAGATTGATATTCAAAGCGGGACTCACACCGATGCGATCGCGGTTCACACCGCCGTGGGGCAGAGTCCCCATATAGCTGACGAAGCCGGCGCTGTCACCACTGATGGAGTAGGGCGACCGCAGCCACCACCTGTCGTTGCTGTTGTTCAGTTCCTTCATTCTCGTATTACTTTCGGTATATTTGTTTTCAAAACCATAAGTAGTGTTAGTCGCCTCCACTGCATCCAGCAGAAAAACCTGTTCTTGATTCAAAGGAGCATATCCAAGAATACCTGACCAGCCGTCTCCATCTCCCTGGCCTTTTCCTGCCTTTGTGCTTTCCGCAATGGCTGATGCTTCAACGGTTGTAAATCTGTCTGTCAGAAATGTGCCGTTAAGCCAGGTCCGGATGTCACTGAACGCCCATTCATTGGCTTTCTGTGCGCCTGTGTTTGGAGAACCATCGTCGTCAAATTTCATATACTGCAGGATACTGGCGCAGTCCAGCAGCATGGTTGTTCCACCAAAGTTGCTTGTATTCGTTGTCAATACATTAAACAGAATCGGGTTATTTTTTGATCCAAAGTATACCTTGCTCCATCCGCCCGCTCCGGAAGCCGGATTCGTAATCGCCCCTGTTCCCAGGCCGGTAATCGTCTTTCCTTCCGCCCTGGCCAGGCTCAGGGTTCCCGGCAGCAGTCCGGCAATCATGATCGTGCACAGCAGCAGTCCCAGCAGCTTCCTTCCCCACTTCCTCATGTTCCTTCTCCTCCCATGTCCGGTTGTTCAGCTCCCGCCGCTGAATTCCGACTCTCCTTCGGCGCCTTTGTCAGCACAAAATTCCTCATGACCTTTTTATTCAGCTTCCAGGTATGTCCGTAGCTCAGATGGCCGCTATAGCTCCGGATGCTCTGCGAGATCTCCTGAATGTCTTTTTCCCCGTTGCGATATTCTTCCCTGAATTTCTTCAATCGGCGCTTCCACCGTCGTTTATTGGATGTCCGGAGTCTCCGGATCACCTTTCCCGTTTCCGTCAGGAAAAACCGGAAGCCGACAAAGTCCACGCCCTGCGAAAGCGGAAAAATCTGTGTCTTCCGGTTGAATTCCAGCTTCAGCTCCGTAACCAGCTTCCGCATTTCCTCCAGTGCCTGCTGAAGCACTTCCTTGCTCTCATGGATCAGGATACCGTCATCCATGCAGCGGACATAGTGCCTGATCCGAAGCTTTTCCTTGATCAGCCGGTCCATCGGGTCCAGATAATACAGCGCAAACCACTGGCTGGTCTGGTTCCCCATGGGCAGCCCTTTCCCGGCTCCCGTAACCGGGTCATGCTCCTTCACGCAGCTGCGGATAATATGATACAGAAGACCCGGCACATTGCGGTCCGGGATGGGCCGGAGTCGCTGCTTCAGCACCTC
>JAEEGF011162465.1_pt1 | contig 12785 bp, 10 predicted proteins | sample 9134171 | NCBI WGS metagenome assembly JAEEGF01 (sample SAMN16246542, study PRJNA631951) | gut metagenome | biome: gut microbiome; feature: rumen; material: AP-attached | host: Bos | place: Iran: Karaj | collected 2018-10 | reverse complement strand
TCATGCTCGACACCAACATGGGTCCCAACCTCGACGGAGGTTGCCAGACCTGCTTCGGTGCCATCGACATCGATCCTTCGAACTACCGCACCTACACCCGCAACTCGCATTACTACATCATTGCCCACATGAGTGTGGCAGCTGCCACGGGTGCTGTCCGCCTGGGCACAAGCCGCAACATCGCCAGCCAGAACATCATCAGCGCCTGCTTCCTCAATCCCGATGGAACCTATGGCGCCGTGATCCTCAACACGGGCGATGAGGACAAGACCATCAACGTGGGCGATGGCAGCAGCTATGTGCGCGTCAACGTCCCCGCAGGTGGTGTTTCGTCGGTGAAGTGGAACAAGTAAATGACAGGAGTAAATTGATATGAAATACCTATTCCATTTCCCCATGGCAGCCTTGCTGGCCCTAACCACCCTCTTTACCACCGTCAGCTGCGACGATGACGACGACAATGCCGTTGGTCAGCCCGTCCTGACGGTAAGCGACCTTGCACCGTCGGCACATTATGGCGACAGCATCTTCCTTTCGGTGGCATGTTCGGATGCCGAGGGCGTAGGACTCTCGACGTTGAAGGCCTACCTGGAATACAGTGGCCAGCAGGTTTCGACGCAGACCATCCGTACGCGCACCGACGGCACCTACGGCGTGAGGCTCTATGCCCCGCTCTATAAGGCTGTGCCCGATGGAGCCGCACAGATCCGCCTCGTGCTCCAGAACATCCGCCTGGCGAAGACCGAGCAGGTGATTGACCTTCCGCTCGCGCGACCTCATTACGAATATCTGACGTTTGTGCCCTCGACGGGAAGCCCCGTCACCCTTTTGCCCGATGCTGCCAACCCGTATCTCTTTGCAGGCAGCTACACGAGTTCCAATCGTTCGTTCAAGGGCTACTTCGTGGCTCCAAAGGACGGTGCCAACGGCACGGAGATCTCCTTCGGACAGGGCAACGACGATATCAGCGAAGGCATCACCGATGCCATCACCTTCAATGGTAACAAGGGGGCAAACAACGTCAGCTTCAATGTGCTGACCTACGCGTATGGTCCCACGGAATCCGACCCCAACGCTTCGACCGAGATTGTGCTGACCAAGACCGACAACGTCTTCCAGGGCGAGCTCGTGCAGGGTCATCCCTATGAGTTTGCAGGCGAATCGATCATGAATTCGAGCCGCTGGTTCTACGACCGCGACTGGTTCCAGAAGAACGACGACGGCACCTACACTTTCCTGGGCATTACCGGCACCTACAACATCACCGCCGACTTCAGCAACCTGGCATTCCGCATCTGGGTGATGGATGGCACATCGAGCGGCCGTCTCAACGCCGACGGAACGGGCGCCATCTGGATCATCGGCAACAACGGTGTGGGCAAGCCCAGCTACAAGGCTTCGAACGTACAGAGCTGGTGGACAGGCGAGGAATATGACTACTGTCTGACTCCCATCAGCGAGAAGGTGCATCGGATCAGCCTTACCGTTGGCCAGCAGCTCAACGGTGCCGACATCAACTTCAAGTTCTTCGGACAGGCTGCCTGGGGCACCGAGTTCAAGGGTTCGGCTTCGGCTTATCACCTTTCGACCACGAGCGATGTCTTCGGCATCGGCGACGGCAACGGTCACGACGACGGCAACCTCTATCTGCTGCCCGATGTCACGCTTACCGATGGCGACACCTATGTCTTCACCATCGACCTGACGGGCGGTTGCGCCAACGGCGTGCTGACCATCACCCGACAGTAAGCCATGTTACAATTTTCAATCGTAATGTAACAACTTGCACCTCTCGTCGCCGAAACTTTTGTTTTTTTCGAAAGGAATGCTTATCTTTGCAGTAGCAAAATAGCCCTTTCTCATTATATAAAACAACTGATCCTATTCGATGCTGTTGAGCAAATCCACTTTACCCTCTTCGATGAGCTTGATGATGAGTTCGCCGAAGAGGGTATTTGCCCATGCAAACCACGAGCGCGTGTAGCGGGTGGCATCGTCCTTGTGGAACGATTCGTGCATCCGTCCCGTCCCGGCATCGGTGCGCATCAGTTGCTCGATGCAGGCGCGGATTTCGGCGTCGTCCTGACTCGTGAAGGCACGCATCATAATGCTCATCGGCCAGATGTAGTCGTGACCGATGTGCGGGCCTCCGATGCCTTCACCCGCCTTGCCGCGGAAGAAGTAGGGGTTGTCCGTGCTCCAGACGAAACGACGTGTGTTCTGGTAGATGGGATCATCGATGGCGACATCGCCCAGATAGGCCATGGCCAGCAGGCTGGGCACGTTGGCATCGTCCATAAGCAGATGGTTGCCGAAGCCATCGACCTCGTAGGCGTAGATCTTTCCGTACTTGGGATGGTCATAGATGGCGTGCTCCATCAGGGCGGCATGGACTTCGTCGGCCAGGGCGTTGCAGCGGCTTGCCAGGTCGTCGCGACGATTGACGGTGGTGAGTATCTCGGCGGCTTTGCGCAGGCTGCTGACGGCCATGAAGTTGCTGGGCACAAGAAAGAGAAGCGTTGTGGCATCGTCGCTGGGTCGGAAGGCGCTGGCGATGAGGCCGCAGGGGCGCACGGGGGCACCCCAGCCCTCGTTGTTCATCGTGTCGAGCGCACGGTTGCTGGAACGCAGGAAACGGTAGCTGCCGCGTCCCTCGCGTCGCTGCTGTTCGGTGAAGACGTGCAGGATGTTTCCGATGGCCTCGATCCACTCGGCGCCGAAGACGCTGGTGTCGCCCGTCACCTGCCAGTAGTGGTAGGCAAGGCGGATGGGATAGCACGACGAATCGATCTCGTACTTGCGTTCGTGCAGTTCGGGATGCATGCCGGTATCCTTCATCCACGGCCCTTCGGGGTTTGGTTCCCGGTTGAAGGCATTGGCATAAGGGTCGCAGTTGATGCACTTCCATTGGCGCAGGATCACGCCGGCAAGCATCCGACGCAGCGCCTCGTCCTCGCCAGCAAGCTGCACGTAAGGCCAGACCTGTGCACCGCTGTCGCGCAGCCACATCGCGTGGATGTCGCCCGTATAGACAAAGGTGTCGGGTGTCCCGTCCTCGTCCTCCTCAAAGTGGACGGTGGTGTCGAGCGTATTGGGATAACAGGCCGCGAACATCTGTGCCAGCTTCGGGTTGGTGAGCTGGCCGACAATCGCGGCAATCTGCCTCTCGACCGCCTCCGAGCGGAAGAGGCGCTCTTCTGCGGGCGGACGAAGGGCCTCGTTGAGAGGGGTTAAGAGAGGTTCCGAGGGGTTGAGAGGGGTTAAGAAAGGTTCTGAGGGGTTAAGAAGGGTTAAGAGAAGGGTTAGTAAAAGGGTCATGGCTTATTATTGGTTTTTATTTTCTTATTTCGGAATTCCGATATTCCGATATTCCGGTATCCCGTTATTCCGAATACTCCGAGTCTTCCGAGTCCTCCGAGTCCTCCGATTATTCCGATTCCTCCGAGATTCCTCCGAAAAGAGCCTTACTGCTCCCTTCGAAGCGTTAGGACATTGATTTCGGGCCAGGCACCGAGGCGGAAAGCGAGCATGCCGCCGATACCGGATGAGATGAAGAGCTGCTGCGAACCCTTGCGATAAAGACCGCGCCACTCTGAATAGACCAGTCGTGAGGGCGAAACATCACCGATGCGGAAGTGGGCGGCATGGGTATGTCCCGAAAGGGTGAGCTGGATGTTGGTGGTGCTCGTCACCTCGTGGCGCCAATGCCAGGGATCGTGGGTGAGCAGAAGCTTGAAGCAGCTGTCGGGCACGCCCTCGATGGCTCGCGGCAGGTCGGCACGTCGCACCTTACCCGACTTGCCCTCGTTTTCGACACCGATGACAGCAATCTGGGAACTACCCCGACAGATGAAGCGATGTTCGTTGAGCAGCAGGTCCCAGCCCATCTGTCGCTGATAGTCCTTGAGGAGGCCGAAATCGCGCTCTATGGCGTTCGGACTGCCGTGGAAGGGGCCATAGATGCTGTAGTCGTGGTTGCCGAGGATTGACTTCACGCCGCAGGGCGCCTTCATCTGCGAAAGGATGTCCATGAAGGGCGGCAACTCCCGGCTCTGGCGTGAAACCAGGTCGCCCGTGAAGACAATGAGGTCGGGACGTGCTGCATTCACACTATCGACAAGCGAGCGCATAAACGCCTCCTGCCCTTCGAACATCTCGAGATGCAGGTCACTCACCTGCACGATACGGAAGCCGTCGAACGCACGCGGCAGGTCGGGCACCATGATGGTCTGCTGCCGCACAACGAGGTGTCGCCAGCCCCAAACGAGGCCGTAGAAGCTGGCTGCCGAAATGGCGAAAGCCACCGCAAGGCCGAGGGTACCGAGGGCCGAGGATGCTCCGGTAAAAATCTTGCCAGCGCCCCAGAAGCAGAGCAGGATCAGTTGCGGCAGCACGACGCACAGCAGCACGATGAAGATGATGCGGAAGAGCAGCGTGTTCATCCCCCGGAAGGCCAGGACGATAATGGCCACCATCAGAATGCTGACGGGCAGGAAATGCAGCACCTGCCAACCCACGGCAAGCTGCCGCAGATGGTTATCCCAGATATACAGGTCGGCCAGGATGGCCACAAACAGGATGACGAAAAACAATATAACTTGCAGCATACTTTTCGAATAGTCAAGATGTTTTATCGAAACCAAACATCGAAATCACCGCAAAGATATGTCATTTGCGGGAAATAAACAAAAAAAGGGTCAAAAATTTTGCATTAATCCCCAAAACTCCCTATCTTTGCACCATGACATTACCACTCTGGCTGAACATAGTGATTATCGTCTTTGCGCTCAACATCGCTGTGGTGGTGCTGACGCAACACCGGCGCCCCACCGAGACGCTGGCATGGATTCTGATACTCTATTTTCTGCCGGTGCTGGGCATCCTGCTCTATTATTTCTTCGGCGTGCCTGCCATGCTCCGACCTCTCATTTCTCCGGAAAGGCTCACCGAACTCAAGGCCCACACGGCGACCTATCGCACATCCCACCCCGTTGAGGAAGGGGAAGGGTGGACGCGCCTCATCCAGATGCTCGAGAACAACAACCGAGCCTATCTCGTCGGGGGCAACAGCATCCGCGTCTTTACGGTCTGCGGCGACATGTTCGAGGCCATGAAGGAGGATATCCTCGCGGCCCGTCATCACGTCCACATCATGTTCTTCATGATTGAGCACGACATTGTAGGCGATGCCTTTGCCGACATCCTCATCGACAAAGTGCGTCAGGGCGTCGAGGTACGACTGATGTACGATGCCGCCGCCTGTATCGGTGTGCCACGCAGCTTCTTCCGTCGGATGAAGGAGGGCGGTGTGCAGGTCGAGGCGTTCAGCCCGCTGTTTCCCCACCTTTCGCCTTTCTCCAACTACCGCAACCACCGCAAGGTGCTCGTCGTCGATGGCGTGGTAGGCTATGCGGGCGGCATGAACCTGGCCGAACGTTACTTGAAGGGCATCCGTGGCGGCGTCTGGCGCGACACCCATCTGCGCATCGAAGGCCCTGCCGTCTCCGAACTGCAGACCACCTTCCTCACCGACTGGCAGTTCGCAAGCGACAAATGGGTGCACGACAAGGCATACTATCCTCCCCAGCCCCAGACAGGCAATCTGCTGATGCAGGTGGTGACATCCAACCCGACGGCCAAGTTCCGCGTGATGGACCTTTCCTACTCCCAGATCCTTTACACGGCCCGCCGCTACGTCTATCTGCAGTCGCCCTACCTTGTACCCTCCGAAGCCATCCGCAAGGCGCTCTATGCCGCCGCCTTCTCGGGTGTTGATGTGCGTGTCATGATTCCCACCTATCCCGACAAGGGCTGGGTGGTGATCTACGCTTCGCGCTGGTATATCGAGCAGATGCTCGACGCGGGGGTGCGCGTCTTCTTCTACGACAACGGCTACCTGCACTCCAAGACCATCGTGGCCGACGATAGGATCTGCACCGTGGGCAGCGTCAACATCGACCACCGCAGCATCAGCCAGTCGTTCGAAGTGACCGCCTTCATCTACGACAGCGAAACGGCACGGCAGCAACGGCAGACCTTCCTCGACGACCTTCGCCATTGCCACGAAATCAAGGCCGAGACCTGGCGAAAACGACCCTGGTGGCAACGGGCCAAGGAGAGCGTCTGCCGCCTCGCAGCCCCTATTCTATAAACCAGCACACAACTGTTCAACACTACATTACCACTTAACCCATGAATGTTCAAGAATTTATCCAGAACTACCGAGAGGCTTTCGGCAGCCAGGCTCCTCTGCCGCTGCTGTTTGGCTACAACGACACACCGATAGCCACGACCTCGAAGATCGGCGGCTGCTTCTTCAAGGGTCTGGACGAGGCCCGAAAGGGTGTGCCGGTCAGCCTCAGCACCGAAGTCATCGGCTGCGGAGGCGGCAAGCTCTACACGGGCTTTTCGGACATGCCCGAACGAGTGCCCAAGTTTGTTTCGCTGACCGAAAAATACAAGAAAACGCCCGAGATGGTGGCAGATTATGTCGAAGGCCTGCACATGAAGCGTGCCGACAAACCCTATCTGAACTTTGTCCGGGCAGACAAGGTCGATTCGTTCGACGGAATCGAAGGCCTGTTGTTCTATGCTACCCCCGACATGCTTTCGGGACTTTGTGGCTGGGCTTTTTTCGACAACAACGAGCCCGATGCCGTAGTGTCGCTGTTCGGTTCGGGATGCAGCACGGTGGTTTCGATGACCGTAGTCGAAAACGCACAAGGTGGCCATCGGTGTTTCCTCGGCCTGTTTGACCCCTCGGTACGCCCGTTTGTCGGCCGGGACGAACTGAGCTTCACCATCCCATTCAGCCGATTTGTCACGATGACGGAAACCATGAAAGAGTGTTTCCTCTTCGACTCCCATGCCTGGAAGAAAGTCAAAGCCAGGATGGAGGAATAGTATTAATCTCAATTAGTCTTATAGTCACTATAATTACTATAGTCACTATAATCAATTCTCAAAAAAACAACGATGAAAAATTTATTTGCCCTCTTGTGCATGATCCTGATGTCCTCAATAGTCATCGCACAAGACACCACTCCCCAGCGTCCAGGCCGCACCGAGATGAAGAAGATGCCGTGCCGCCTGCTCAGCGGCATCTCCGAACGTGACTACGCCATCTACCTGCCTGGCAGCTACGACGAAGAACCTCTTCGCCAATACCCCGTACTCTACCTGATGCATGGCGGCGGTGGCAGCCATACCGATTGGGAGAATTTGAACCACCTCTCGCAAGTGGCCGACAGCCTTATCGACTGCGGAGCCGTAAAGGACATGATTATCGTCTGTCCCGAAGGCAACCAGCAGAACATGATGTACTTCAATTCGCCCACACCCAATTCGGAAGCCCTCGGCGCCCCCGACTGGAAGTATGAGGACTATATCTTCGACGAACTGATTCCTTACATCGAACAGAATTATCGCGCCCGCACCGACAAGGGCGGTCGTGCCATCGCCGGTTTCTCGATGGGCGGAGGTGCAGCCACGGTATATGGCGTACATCATCCCGAGAAATTCTGCATGGTCTATGACATCAGCGGCTATCAGCGCGCCCAACCACTCGAATTCCTCAAGTTCGACCCTTCGGCAGCATGGCGCCAGCAGATTATCGACGACAACAACCCCATCCTCCGCATCAACCAAGGTACACCCGACGAGGTCGATGCCTGGAAGCAGGTCGATTGGAAGGTAGCCGTAGGCGACCATGACTTTACCCTCGATGCCAACATGGATCTTGTCCATGCCCTGCACGCCAAGGGTATCCCCGTGGCTATGCATGTCGATGACGGCGACCACAACATGGAGTGGGTCACCCCGGCCCTCGTGGACGCCATCCAGCGAGCCAATCGCAACTTCGAAAGCCTTTATTAACCATTTCCCACTAATTCCCTTTATAACACTTTGACCACCCAACTTCACCCAAAAGAAGAGGCATCGCGCTGCCTGCTCTGCGCCGATGCCCCCTGCAGCAAAGCCTGCCCTAACGGTGACCCCGCCCGCGCCATCCGTGCCATTCGTTTCGACAACCTGCCACTCGCATGTCAGTGGGTAACCAATTGTTCCGACGAGGAACTCCTGGCTGCCGAGCAAGCCTGCATCCACTACGACAGGCCCATCCGCATCCATGAGTTGCTGCGAACAGCAGAGACGTTGGCACAGAATGACTCACGGCAAAATATCCCGACGACCGACCAGATGCCCGACCTCAGCATTGATTTCTGTGGCATTCCTTGCGAAAATCCCTTCTTCCTCGCTTCGTCGGCCATCTGCACCAACTACGAGATGGTGGCTCGCGCTTTCGAAGCGGGTTGGGGTGGCGTGTTCTACAAGACCATCTGCATGCAGGACATCCACGAAGTGTCGCCCCGTTTCGATGCAATTCACACCGACGACAATGGCGACTTCTATGGTTTCCGCAACATGGAGCAGTTGAGCGAGAATCCGGTACGCATGGACTTCGACATCCTGAAACGTCTGAAGAAGGGCTATCCTTCCAAGGTCGTCGTCGCTTCCATCATGGGACAGACCGAGCGTCAGTGGATTGTTTTGGCCAAGATGGCTGAACGGGCCGGATGCGATGCCGTCGAACTCAACTTCTCCTGTCCCCAGATGCGACTGGCCGGCATGGGCTCCGACGTAGGGCAGAATGCCGAACTTGTCACTTTCTATACAGCCTACGTGAAGCGCAATGTCTCTATTCCTGTCATCCCCAAGATGACGCCCAACATCACCCAAATCAACGAGCCTGCCATGGGCGGCTATTTTGCCGGAGCCGATGCCATCTCGGCCATCAACACCATCAAGAGTGTCACCATGAGCGACCACGCCAGCGTTTCGCAGAAAAAGACCGTCTCGGGCTATTCGGGTCGAGCCATCAAACCCATCGCACTACGCTATATCCTGGAGATGGCTCAGAATCCCATCATGAAGAACATGCAGTTCAGCGGCATCGGAGGCATAGAGACATGGCGCGACGCGCTGGAGTTCATCCAACTGGGATGCCGCAATGTGCAGGTCTGCACCGCGGTCATGCAGTATGGCTATCGTATCATCGACGACCTTGTGCTTGGCCTGCAGAACTATATGCTACAACGTGGCGTGAAGCACCTGACCGACCTGGTTGGCGAAGAACTGCCCAACTTTGTCTCGCCTTCCAACCTCGATCGCAACACCGTTGTCTATCCCAAGATCAACGCCGAGCGCTGTATCGGGTGCGGTCGCTGCTACACGTCCTGCATGGATGGTGGCCATCAGGCCATCACCTTCGACACAGCGACACGTCGTCCCCACATCGTCGGCACACGCTGCGTAGGTTGTCACCTCTGCCGCCTTGTCTGTCCGACGGGCGCTATCGGTATGTCGAAACGATTTCCCAAATCTCAAAAGTAATCATTAACCATGGGAATACCTAAATTTCTGATACTTTCCGTTTTGGCATTATCATCTGTTTCCATGAAAGGACAATGTGACATGGAAATAGATTATAACATAAGGAATCTTCCAGCCAATACGCACGGAATCGTGAAGATGCGTCTTCCCGATGGAGCCGATACGATCCTGATAGATGGTACGATTCGGCAGAGTCAGATGGTATGTCATTTGAACCAGCTTGGAGAATACCAGTTGACGATAAGCATCGATGCCGACAAACTTGGCAAGGATTCTTGTTCGCAAAAATTTATGTTGACCGGTGAAGAAATCGACATCAAGACGATGTTTTATGTCCAACGGGAGTGCAAGAATCTTTCAGACTGGAATTGTAAAGATTCCATCATTTCATGCCAATTCAGAATTGCCAAAAATTCGCAGCCATCACCCTTGGTCGAAATTGAATATCTTCGAACACAAAGAGGTGGAGGTGGGGAATTCTACGGTCCTTTTTTCGCTGTGCATAATCATAGCAATGACACCATCTATGGGAAATGGCTACCTGGCTATTTATGGGGATCATTCTCAAAATGGATTGATGGGAAATATGAAGGAGACCATGTTGGGCAGATTTGCACGACTTGGGAAGATCAACCGCCACTGTATCCAGGAAAGGTGAAAGAGGCTTGGATTGCCAGCATGGGTAGAAGAATCCCTCCCGGAAAATATCGCTTCAACCTCCATTACTCTACGGACAAAAGTACTAGAAGATTTTTTCCCCGTGAAACAGACTCGTTCCGATGGTGGATAAGTGTGGAGAACTGGTATCTGCTCACTTGCGAATTTGAAGCATCGTACGATTCGCCGAAACAATGAAAAGATTTTGGAATAACCAATCTTCGCTGAAATTGGTCATTCTTCGGTTGGACTATAACCAATCCTGGCCGAAATTGGTCATGCGACGGTTGGTCCATAACCAATCCTGGCCGAAATTGGTCATGCGGCGATTGGACCATAACCATTCCTAGCCGAAATTATGCGAGGGTTGGACCATAACCATTCATGGCCGAAATTGGTCATGCAACGATTGAACAATAACCAATCCTGGCCGAAATTGGTCATGCGATGATTGGACCATAACCAATCCTGGCCGAAATTGGTCATGCGACGATTGGACAATAACCAATCCTGGCCGAAATTGGTCATGCGACGATTGGACAATAACCAATCTTGGCCAAGAATGGTCATCCTTCGAACGGAGAGAGCACTCTGACGCGCGTCAAAGTGCTTTATCCAATTGCGGAAATACTCTGACGCGCGTCACGATGCTCTATGCGGGAAGAGAAGGTACTCTGTCGCCCGTCAGAGTACTCTATCCAACTGCGGAAACACTCTGTCGGCCGTCAGAGTACCATATCCTGTAGAACGAAGCATTCTGACGGCCGTCTTAATGCTTGATTATACATTAGGTTAGGCATGTTAGCCTAACCTTTTAAATTTTCTACAAAAAAATAAAAAATACAAAATCGAATTTTTATTTTTTTAAAAATATTATAGTATGTTAGCCTAACATACCTAACCTAATTTATATTTTTCGCTCAAAAAACACCCAAAAACCATCATTTCGCCCCATTTCCCGTTAAATACTCACTCATTTTCAAAACTCCAATTAATCCATTCTCCTATTTTTTTGAAAAAAAATGTCCATAATTATGTGCAAATAAATACCACTGAAGGTGGCACATTTGTTTCCGCTGCGGGTGGCACATTTGTTTCCGCTGCGGGTGGCACAATCAAACCGTTGCTATCAAAGATTGGAGAGGCTGTATCTTTCCGTTTATTTCCGATGATATAAAAACCGAAGGCGCGACACCATACGATGCCGCGCCTTCGATTTCAGCGGATAGAGTGAGAAAGGACTGAGGTTCTATGTTTCGATGTGGGAATTGGTCAAGTAATATCAGGGCAAGACATCGCGAAATCGATTTCCAAATCCGTTGATTTAGAGAAAGGGCAGATTAGTCCACGGCTGCACTACTTGTGCACAGATAGTACCATCTTGCCGCAATATTGCACTACTTGTGTGCAGATAGTACAACGGCTCCCGCAATATTGTACTACTTGTGGACACTTGGTACAATCTCGTCGCAATATTGCACTGCCTGTGTACACTTGATACAATCTCGTCGCAATATTGCACTGCCTATGTACACTTGGTACAATCTCGTCGCAATATTGCACCACTTGTGGACACTTGATATCATCCCCATCGCAATATTGTACTGCCTGCGCACACTTGATACAATCTCGTGGCAATGTAGTACCACTGGTGTACAAATAGTACAATGACGCCGAAACATCTGCTCCACACGATGCCGCGCCTTCGGTTTTAGAGGATATAGCGAGAAAGGACTGAGAATCTATGTTTCGATGTGGAAATTGGTCAAGTTAATTCAAAGTAATACAGTAATCATACTCCATAACAACCATAAATATCACCGCAATATCTGGTTGTCCACCCTATAATTGTCTTTCCTGATTTCAAAGGACAGTTTACTTTAACCCATCGGCAGCTTCCGATTCTTAAATAGTCTAATACTTTGACTTCCATGTCAACTATTTCACCACTTAAGATGGTGCTTGAGCACGAGACGCTATCTGGCTGCTCATACAATTTAATTACCCTGTCCTCTGCCTCTTCTGGGAAACTAGGAGATAGCAGCAAGTATACACCACAATCTTCATAATTGATCCATCCACTCAATTGATGAATACATCCATTGTTTTCAACATGTCCATAAAAGCGAGAATCTCCTCTTGATACCACCACTATAGATGACCATATTTCTTGTATGGTATCGTCCTGAATAACTGCAATTATAGAATCCCCTTCTGCTTGGGAATAAATATTTACAGGGTATTGACCCGCCTTATAAAAGAATAAGCCAGTACTATAATTATGAAATTCACCCATGTTAGTTTCATTTGACATTGAAACCAACTGCGAATATAGCTGCAATGTAAAAGCAGTTATCGCAATAATAATGAAAAACTTTTTCATCTTCTTCTTAACACTAACTTGAAACCGTTATTGCCTATTTGATTCTCGAAATTTGTCCATTGGCTTTTGCCGTTATGGTCAACCTTGCCGTTAATGAGTATACACCCTTTAGATACTGGGTCTCCAGCATATCCAGACGTATTTGTTCGATGAACGAAAACATTATTTTTTTGCGTAGGAGAATAAGCATCCTTTTCACCATTGTACCAACTATTATTCCTATCATCAATACAATCAACAGGACCCTCTATTTCATAATGTTTAGGAATTTTCCCCCCACCTGGTGATTCTCTGTATGTGACATTGTAATTCCCATCCTTAATAGCGCCATACTTTTTATAATCAGAACTCA
>JAEEGF010108346.1_pt1 | contig 12785 bp, 9 predicted proteins | sample 9134171 | NCBI WGS metagenome assembly JAEEGF01 (sample SAMN16246542, study PRJNA631951) | gut metagenome | biome: gut microbiome; feature: rumen; material: AP-attached | host: Bos | place: Iran: Karaj | collected 2018-10 | reverse complement strand
CATATTCGGATGATCTCGGCACTGAGATATCACTCAATAACTTTACTTACAGTATTGAGAACCAGACCTATGACATCGAAGCCGGTGATGATTATATTACTGTTCATTATTCTGTAGGTAAGGTTCAGAAGGAATATGTGATCCCTCCCGTATGTACCGCTACCGATATGGAAGAGTACTTCACCAGACTTGATTCTACCCAGCTGAATCTTGTTAAGCAGTATTATAAGAAGTATGACATAAATAACCTCAGTAAGAAGGATGACAAGGATGCCCTTCTTGAGAATTATCCCGAACTTGCAAACCAGGTTCTCTATGTTCTTCGTGATACCGCTACCGAAGCAGTAAAGGCAAAGCTTCAGTCCATCTTTGATGAAGCTGTTGGATATACATATGAAGATTTAGTTTCCGATAAGGAACTTGATTCTTCGCTTTCCACAAACGATAACCCCGTGTTCAATGTGGATGTTACTTACAGGCTGGATGGTCGTGATCTTATCGTAGAGATGCCTTACAGTGCAATGGAGTTCCCCAAGGATACTCCCATGCTTAATATTGACCTTCTTCCTTTCTTCGGAGCAGGAACTACTGATGATGAAGGATTCCTGTTTGTTCCTGAGGGAAGCGGAGCTCTGATCGACTTCAATAACGGCAAGACCGCACAGAGCGTTTATTATGCAAATGTGTACGGCTGGGATATGGCTCATGCAAGAGACGCAGTCGTTCACAATACCTGCACGGCATTCAGTACCTTTGGAATATCAAAGGGTGGCAATTCCTTTATCTGTAATATTGAAGGCGGTTCTTCATATGCTTCCATCGAAGCTGATATCGCCGGAAGATTTAACAGCTATAACTTTGTCAACTCTGAATTCGGAATACTTGAAAGAGAACAGTATGATGTAGGAAGCATCGCTAATAACCAGGTATACATTTACCAGGAAGAGCTTCCCGATGAAGTTCTTTCACAGAGATATACTTTCGTTGATTCCGGCAGCTATGTTGATATGGCTAAGGAATACCAGAATTATCTCAAGAAGAACTATGGACAGTATCTTACTCTTAACGATGATGCTTCCGCTCCCGTGGTCATCGAAGTAGTGGGTGCTGTAGATAAGGTGAGACAGATCGTCGGTATTCCGGTTTCCAGACCTTTGGAACTTACTACCTATAACGAAGCATCGGATATCATTACCCGGCTCAATTCCGAGGGTATGGATAATATGATCGTCAAGATGACCGGATGGTGCAACGGCGGTGTTAACCAGTCCATCCTTAAGGATGTCGATACCATCACGGCTCTGGGTTCATCAAGATCATTAAAGAACCTTTGCCAGAATGCAGCAGGTCTCGGAGTTAATGTTTATCTTGACGGAATAACCGAGTATGCATATGATTCCGATATCCTTGACGGATTCTTCTCCTACAGGGATTCAGCAAGGTTCATAAGCCGCGAGCTCAGTGAGCTTTATCCTTACAGTAATGTAACTTACGGAATAAGAGAAGGTCTTGACGGGCATTATCTTCTTCATGAGAAGCTTATTCTTGAAATGATGGACAACCTGTATGAAGCCGGTCAGAAGTACGGAGCATACGGAATTTCTTTCCAGGATGTTGGAAGAGACCTTTCCAGTGACTTCTATAGAAGCAATCCTTACTCAAGAGAAGATGCACTTGTTGATCAGTCCCAGAGACTCGCTTCCATCAAGGACTCCGGCGGAAATATCATGATCAATGCCGGAAACATCTATGCAGCGGTATACAGTGATGTTATCACCCAGATGGATCTTAAAGGCAGTGAGTATACCATCATTGATGAGTACGTACCTTTCTATGAACTCGCGATCCACGGATATATTAACTATACCGGAAATCCTGTGAATATCTGCGGAACTGAACAGGATGAGATCCTTGAGTCCGTAGCTTACGGTGCAGGATTGAGCTACAGTGTCATGGCAGAGGATGTAGAGGCACTTCAGAAGACCCTTTATCCTCAGTATTACGGAAGCTCATTCGAGTCGGTTCATGACAGGATGATCGAGACTTACACGAGATTCAATAATGAACTGGGCCATGTATTTAATCAGGAAATGACAGGACATGTCAATCTTAACGAGAGTGTGTCCTGTACCGAGTATAAGGACGGAACTAAGGTCTATGTTAACTTCGGTTATACGGACTACAGCGAAAACGGTGTAAATGTTCCTGCAAGAGATTACGTGGTTGTAAGAAAATAAAGGGTAATACGGAGACCCGGATATGAGAAAGAATTTAAACGGAAAAGTAAGCGGACTTGAAAAAAGAAGGGCAATAACGGGATATTTGTTTATCTCTCCCTTTATAATCGGATTTTTAATGTTCATGGTAAAACCCTTATTTCAGTCCCTGTACATGAGTTTTTGTGATGTTCAGGTTGGAGCCGGAAGCTTTGTGCTTGTATTTACCAAGCTCGATAACCTCAATAAAGCTTTCAAGGTTGATCCCGACTTCTCCAGAGTGCTTGTCGAGGAATTCACAAGGATGCTCATATACAGCCTTGCGATCATGGTATTCAGTTTCTTCGTATCGCTTGTTCTGAATCAGGAATTTCGCGGAAGAGCATTTGTCAGAGCGGTGTTTTTCCTTCCGGTTATCCTGTCCAGCGGTGTTATCCTCGGACTTGAATCCAACAACTCGGTTGTTGCCATGATCCAGGCGGATATACAGAACAATATGTCTGGAATAAGCATAACCGATGCACTGCAATCAATACTTAGAACGGCCGGAGTCGGTGTTCGTGCTTATGAGGAAGTATTTGAAGTTATAGATAATATATATGACATTGCTCTTGCTTCCGGAATTCAGATCATAGTATTTTTATCCGGACTTCAGACAATACCCAAGAGCATGTATGAAGCAGCATCCATCGAGGGATGTACCGCATGGGAAAGCTTATGGAAGGTTACCTTCCCCATGGTCAGCTCCATTTTCCTTGTAAACTGGGTTTATACCATAGTTGATTTCTGTATGAGAACCGATAATGAGGTCATCAAGAAGATCCAGGACATCATGATCGGTCAGCTGAACTACGGATTGGCATCCGCAATGGCGTGGGTATATTTTTTACTCATAATTGTATTTCTTGCCATTACCTCGTTCTTAATCTCCAGGAGGGTATATTATTATGAGTGATTCAGTTGCCATGTCTGCACCCGCTTTTTCTAAAAAGAATACAGCAGAGAAAAAACCTAAGGCTAAGCTTTCGGTATATAAGAAGCGTAAGATCGCAAGAGATGCTTTTATCAGCGTAGTACGTTTTATACTGCTGTTCGGTCTTTGCTTCCTTATCATCCAGCCTATACTGAACAAGATCTCTGTCAGTTTTATGACTGAGTCGGATCTTTATGACCCCGTTGTTATAAATATACCGGCGCATTTCACCACCGAGAACTATAAGCTTGCTGCTGAGATCATGTCCTACAAGGAAGCTTTCAGAAACTCGATGATCGTATCACTTACCATCGGTTTCCTTCAGGTCCTTGTTTGTACCTTTGTCGGATACGGATTTGCCAGATATGAATTTCCTTTTAAGAATTTCTGGTTCGTATGCGTACTGCTTATGATCATCATTCCGCCCCAGGTTATTTCCACGTCCCTGTATCTCCACTTCCGATTCTTTGATTTTCTGGGAATCTTTAAGCTGCTCACAGGTGACACCATTAACCTGAGAGGATCCATACTTCCTTATTACCTCATGAGTGCAGGCTGTATGGGACTGAAGAACGGACTGTATATTTATCTCATCAGACAGTTCTTCAGGAATATTCCCAAGGAGCTTGAGGAAGCGGCATATGTTGACGGATGCGGAACTCTTAAGACTTTCTTCATTATCATGCTTCCCGATGCGAGACCCATACTTACATCATGCTTCCTGTTTTCATTCGTTTGGCAGTGGACTGACGGTTTCTATTCGGGCATGTTCCTTGGTACCACCAAGCTGGTTTCAACTTCCCTTTCCAGGATCGTTGATTCACTTGCTGCTTACATCATGAGAATACTCGGATTGAAAACATCCCTTTCCGTTGCATATTCGAACTGTATTCTTTCAACCGGTACCCTGATGATAATCCTGCCTCTTATCATCCTGTATCTGTTCGCACAGCGTGGATTTGTAGAGAGCCTTTCATCAACAGGTATTAAGATGTAAGAATGGACAATCTGTAGACTTTTAGGTATAATAGTCTATGGGTTTTCTTAACCCGGTATAACCCGCAATAAAGCGGAGATTATATTTAATCAGACCAAAATGGTCAAAAGGAGGATTATGAAAAGAAAGTTTTTGAACCAGATTATTGCTGTCAGTGCAAGTGCAGCAATGGTTGCAGGACTTGCAGGATGCGGCGCAAGCGGCGATGCAAATCCCCCTGCACCCGAGAACACTGAGAACCAGCAGACCGGAGAAGGCGGTGAGACCGTAGAGCCCGTTGTAGAAGAGAGCCCTTATGAGATCATCACCGATGCTGATGGAAATCCCATCGACCTTGGCGGTGTTGAAGTCATCGTTCGTGACTGGTGGTCATCAGGCGAAGTTGCTGAACCTACCAACGATTTCGAGGAAGCTCGTCTTGAGTATCGTGAGTGGGCACAGGAGACCTACAACTTCACCATCAAAGAGCAGGCTATCTCTGACTGGGGAACCACTCCTCAGGATTTCGTTGACTATGTAACAACCGGCGGAGATGATAACTACTATGTATTCACTCTTCGTACCGATCCCGCTACATCTTCAGCTCTTTCTCAGGGACTTATGTACGACCTTTCCACTCTTGATTGCCTTGATTTCGATCACGATCCTGTTTTCACCAGAAACACCATCGATGAAGTTTGGTCAATCGGAGACAGCATTTATTGTATGCATGCAAATGACAACGGATATCCTGAGATTCGTCAGGGACTCTTCTTCAATAAGAGAGTACTTGAGGATGCAGGAATCGATCCTGAGAGCATTTACGACATGCAGGCAGACGGAACCTGGACCTGGCAGGCATGGGAAGATCTCATGGCTAAGGCACAGCGTGACGTAGACAACGATGGTACCATCGATATCTATGGAATGACCGAGAACTACGGTGACGTTGTTCGTTCCATGATCCTTTCCAACGGCGGTGAGATCGTTTCACTCGAGTCCGACGGAAAGTACAGACTTGCTCTTGAGGATGCTAAGACTCAGGAAGCTCTTACCAAGGTTCAGGAGCTCATCGATACTTATGATGCTCACGTTTCTTACGCTTCTGACGCTCAGTGGGATTACTACATGACCGACTTCATGAGCGGAAATGTTGCATTCACCTGTGGCCAGGCATACATGGCTGACGGTCAGTACAAGGATATGGAAGATGACTTCGGTTTCGTTTCATTCCCTGTTGGACCTAACGCTGGTTCTGATTACAAGTCATACGGTACCGATAACCTCTATGCAATCCCTGCATGCTACGATGCTGACAAGGCTTGGAAGTGTGCATTCGCATACTGGATCTACAACTCAATAGTTCCCGGATACGAAGATTATCAGGGATGGACCTCCAGATGGTATGCTGCAATGCGCGACACCAGAGCCGTTGAGGAGACCTGCTTCAGGATCCTCGATACCACTGCTTACGATGTTGCAGAGCAGGTTCCTCAGCTCGACGAAGGTTCACAGTTCCTTTGGAACATCTATGTTGGATCTGATATGTCCGCAGCTGTTGAAGGTGCTAAGACTGCATGGCAGACCTACATTGATGAGGCTAATGCTAACAGATAATATCTGAGATCTAAAATTTGCAGGGCGGCGTTTAATACGCCGCCCTGTTTTTTAGATGATAATGCTATTTTGAAAGAGAGAAAAAAATGGGAGAAGCAAAATTCCATCTTCCCGGATTAAGACAGAACTATCCGATGAACATGCTGGTCATCAGCATGTATGAAACCAAACCTGAAATGTTCCGTGAGGGCGTTAAGATCGAAAGCTGTTATGGTGAGTTTCCCACCTCGCTCTGGAACGGAGGCAGACCTTCATATAACGACCAGTGTTCTGCCGATTATATCGTAAATGTTATAAAGACCCTCAATTCTCATGGTGTGTCCGTAAGACTTACCTATACTAATATGACTTTGAACGAGGAAGATTGTAAGGATCCTTACTGTAATTTCTGTCTGGATCAGCTTGCAAAGGATGAGAAGAATGCAGTCATTCTTTTTTCACCCATCCTCGAGAATTATATAAGAAACAAATATCCGAACCTTAAGATTGTTTCCTCCACCTGTAAGAGGATCAAGGAAATAGACAAGGTCAACGAAGAACTTGAAAAGCCCTATCATCTTGTTGTCCTTGATTATGATTTCAACAATGACTTTGAATCTCTGGCCAAGATCCATGATCATAACAGATGTGAGGTTCTTGTTAACTGTCTCTGTATTCCCAATTGTCCCAGGAGAAGCAAACATTATAAGAACATCGCCGGAAACCAGAGGCTGATCCTTAAGAACAGAAATATTCCCCCCGAGCATCACATTCCTCTTGAACCCTGGCACTGTGAATACGGTGAGCATAACTGTTTTTATACCATCCAGGATTATCCCACATTTATCAAGCCCGAAGATGTTGTGGGAAAATACAGTGAGGAACTTGATATTCACAATTTCAAGATTGAAGGAAGAACCGGAAATGTATTTTCTTTGGTGGAGACTTACAGTAACTTCCTGATCAAGCCCGAATATCAGGGACTGTTTAGAATCCAGATCCTCAATAACCTGAAGGCAAATAAGATCATTTCCGTCAATAAACCCATGCCCCAGAGATTTATTATGCCCGGAGAGGTGTGATCATGGACAGTACCAATAACAAGATTTACTGGCATATACCCGGATTTTGCGTATTCAGACTTCTTAATCAGGTCCTTATGAATATGATGAAATCCCAGCCGGAATATTTTAATGACGGATATACCATAGGTTCCGCATACGGAACATTTCCCGGTGCCATCTGGAACGGAGGAAGAGCTGTTGTGGGATCAGTATCCAAGCAGCAGATCGAATCCATTCTGAATATTTACGGACAGAGAAATATCCCAGTCAGATTTACATGGACCAATTCCCTTATTGGAGAAAAGGAATGCTTTGATACCTACTGCAATCTCATCATGAGACTTGCGGATAACGGTATTAACCAGGTGCTTGTCAATTCCCCTGCACTGGAAAAGTATCTTCGGGAAAACTACCCTTCATTTAAGGTCATTTCCTCAACCACCAAGAGAATAACGGATCCCGGAAAACTGACTGAGGAATTCGAAAAAGATTATTTTCTTGTTGTGCTTGATTATGACCTGAATCATAACGAGGAAGTTTTGGAAAATATTGTATCTTCGGGAAATGCAGGAAGATGCGAGATACTGGTAAATGAAGTCTGCTATCCCGGATGTCCCAAGAGGGCTGAGCACTATGAACAGCAGTCCAGGATGCAGCTGGAATATGATCCCATGACCACCTTCCCCTGTCCGAATGTTCAGACTCCCAGGACCTTCAGTGAATGTATGGACAGGCCTGCATTCATTAAAGATACCGAGATAGCTTCATATATAGAAAGAGGCTTTAGGCAGTTCAAGATTGCCGGCCGCGGAATGCCTGAGGATTATGTTATAGATTCGTATGTTTATTTTCTTGCCAAGCCTGAATACAGGGATATTGTAAGAAATAAGATAAATACATCTCTCAGAGATTTAAGAAGTAAAGCGCAAGTTTCTGCGCAAAAGAGGAAGATATGAAAAAACTGATCAAAAAAACAATGGCAATTATCCTTGGAACCGTAACTGTTGCAGCTTCCGTATTATCGGGTGCCGGGCCGGGAGCGGGAAGGGTATGCGCTGAAGGGGATTATGATTTTACATCCTTAGAGAGCCTTAAGGAGATCTATGCTGACAGATTTAAAGTGGGTGTTGCGGTTCAGGCTATAAGCCACTGGGGCGACAGAACTGCGGAGATCGGTAATACCGAAAAAGAAGAGCTGATCAATCTCCAGTTTAATTCAATGACCTTCGGCAATGAATTCAAGCCCGCATATAATTTTAATGCAAACGAAGAGGGCCTCTTCAAGGTAGACCGTGCTGCGGAGGAACTCCTGGATTGGGCAAAGGAAAACGGAATGCCCGTAAGAGGACACTGTCTTGTATGGCATTCACAGGTAAATCCTTCGATATTTGCCAAGGATTACAAAGCTACCGCAAACGGGATCCAGACAACGGATTATAATGCAAAACTGGATGAGGACTGTCTTGTAGACAGGGATACTCTTCTTAAGAGACTTAAGACATATATCTACAGCGTCATGGAATACACATACGCAAACGGATATGCGGAAACCATCTATGCATGGGATGTTGTAAATGAAGCGGTGGATGAGGGAAAGCCCGACGGATTCAGAAACAGCTACTGGTATCAGATCATCGGCCCCGAATTCCTCTATTACAGTTTCCTCTATGCAAGAGAGGCTGAGGTTAAATATGCGAAGCAGTACGCTGCGGATTACGGACTTGATCCCGATGGAGATCTTTCTTCCATAACCCCCGAACTGTTTTACAACGATTACAATGAGTGGTTTTTGGGAAAATGCAATTTTATCGTTCAGATCCTGACCGAAAATTCCTACAATGAAAACCATTCCATGGTAAAGAGCGACGTTATAAACCCCGATGGAGACGGAACCATTTACGGGGACGGACTTATCGACGGAATAGGACTTCAGGGACATCTGACCGATACGGATTCACTTTCCCAGTATAAGACTGCCATCGAAAAATACAGTGCAGCCATCAATAATCTTCAGGTAACTGAGCTGGATGTGGGAAAATCCAATGCAGGTGAAGCCGGAGATTACAGGCAGTCTAAGTTTTATTACGACTTTTTCAAGCTTTTGTGCGATGAATGTGATGCCGGTGTAAATATCACATCGGTTACCCTCTGGGGACTTACGGATACATCCTCCTGGAGAAAGGATACCGAGCCCCTCATCTTTAACGGGGACCTTTCTCCCAAGCCTGCATTTGAAGCGGTAGTCATGGCCGGAAAGGGACTGGAGTTTGACATGAAGGATACCGGTGCCCTGGGAAAGGCTGAGGATATCCTGATTGATTTTGAACCGGTAAATGTTGATGGAACGGTTTCCAACAAAACTCCCAATGAATATGGATTCATCGGAAGAGGATCGGGACATCAGGCAGTGATCATGCTGAAGATCAAGGAAAACCATACCGAGGGAGCAAATCCGGGATTTTCACTTCAGGTGAGAAGAGAAGCGGAGGATGCAACTGTTCGCTACGATATTTCCAGATTTATAGGTCATACCATCGGGATCAGTTACTATATAAAATCCGCGGATGAGATCCTGCGTATGGGTGTGGACGGATATGAAGATGCAGGAAACGTCGAATTCTCCACCACGGAACATGATGACTGGGTGCTTGTGGAGGCTGATCTGAAATTGCCCGAGAATCTTGATTCCGCATCACTATATTTTGAAACCGATGGAAACGGAGAATTTCTGATAGACGATTTTGCTATAGTGTTAAAGGATGATGAAGCTATGGATGATGGATTCAGAACAGCAGATAGTACAGAGGCCAATCAGGGTTCCACCGATACTCCCGAAGGACAGGGAACCGCTACAGATGAAGAGACCGATCAGACACAGGGAATCTTAAAGACCGGACTTATGGTATGTGCCGGAGCGATACTTGTGGCCGGACTTATCGTTGGTCTGGTGATAAGAAAAGGTAAAAAGAAGAAATGATGATACTTAAAAAACCTGCCGCGAGGCAGGTTTTTTGATGTCTTAAATAATTGTCTGGATCAGAGATTTTATCCCAATAAGTATGAGAACAACTCCACCTGCGATCACGGCCCGCTTTTTGTATCTTGTTCCAAAAATTCCTCCGATATAAACTCCGGTGCCGGAGATGATAAGAGTAATGATACCGATCACACAAACGGCAAAGATTGTATTTACTGTTACTGAAGATCCGAGGACATTTACGGGAATTGCCACAAACGTCACTCCCACAGCCAGGGCATCTATGCTTGTGGCTACAGCAGCGGCAAGCATTGTCTTAAAATCCAGTCCCGGATTGTCATCTTCATCTTCTTCAAAGGCTTCCCTGATCATGTTACCTCCGAGGATAACAAGTATCAGGAAGGCAACCCAGCCGGAGAATCTCTCGATGAATCCCGCAAATCCGGATCCCAGCAAGAATCCTAAAAGAGGCATTATTGCCTGAAATGATCCGAACCAGATACCGCAGATGAGAGCTTCTTTTAAGCATACTTTTTTGCAGGAGAGTCCCTTACATATGGAAACGGCAAAAGCATCCATGGAAAGAGCCACTGACAGGATCAGAAGTTCTATGAGTCCCATTTTTTTATTCCTCCGCCTTTTCGGAAGGAACTTCCGCCATCATATCCGCAATGGTATATTTCTCGAAGAACACCTTAAGAGTTCTGTTTAGCTCGATCCACATGGGAAGGGTTCTGCAATCGGTCTGTCTGGGACATTTATTGTGATCGTCCGTTACGCAGGAGACCGGGGTGAAATTATCTTCCGTAGCTTTGATCACATCCCAGGCGGTACATTTATGCGGGTCAACATTGAGTTTGTATCCGCCGCCTTTTCCCCTGACGCCTTTTACGATCTTTTCCCGGACCAGGTCCTTTATGATGGCTTCCAGGTATTTTTTGGACATGTCCTGCCTTGCGGCAATGTCGCCGAGAGCCACATATCCGTTTTTTTCATGTTCCGCAAGGTCGATGATAACGCTTAAGGCGTATCTTCCTTTGGTGGAAATTAGCATATCAGCCTCCGTGAAAGGAATTAAGTAGCATAAAACATATAATACACTGTGTCAGGTGGCATTTCAAGGACTCCTTAACCCGAAAAAATGCTATAATGTGTGGCATACGTATGATGAATTACTCTGAAGCAAGAAATTACATAGATAATACCGGTTCAGCCGGGATAAAACCCGGGACGGAAGTAATAAAAGAGCTTCTGGGACACCTCGGTAACCCTGAATCGGACTTAAAAATCATTCATGTAGCCGGTACAAACGGGAAAGGTTCCGTCTGTACCTATCTTGAGTATGCTCTTTTGGAATGCGGACTTAAAGTGGGACGGTATGCTTCTCCCTCTGTTTTCAGATATTTGGAAAGGATCAGGCTTTCCGGCAGGGACATAACGGAAGAAGAATATGCTGATGCTGTTGCCGCTGTAAGGGATGCTGCAGCTTCCATGGAATCAAAACCCACCGGATTTGAAGCGGAAACTGCTGCCGCTTTTTGGTATTTCAGAGAATATAAGGCGGATATAGTAATAGTTGAGTGCGGCATGGGTGGAAGAGACGATGCCACCAATGTCTTCGAATGTCCCCTTGCAACGGTCTTTACTCCCATAAGCATGGATCATATGTCTTTTCTTGGAAAAGATCCCCGGGAGATCGCATTGAATAAAGCAGGTATAATGAAGCAAGGCTCTCCGGCTGTAATTGCAAAAATGCCACCGGTGGGAGATTATCATCCCGATGGGATCCTGATGGAAGAGGCGGCCGGAAAAGGTATCGATTATTCTTATGCGGAGGAAGATCTTATTCCCGAAGGATTTAAAAATCCTTTACCCGGAATATATCAGAAAGACAATCTGAATACCGCACTTACTGTATTGAAAACCATAAAGGAAAAGCTGTGCAATCTGTTTCCAGGCGAATCAATCACAGATGATATTTTAATGTCCGGAATAGCAAAAGCCTCCTGGCCGGGGCGCTATGAAAAGATTAATAATACACCTGTTATTATAAGAGACGGGGCTCATAACCCCGGAGCGGCACGTGCTTTGAAAACCGCTATAGAAGCGGACAGGACACTCCCTGCCGACAAAAAGATCCATTTAATAATGGGTGTTTTTAAAGATAAGGATTATAAGGAAATACTCCGTATAATGTTGCCACTGGCAGTGTCTTTTTCGGCTATTGATCTGCCTGATATGAACAGAGGCCTGACTAAAGAAGAACTTGCAAAAGCAGCGTTGGAAGTGGCAGATGAACTTGGAATTTCTGTCAGAGACTCAGGATCCTATAAGCTTAAAGTTGAGACTTCCCCGGACCTCAGATCGGCTCTTCAGGAGTCGGGAGATCCGTCAAAAGATGTTTTTATAGTCTTTGGTTCATTGTCTTTGATGCAACTTTTTTCCCACTGAAATCGTTTTATGTGCTAAAATAACTATGTATACTTATGTGCACTTTCATGTGACTTGCACCCAGGCGAAAGTCGCATGAATACTATATTTTTCTATTTTAGGAAGCAAAATGGTTCTTTTTTTAACCAGCTCCTTTGTGGAGTACAGAAAAATTGACGATCCCGGGCCTGTTCATATCAGAAGTGATTATGAATTCATCCCCAATCTTAAGCGATACTGGAGAGAAAACTCCGGTCTCCTTGTGATAGCCGCTGATCCGAATGACGAAAAAACCAACGATATAACGGCTCAGAGGATGGAAGATGCCTTCAAAATGGCGGGACTGAGTGTCAGGGAAGTAAGCATTCTGGATGGCAGGACTGCTGATAATGCATTTGATCTTATTAAGAATTCGGATGTGATCGTCATTTCCGGCGGTCATGCTCCCACACAGAATACATTTTTTGAGAAGATCGGCCTGAAATTCATGATCCAGGGCTATCCCGGGATTATAGTATCCCTCAGCGCCGGCAGTGTTAATTGTGCCACAGAA
>JAEEGF012278318.1_pt1 | contig 12786 bp, 10 predicted proteins | sample 9134171 | NCBI WGS metagenome assembly JAEEGF01 (sample SAMN16246542, study PRJNA631951) | gut metagenome | biome: gut microbiome; feature: rumen; material: AP-attached | host: Bos | place: Iran: Karaj | collected 2018-10 | reverse complement strand
CCATGAGGGCGAGGCCCGCCCGGAAGCCCTCCGCGTTGCGGGTGAAGCGGCCGCCGTAGTTGTAGAGGCGGCGCGCGTTCGAGGACGGATCGAGCGCGGCGGCCTCCGCCTGCTCGTTGGTGCAGTTCGTCGCCATCTGGTAGAGGTTCGCGACGCGCGCGAGCTTCGGCAGTTCGGAGGGGAGATAGCCCATTGATGTTGCCCTGCCGACGCTTGCCTCGTCCGTGAACTTGCCGCCGCCAAGCGTGTCGATGGCGGTCTTCACGAGTTTGATGCGGCGCGCGGTGAGGGGCTTGCCCTTGCCGAAATCCTCGAGCTTCATGTTGTCGCGCACGAGGTCCGGGATGAACTTCTCGCCACCGAACATATCCGCGACCGCCTTGCGGAACTGGGCGCGCACCTCGTCGTTCGCCGCCTTCATCTCCGACGTGCGCAGGAACGACGCGAACGAGCCCTTGTAGTCCTCTTGCGTCATCCCTTTGAAACGGGCGACGGTGTCCTTTTTATTTCTCGCGTAGGCCTTGTTTGCAAAATCCACGAACTGCTGGAAGCTCGCTGTATTGTTTGAATTGATTTTTTCTGGCATTGTCCTAATCCTTGGTTATGGTTGACGTAGTACAGTGTACACATGTAGGAGGCAGTTAGATTATACTTGGAGTTGTTTTTCTAATAATCGTTGATGTTCAACCGCAAGTCCTTTTAATTTAGCATGAAAAGATGAATTTTTCGTTTTTTATCGATAAAAAAATATGATTTCGTAATTAAGTGGATACCTAAAGCACAGGGCAGGATGTCTTTGTCCTCTGTCTTCGGCTATTCAGACACGTGAAATTCGCTGAAATAACTGTCTTGGACATGGGGTGTAAGGAGAATATTTGGAAATAGTGGCATGAATGCTCTTTTCAAAAAAGAGCAATTTCCATTTGAAAACCTCACATATGACAATACATTATGACTGTTCTGCTGTTTTGGATAAGTTCAGAATTGCAGGCAATCCCAAACAAAGTTGGTCACCGGAGGACAGTGTGCCGTAGCACAGGGGATCGTAGGCGAAAGCCTGCAGGCCGCCTGTCGGATAAGGTGTCGAGTGAGCTCGGTTTTTTCGCAAATTCATTGCGAAGGAATCGGGCTTTTTTGTTGCAAGATACAGGAATCGTTGAAGAATCATTAAGGTAAAAATCTCATGGCTGCTTGGAGAATGACGAAATGAACTTGAGATTGAAGTTGCTTGACAAAAGTGAGATTCCACTTTTCAATAGGTCTGAAGAGGAGGCTTTCAGTGTGCATGACAAATATTTTTCCGACGGAATCGAGCCTGGAGCAGAGTATGATGATCGAGAAGAACACGATTTAAATACCATAATAGATGATCCTATGTTCACCGTTCTCGCCATATATGACGGTGACACATTTGTGGGAGGTGCAATAGTAGAGGACAAAGGGGAATATGAAAAGGATATCTCAATTTTCTTCCTTATTATCGAATACCAGAGCAAGGGCATTGGGAAAACAGCACTTGACATGGTAGAGGCATATTTTCCAGACGCAAGGGTGTTCAGGTTGATTACTCCATCGCAGGTAGTACGGAACACGGTATTCTATGTAAATAAATGTGGTTACAGAATTGTCAAGGTTGTTAATTTCGACAAGGAGACGAATACTGCGGATTATATATTTGAGAAGAAAAGGAGCAAAATAAAATGAGAATGGTAGCAGAAATGGTGTTCGTGAGTAATGCGTTCAACTGTTTCATTGAGAACAAATAAAATACGAGGAGTGTTGCCATGCAGATAGAGACAGAACGACTAAATCTCCGCCCGTTTCGCGAGAGCGATGCGGCTGATGTGTTGGAGTATCTTCGAAATCCTGTGCCAAACTGCTTTGCATGCATGAAGCTGGATAGCCTTGAAGAGGCAAAGACAGAAATGCAACTGCGCAGACAGGATTCTGAATACTGCTTCGCTATTGTCCTGAAGGCGACTGGCAAGGTAATAGGTGAAATCGATGCATCTCCGGAACGTAATGAACCAGACAATGAATCGTTGCCAATCGACACCTTCAGTCCATGTTGGATGTTGAACCCAGCATACTATCGCAAGGGGTATGCATATGAGGCCGCCAGTGCCTTCTTCGATTACCTTTTCCACACAAAAGGGGCACGACGAATCTACGCCTACACGGAGGATACCAATCTCCGCAGCCAGCGTCTTTGCGAAAAACTTGGTATGCGTCGTGAAGGCCTGTTCATTGAGTTTGTTTCCTTTGTGAAGAATCCAGACGGGACACCACTTTATGAGAATACCTTTCAGTATGCCATTCTGAAAAAAGAATGGGACAAAAGGATGGTTGATATGGCAAGTACGATTCACATGATTGGATGTCATTTGTCTTCTGATGATTCATTAGACAGAGAATAGCGGTGGAAATCCCAAAGACAAAGGAGTCTGACATGTTGAAGAAGATGATGATGCTATTTCTGTTGGCTTGCTACATATGGGATGTTTCTGCCCAGGAGAAACATTCTGAATGGTCTTCCTTTGAAAGAAAACAACAAGATAAAATATACAAGATTAACAAGGAGAAGCACTTTAGATTTGGACGTTTTGAGTGCTCGGAGTTTCAATTGTCAGACAAGGAATATGCTTTTGTAATTGGTATCTCTGGATTGAGCTATGAAGATTTTGTCGTTTCATATGAGCATCAGGGGAGACGCCGATTTGTGCATGAGAAGATCATTGATGTGGAAAAAAGCGAGTCAACTGAGATCGACAATTATATGTGTGAGCAGATTGTTAATATCAATCAACTTTTCTTTTGCGGATGGGGAGACTGGCTGGTTATAACAATCCGTACGAGTTATTTGATGAACTGCTTGCCGATCCTACTATTTTAACTCGTTTTCCTAATGTACATGCGTATGTTTTCCAGAAAACTAGATTGAAAAATTACAATCTGCTTGATTATCAAACGATGTTCCGAATGTGCGACAATGCTGACATTTCTTGGAGAGAGCCAAGAACAATGTCTCGTGTTGATAGATATTTACGTTCCCTGAACTGCCTTGTTTATCTTCAGCTCGACTGGGGGGCGTATGAAAACAGGAAGAAAGAAGACAGAGGACATGCGCTTACCATGTATGGTTTTACCTATGATATGTCATTCTCAAAAAATAAACCGGAGAGATATACAGGTGTCATTGTGGCAGATTCAGACAATGACAAGAATGTTGCAAAGTCCACTGATGCACCAAATTCTCTTACAATCATTCCGATCCAGTGGGACTATGTGAACAAAGTTTATTTGATATCCGACAGGGGAAAAAACGGTTTTATCCGTTTCTTCTATGGATTGGAGGGAAGATAGGCCTGTGATTTTCTCAGACATAGGAACAGGGGGTAATTTGACTAGGGATAACTCGACTTTTGAAAAGAAGGGCGATTTTCGCAATCTACGGTTAAATTCATTATCTACAGCATATTAATTATGAACAAGAGACGGATTTTGGGCGTTTTATACTTTGAGAAATTCTCGGATGTAGGGCAGAGTTTCACAATTCAGGCGACCCCAAATTGAAGTATATGAGAGCTTTCGCCGAAGCGTGAACGCGAAATGCAATAGTGCAAGCGCCACTTGCACTATTACCTTGGTATCATCATCTGGCTTTGCTTGAGTGTTTGAAGTAGCGTGGTAACCGTATTGCGTATGCCGCGATGGCAATTGAAAATGGATGGTCGCGAAATGTGCTTGTGCATCAGATTGAACTTGGTGTCGTCGATCAGCATGGGACGGCTCTGACGAACTTCAAAAACGCGATGCCGACGACTTGGGGCTTGTGGGAAAAGAATGGTCACAGTTCCAGTAGATAGTGCATGAGTACACCGTAGTCGCTTCCGACGTTTACACAGTAAAAGCCTGGAACAACCTCCCCGATGACACGTTTGTGTGTATGACCGCAGATGAGCGCATGGGGGAAAGTGTCGTCGAAAGGAAGCTGTGATACGAGATCCTTCATTCCTGAATAGTAACTGTAGTGGTTTGGTTCATGCCCGTTCAATGCAATATGCGGAAGATGGTGGGTGCAGAGGATGTTTGGCATGTTGGGTTTCATTGCCTTTTTGATGCGCTCGACATAGAAGGCATTGAACTCTTTATAACGAGTTTCAATGTCGAGAATGCGCCAGTCCTGCCAACCGTTCCATGGAAGCAGGTCGTCATTTTCACGATAGCGCATGCTGCCGTCGAAAAAAAGACAGCCTCCGACAAAATTGTAACCATTGATTTCGACAACGGGCTCCGCATCCAGAATATGGATGTTTGGCGCATTCATATTTTGGTTGCCGACTGCCTCCAATGTCTTCTCGAATGGCCTATCCCAAAACTCATGGTTGCCTAATGTCGCCACAACTGGACGTTCAGTGGAAAATAGACTGCTGAAGAAGGCGTTCAAACTGGAGACGAAAGATGTAGGCACGGTATCACCTGTTACCGTAATCACATCGGGCTCAGTATCTTCTACTAAATCTCGAATACTTTGGAGGAATGGTGTGAACCGTTGCCGATGAATTGCATCAAAGACATCATTCATTTGCAGATGCAGGTCTGAAAGGCATAGTATTTTCATATTTATTCTCCAATGGATTCGGTAGTTTGGCAATTTACTGTACGGATCATATATAATTTGAATACTTGCTGACTGTTTTCAGTGGCGCGCTCCGCGCGCTATATCAGGGGGGCTTTTTACCCCACGCTGCGCGCCGCTCCGGGCGCTTGCATGGGGTTATCGTTGTTTCGCACTCCGTGCGATGTCGCTTCGCGACGGTATCCCATTGCCATGTGGCTACGATCTTTACCGAATCATGCAGTCTTTAGGCAAATTTAGTGTAGTCAGTACAGTAGAAGAGCGGTTCTGTTTGTTATTAATTATTTGTCACGTCTTCTGGGTATTCCTGCATGGTTTCCTTACAGTCATTGAGATGGGTACGAAGTGCAATGTTCTCTTCCAATTCATCCTTATATTGTTTTATCTGCATGGCAATATGTTCAGCCCACGGATATTTTTCGATCTTTTGTATAAACAGGAGGTTTCATTGCCATATATACAAGAATTTCCCTAAAGATACGTTTGATGTTCTCCGTACATTCCTCGATTTTCTCATCCAGTTCATTTTTGGTGATGCGTAACAGATAACCATGGTATTTGTAGCAAGTGCTCCAACTCATATCATTTCATTTTAGTTTGTATTATGACAAAAAAATACTTATAATATAAGCCAAGATATAGCATATGCAAATTGTTTCATATACTATTTCCATTTGCCATGGTTCATTTCTTGTTTTTGCCAAGAATTATCGCAAGACCGAGAGCTTTTCAAGAGTGAAAATAATCACCTAGTTCTCATTCCTCCACTTCGTAAACATGCACGCCAAATGGCGCGAAGCGGTCTTGAAGTATACCGTCCGACAGTGTGACCTCACGGTCCTCAAACCAGACGCGGGCGCGTGACATCTTCGGGCAGTCGATTTTCATGGTGACATCCGCCTTGGCCGAATTGGCGCAAATGAGGAAGAGATGGCCGTTGTGGCGCTTGGCCAGCACGCTGATGGAGGGATAGTCGTACATGTCCTTCTCGGGGCCTTCCGTGACGGTCGCCTTGATTGGCAGACAGCCTTCCTCCAATATCACATCCGACAGCGCGCTGAGCTCCTTGCTTACGCGGCAATTGTTCTTCCAAATCTCCTCGCTAATGGTCGCGCCTTCAAAGCTTTTGGCCGTGTAGGCAAACCATGTGATGCCGTTGGCGCCGTGGATGATCGCCTCGTAGCACATGACGCGCAGTTCGTCGGCGTTTGGGAAACGGTGCCAGTCGCCGCCCTTGAAATTTTGGATGATGGGCCAGACCGTCTTGGTCGGATTGCCGTTGCGCTCAATGTCACGGCGCACATTCGCCAGGGTCCTGATGATTTTGGCGGCTGCGGCGTCTTCATCCCTCTTCTGGTAGAAGCTGTAGATTTCGGGATTAATGCCATCCGTCGAATGGACGAATGGATAGTAGTTTGAGTAGCCCGCGGGATTCGGGCTGATCCAGTCCGCCTGTATAGTGAGATGGTCGGGATCAATCCGATGGAGAAGCTCGCTCCAACGGCGGACATCGTCTGCGTTGACAAAGGTGGCCGTGTCATCGCCGACATACCATGCCATCATGGCGGGGCTGGAGAACTGGCGCAGGATGTTGCTGAAGTTCAATGAATAGTTCATGGCGGTGTGCCCTGCGTTGGTGAACACCATCACGCCGTGGCGTTCCGCCGCCGCCAGTAACTCCTGAATGTCTTTCGATCCTTCATATGGATTCGCCAAGTAGGTGTGGACGGTGTTGACGCCTGCTTCCTTCAGGCCCGCGAAAGCCTTGTCGAAGTCGTTGTCATTGAAGTCACATCTGTTGAAGCCATAGAAACCGATGGGGAAGAAGGGCTTGCCATTCAGCAACACCGCGCCGTCCTTCCGCAGGGAGAGGTGATTCGGCGACATCATGTCCGTCACATGGACAAAGCCGATGTCCGATGCCTCGTGGCCGAGTTCATCCTTGACCGTGATCTTCAGCATATGGAAATTCGCATCGCCGTGCGTTTTCTGGGACTCTTCGTTGGGTGCCAGACCATCAGCGGGCGCATAGGTCAGGTGGCCGCCTTGCGTCCGCTTCATGGCGGAGGTGATGTCGATGTTGTCCAACGTCACGTTGAGGCTGCTCCAGTCAATGGTTGAATCATCGGTGATTTCAAGTTCGACAGGCGTCTTTGCGTCACGAACTCTGACAGGCGAAATCTGGCGAATGACAGGCGCCGCGTTGTCCGCACCGCTCCATTTGGTGTCCACGGTCTTGCCGCAGACAACGCGTCTCAGCGTCGGCGTGGCATCGTTCGTGGTGGTCAACGTGGCTTCGTAGCGCATCCAGCAATTGGCAAAAGGGAGCTTGACAGAGCCTGCCGCCCCACGCAGCCGCTCCTTGGTTTGCGACTCTTCCCACTGGCCGTCAGGCGTGCCGTTCTTGTCGGCGCAACGGAACAGCTTGAAGGCAATGGACGTGCCTTCGGGAACGTCCGCATCCCACGAGAAGGCCTGCCCTGAGCCCTTGCCGACGAATATCGGCCTTGACACGGCAGTGCATGAAGGCGCGAGTGCGCCGCCGCCTTCAGTGCATTCGAAATCGACATGCGTGTAGAGGATAAAGTTCCAGCTCCTCAGATTCGGCGCGTCGGCGCCAAGCTGAATATATGCCTTGGCGGCGTTTGGCGGGACGTCACCCGTGATGACGTTTTCGCTGGCACGGTCACTTCTGACACGCGGCAACGTGATGAATTCCTGCTTCACATCGTTGTCGTTTTCATCCATCCACATGATGAAATTGGGTCTGGATTCACCCCAGCCACGGTAGGTGACTTGATCAAGGTTCAGGTCGGAGCAGACGCCAATCGACAGGCGGAAACGGCCGCCAGGCGCGACTGCGAAGGACTTCGACCCCATGAAGAAACAGGTATCGTCCGAGGTGTTCGGCTGATCGCGGCGGGTGACCAGAAGCCCGGACTTGCCGTCGCGTTTCCCCAAGGCGATTTCCAGTTTGTTGCCGTAATTATTCGTGATTGTCCACTTCTCGGAGAGCTTTTCGGCACTGTCCATTTTCGCAAAATCAATTGTCGTACTGCTGACGAATTTGGGGCCGATGCGCAGTGCGCCGTCTTCGCCAATGACACCTTGCTCCAGTCGTGTGAATATAGGCGCAACCACAGGCGTAGCCTCTGTAGATAGGTTGGAGAAATGATGGCAACCACAGGCTAGTATCACCATGGCAGATGAAATCAGAAAAAGCAGTTTTTTCATTGAAAAACGCCTCAAAATATGAATTAGGAAAATTTTGGGGGGAAGACACATCCCTCGCCAACAGCGGCTAATAGATCCTGTTTTTATGAAATTAACTCTGTGGACAGTATTATAATGGGTCGCTGACGTTTATTTCATCAAGCTGTTTCTGAAGGCTTGTCAGGAAATTCGGCCAATCTTCAGGGTGCAGGAATGCCTCGGTGTCGCCCGCTTCCATACGCTCCTGCTTGCCAAAGGTGTCATTCTGCCCTGTATGGTTGCCGACAAAGATATCCACATGCTCCTGATGGCAGCGCAGGATGCTTTTCTGGAATAGGCCTCTCATGTCTTCAGCTTCCAGTTGGTGTTCGTGGATATACTTGGAAGTAAGTGTGTTGAATCCGGCACCGCCCATCATGCCAGCGCGAAGGGTGCGTCCATCCTGTGTTATGTTCCAGAAGAATGAGATTGTACCTAGTGTATGCCCGGGAGTTTCGACGCATTCCATGTCAAGATTGCCTAGGCGTATATGGTCGCCGTCATGGATATGCTGGTCTGGCTCAAAGTGGTTGTAGTGTCTGTTGCCAACGCCGGTAAGCGTGGGATGTTTTCCATTGGCGATTGAGCAGTCGTTTTCACCCATGAAGGTCTTTGCCCCAGTGAGTTGCTTTAGTGCAAAGGTGGCTCCTGCATGGTCCAAGTGAGCATGTGAATGCACGATATAGCGGATGTTCTTTGGGTCAAAGCCTAGGATGCGAATGTTTTCAAGCACCATGTAGAGGAATTCCTGATAGCCTGGATCGATGATGACAAGCCCCTCCCCTGTGTCAATGATGTGGGTGGATGCAGGCTGAAAACCCACAAAGTACAGGTTGCCGTAGATGCGGAATGGGCGCTTGTAATAGGTCCAGGGTGCGAGAAGATCAGCTGCCATGATTGTTTTGCCTTGTTTTGATGATTTGTAACAAAGTTATCATGGCAAATTTAGCATTGTGTGTGGAATAATCAACCTGAAAGGTGGCTAATTGGTGATTCAATGGATTAACTGTTGATTTGTGGAAACGTCCAGATGATCGGCGTGAACTTCAACTCCGCAAAGGGGTGCATCGACGGTTGGAAGGAAATGGCATAACCCAATATTATCCAGAGAGAAAAAACTGCTGGAACTCCTTCTCGCTAGCCGTCATTCGTGATTCAAATATCTTATAGTTCTCTGCATCCACTGGTATTTTCAAGCCATGTTTTGTCACGCAAATATCATCTCGTGCAGTAACGTTTCTTTCGTAGGTTGAACCCTTGTTCATCCAAAGCTGTAAATCTTCGTTTCCTGATGCCTCTGGATAAAGATAGTATCCCACCTTCGCATCGAATCGGAACATATATGCCAACATCTGAAGGTAATCTCGATTCCCGATGTTATCGATTGGCTTGTACTTGGCATCTGCAATTATTCTCGCCTCAATATCTTTGCTGATGAAATCGGGGTAGATTAGGCCGATGTTTCCAGCAAAGAGTCTTTGAGCTCCTTTTCCCCCATTATTCATGGGATGGTAAAATACCTCTTTGATTAGAGTATTGACATATTCTTCCCACAACCATGCACCGTCAAAAAGAATGCCATATATCTGCCGGGATCCTGATCCAATCTGATGCTTCTGGTGTTGCAGAATTAGAAGGCATAAGTGCTGCAACGCAAGATACTCTCGAAAATAAGCATGCCGAACGATGTTCTTCTTATTCTCATTGATAATCTTTTGTTGGTCGTATGCCTCGTAGTTATGCGTGGCTTCAATAACAAGCTGTACTTCATCCTTCACACGAATGAGCAGTTTTTTTCCATAAGGCTTCCTTTTGATGAACTCTATCGTATGGCGTATCAGCTCCATCAGGTGATTGTCATATGAAAACTCTCTCTGACTATATGCGACATTTCCTATAAATGGAGTATTCTTTTTGATATGCCTTGCAATATCAATACAGCCTTTCACATTCCCATCGTTATACTTGTTACGAACATACTTCTTGAATAGGCCTTTTCTCATCGCCGTCTTCAAGTAGTACGGAAAAAGGAACAGTAGGAAATTAAATAATCGGTTTTCTTGGTCGGTGTCGGATTCCAGATCCACAATGTTTGGAAAATCCATCACGCGGTTTAGCAGATACTGAAAGAAAAAGTCCTCTCCTCCACAACAGAAACGCGACTCAATAATCAGACGCTCATTTCCACAGCCCAGAAAGCCCATAATATTCCCAGAACGAAAGGTGTCGTTAACACTTTGAAGAATCATCTGGTCCTTTGTGATGTCTTCGGCGTCAGCGACAAATTCAGGAAAGACAAACACACCTTCCCGCTCCAACTGCTCCAGTGTTTTGTCGGCTATTCTACCAGTGAGAATCCTGAAATCTGAAAAAGTGTCTTTCTTTACATGTGTGTTGTCTTTAATTTTCAGTAATTTCATTGGCATCATCCACGGCTGGCTTCTTATACCCATATGCTTTGGCAAACCGATTCATAATGCTTTCTTCATCATACATTCCTTGAACGTATTCACGTAGAAGGGGCTGTAGATAATCCGTCCAAAGCTGATCGAAGGTCAACGTTTTTAATTTTAAGAAGTACGATGCTCCGATCTGATAGTTCTCATTCAAATCTTCCACAGTAGCGATTTCCTTGTTCAGAGCACTCATACGCCGAATGACTTCTGCCTCCAATTCTTCGTCCTCCAGAGCAGCCAACATCTCCAACCGTTCATCTGCCTTCAGTTCAACAAAACGGAAGCGCCTACGCATGGCAAAATCAAAGCTGTCCACAGAGCGGTCGATGTCATTCATTGTTCCGATGATATAGACATTCTCTGGGATGTAGAACTTTTCGTCTGGATCGGAGTGCAGATTCGAATACTGTGTGGAAATCTCACCTGCGCGTCCCCTGTAACCTGGATCAATTGCAAAAAACAGTTCACCGAAGATTTTTGAAATCTCACCACGGTTGATCTCGTCGATAATGAAGATATATTTCTTCAATTCAGTCGCCATTGCTTTCGCTTTTGACGTTCCACTTTTTTTCGACTTGATTTCCTTGTAGATTGCAAAATCATAGGAGTAAGCCTGAGTTGCAAAGGACTTCCCGAAGAAGGCTGTGATATCCTTGATCTTCGTGAACTTCACATTTGATTCCAGCATTCTTCTTATTTCATCTACGCTAAGTGAGAGCTTATTGACAGTCGCATTGCTCGGAATCGAAATATTGATGTGTTTGTCATCGACGCTTGTGATAGTAAACTTGTTCCCGTTAATGGTTTCGAAGGTGTCAACGCCAAGCTCAACGTTTGAAAAGAAATCCATCATGGCATCTTGAACGGATACTTCATTCTCGATGGCCTCCTGGGATTTCTGTGAATCTTCGTAGTTCTTTCTAGCACGGGCAACAAACTTCTTAAAAATGCCATCTTGCAGCTCAAAACCTATCGTTTCGTCATCATTTACCTTGGGACGGAGTCCTTCTACAAAATCGGAATAGTCGTAGCTCGGATGGAACTGTACGAACTCTACCTGTTTCCTTTGCTCTTCCGAAAGCTGGGTATACTTTTCATAGTAGCCATTGCTGATGATATCAGCTGCAATTTCCTTGGCAAGGTATGATTTCCCGGTTCCCGGAGCACCATGGAAAATCAAATTTTTCGATTCAATCAGCATGGATGAGAAAGGATTCTGATAGCCTTTAGTCTGCTGAACGAGCTCTTCTTGTGCTACCGCCTCTGCTGTAGCTTCCTGCTCTTCTTGTTCATCTTTCTCCCTATAGGTCAAGATCATTTGATCCCCCGGCTCACCAAAGCGTTTCAGGCATTCCTGCACAAAGATAATCGTGGAGAAGATATTCCAGCAATAGAAGACCATCTGCCTACCATTGTCGTAGCTGTAGACAAGATACTCTATCGTTTTCCGGTGCTCTCTGAATTCATCAACACTGGCGTAAATCCCACAGATCATTTCACTGGAAGGATTATATTTGCAGATGGGAAATGTTTCCTTGCTTTCAACAGGCAAGGCTATAAGTTGCTTCTCAAACACCTGACAAGCGATACGCGGCATTGTTTGATTGGAATTACGCCGTTCACCCTTACTATAAGTTCGCTTGATTTCCTCGCCATTAGCCTTTTTGAAGAAAGCATTAAGCGGTTTATAATTATCACCAAGGGAAAGGTTCTCCATAGTAAAGCGTTCATCGGTTGAGATAACGCTAGCGGCAGTAATTGTAAGCTCAAACTTTTCCTGCTTCGTCTCAATGGTATATCCTTGCCCTTGAAGGAAGTTCATAGCTTCAAGGGCATTGAAGTCGCTAGTTACTATATCTTCACCAGTTACAAGATGCCGCGCCACAGCTATGACATACTTTGGTGGATATTTCTTTCCGATATCAGTTAATAGCTCATACTTTGTGCTTTGATTGTGAAAAGGCACACCTTTCTCATCAATATATTTTAATGCAGCAATTATGTCTTTCTTTGTGACTTTGGGGAGCGCCATGTTACCTCTTGCATTTCTCTGTAGATGCAATTGACAGTCGATTTGGACTCAACTTATTGGAGCAAAAGTCAAATCCTAAAAGAAAATTTTTTTACTTTATTTACATTATGCAATAATGTACACCTCCATTGGGAATTTTATAGTCCAATGCTTGGAGATTTTATCTGAAATATGTGAATTAATGTAATAATTCGATTCATATCATAATTGCTTAACACTGATAGAGTGACTGGATAAAAGCTGGAAACGATCTGTTGCCTCTTCTCCGCTGGGGTGATCCTGCCAATCGGAGAATCCACACAAGTGCTGTAGTTTAGGATGTTGGCAGAAACGAAATAGCCCGCCAATGGGTAAGCCATTGGCGGGCCATGGGAAAAACGATGGTCGGGGCGGCTAGATTTGAACTC
>JAEEGF011170941.1_pt1 | contig 12786 bp, 13 predicted proteins | sample 9134171 | NCBI WGS metagenome assembly JAEEGF01 (sample SAMN16246542, study PRJNA631951) | gut metagenome | biome: gut microbiome; feature: rumen; material: AP-attached | host: Bos | place: Iran: Karaj | collected 2018-10 | reverse complement strand
GCACCTCAGATGAACAGGGGGTGTTGGCAAGATTGACAAGTTCCTGACGTGACAGGTGCTCCTTTTCCGTCGGGATGGTGTCGATGCGCTCCAAGAAGCCATTTGGATTCTCCATAATCTTGTGCTCGCGATAGGCAGTGTGCAGCACGGCGCGGTAGGTTGACCAGTAGCCTGCGATGCTGTTGATGTGTAAGGTGTACTCTGTGTGCTTGAGCTGGTGAGCGGTCATCAGGTAGTCCTTGAACTTGTTGCAGAAATCGACGTTGATTTCGTCGAAGCGGCACTTGCCGTTGCAGAACTTCTCGAAGTGGAGATAGACATTCTCCCACTTCGTGTTCTTCTTGTAGGCTTTCTCCTTGAAGTAGTCAAGGAAGCTGCCCTTCATCTTCTCTTTGTCGAAGAAGTCATAGCGCTCGTTGACAATACTCTCGAAACGACGGCAGCGCAGAGCCTCGGCCTTCTCACGCATGCGGTCGTTGTAGTCCTTCTCGCGCTGACTCTTCGGCTTGGCGTAGATGTAGATGCCGAGACTCTCATGGCGCATAACCTTCATAGTGCTCTCGTCCCTGTAGCCAGGGTAGTAGTCCAAGTAAAAGGACAACTGTTCTCCGTTTTTGATTTTCCGTGTTCGGAGTGTCACGGTCTTACAAATGTTACTCATATACATTATTATATTTTTGTGAATATTCGTCGGTGAAGCGTCTCTTCACAGCTGCAAATTTCGCTCATTATCCTTGTATGATGGCAGATATTATGCGTAATGTACCCGTAATATTGAGATAATGTTGGTTGTTCGTGCATGTGGTGCATATTTCTCTGGCCATTGTTGCCTGTCATAACTGGTATCGCTTGGTTGTTCATACTATGTTATAACTGCCATATTGGGCCATACGCTCATTCATGATGCGGTCGAAGTCTGCCTTGGGTATCAGATTCTTCACGCCAACCTTGACTGTTGCGATGCTATTCTTTTTGGCGATGATGCCGACATTGGCAGTGCTCATCCCATATTTCTCAGCAGCTTCCCTGGCTGTGTAGTAGCTGTCATCCGTTACAAGGTCTGTGCGCCTTAGTTTCTCAAAGTGGTCTTTGGAATAATATGTTTGGCCGAACTCACGCTTGGTCGGAATATGATGGCGATAGGCGTTGGAGCGGACAGATGCAGCACTCATGCCATAGAGTTCCTGAGTCTCCTCCATCGTCAACCACTCATTAACGGCCTCCACTTCAGCCGACTTGCCAAACAATGCGTCCATGTGCTTGCGGCTGTAGTAGTTCATCCCAGCAATCCGGCACACTGGTACTTGGTTCCGCTTGGCCGAAGTATAGAGCCACGATTTCTTGACCTTGTATATTCTCATGACCTCCTCGCCGGAAATGTAGTCAAGTACCTCTGATTCCTGATTGTTCTGAGCAGTCATGGCAGTTGCATTCATTTCCTTTGATGATGGCACAACGAATTTCTTTGGTCTGTTCGTCGGCAATACACGATGATACGGATTCCCCGCCAACATCTTCTCAATATCAGCTTTGCGGATAAAAGCCATCCTGCTACTGATTCTTGATGCGGCCAGTTTACCCTCGTTCACCAACTTATACACATACTGCCGCGAACATCCCATAAGTATCGCTGCCTTGGCAAACGTCAGATACTCCTGATTCTGCAACCCAATCACAGGCTCCACGGCATTCATAAAATCCTGCTGCCGTTTCTTCCGCGCCTCCTTCGCTTTCGTCTGACACTCCTCGCAGCAAAACTTCTGCATTCCGCTCCTTGCCACAAACTCCTTCCCACAATACTTGCACTTTCTAATTGCTTTCATTTTCTTGTCACTTTTGATGGTTCAACGTACATTTTCTTTTTCCCTACCGTTGAGTCAACCTTCATGCACCATAGTCGCCAGATGTCAACTCTGTCCGCATCGTGACTCTTTCCGGATCCGTCCGCTCTGTTTTGTCACCCTTTGCACCCCGTCGTAACCCTTTGTCAACTGAGTCCGCAGAATGACGATTTTCAGGCCTCGTAAATTCCTCGCGGTAGAAATACGTTGCAAAAATATACTGAAATTCGGTTACTACCAAATTTCAGCCATCAAGTGTTAAAAATTTAAAGTTATTGAAAATGAGCGCTTTACAAATGGTTGGTATTAGTTATCCCTAGTTGTTTATACCCGTTTAGATACATTCACAAAACGCATCTCCCTCAATACTTTTGGCACTTTTAGGTAACTTCACAGAACGTAGTCGCCACAAACCGTATAATCCGCCAACGCTGTTGTCCGCCGTTTTCTTGCCCGAAGCATATTCTTCAGTACTGGCTACGAAATTGGCATCTGTCAAGTCCAAGTGGTGCAAGTTTACCATGTTGTTACGGATAAACATAATATCCTCACTATTAATGTCGCCAGTTACTTTCAATGTCATGACATTTGTCAAGTTGCCAGCACCAACTCCATCTAACAGAGGTGCGTTGACATCATAATCATGTGTCGCCTCTTGAGCTATCACTTGGTATCTTATATCGTGCCAATATTCTGCAGAACGATATGCCTCCAAAGCAGCTGCAGGAACAAGGAATGTTGTACCCGCTTCAGAAGGCGCTCCTGTCAGTGTTGGCGGTGTGTTATTGGAAATCGTCACCTTCTCAATCCCTTTAAAAGCATTACTTCCAATGGACGTGCAGGCACTCAGGTCACCGATACTCGCTAGGCTGACGCAATTATTGAATACATAATTACCAATGGACGTGCAAACACTCAGATCACCGATGCTCGCCAGGCTACTGCAACCAGAAAAGGCGGAATTCCCAATGGACGTGCAGGCACTTAGGTCGCCGACGCTTGTCAGGCTGTAGCAACCAGAAAAGGCATTGCTACCAATGGACGTGCAAACACTTAGGTCGCCGACGCTTGCGAGACTGCTGCATCCATTAAAGGCATGGTTTCGTATGGACGTGCAGGCACTCAGGTCGCCGACGCTTGCGAGACTGCTGCATCCATTAAAGGCATTGCTTCCTATGGACGTGCAGGCACTCAGGTCGCCGATGGTCGTCAGGCTGCTGCAACGATAAAAGGCATAGTTACCAATGGACGTGCAATAAGGCAAATTGTTAATAGTAATAGACTTTGAACAATTGGAGAATGCGCCAGAACCTGTGCCACCTTTTATACTCACCACCTTATAGATTTGTTCAGCATAAGTAACCGTTCCGTTAATAACAAGGTCTCCCTCATAGCTGGAGTTATACCCCGTCACTTCTACGGTATAATCTGGTGATGTCGTCAGCACATTGTAATAGATACCATCAACTTCAAAAGCACTCATGCCGATGCTACTAAGCAATAGCACGAATAAGAATAATTGTTTTTTCATAAGCGTTATTTGTTTTTAGTTAATAATGTCGTTTTGCCGATTAACAACCGCAACAGCCGCTTTTGCGGCCAGGCTTCTTTTTGCGGCAGCCCACAGTAACAGGGGCTGTATTTAAGTCGTCCTTGAATTTCCCTTCGTGAAAGTAAATACAAAGTATATCTTCTATCTCCATACTTGAGATGCCAGGAAAGAGTTTTTGGAAATCGGCGATGGGCAGACGGAACACATCGCTATTAATCCGATTGATTCCCAAAACATACTTCGCACCGTCTCTGGCTCCACGAGCCACATATACATAGTCATTGGGAATAATCGACGGATTGAGCAAATAGGCCAATCTGCGGGTAGTGTCGTAGAGTGTCAACCATCCACGAACGTTTGGTATTTGACCTATCAACTTCTTTACACTATCATAGACTTCCTCGAAATTGTTAAACTTCATGTTGAAATCAAACTGACGCAAGGCGATAACCGCTTCATCAATGCGAGCATTTGGCAAGCACCACTGGTGGCCACCTTTTATACAGGCACGAAGCACCTCATCTGTTTTGCCTTTTTGTTGATACAAGTTTTTGACAGCATCTATCTCGGCCATCACTCCAAAGTTCTTATTTTCCTTCCTTTTTTGATAGCGCGTAATTGCTGCCCTTACTTCCTTCTCAATCTGTGTCATAGGCGCCAACAATAATTCTGCCTATAGCTCCCCAGATTCGGCGGGTTAATAAGATTGCGTAGCTTGTGTTAAACGCGAAAGACGTGGGTAGCTCTACTTCTCGCTTATCCCACTGTCGGGCTCTCGCATTGCCTTGCACAAGGATAAGCAACTCGAGATAGCCCACGCCGTGAGATATTACACTTGTCTGCCATCACCATTGGTGACTAGCAGGGTATAATACACCCAACGCGGACGCTCCGTTGCGTTCTCTTCTTGTGCTTGAATTTGCGAGATTCGACAGTCGAAGATAACGTTCGTAAACGTCCTTTTTTCCAAAATGTCTTTGACTCTCATGTCCTACGTTATTGCCAGCATTACTGCCTGCGGAAGCTTTAGACAACCTGAGTCGGGGACAAAGATAGAAAAAGTTTTTGAAACTTCCAAGAAAAAGTGAAAAAAATTGTTTTTTGCAAGCTTGTAGGCAAAAGAAGATAGAAGGAGATAGAAGGAGATAAATGGAGATAGAAGAAGATAAAAGACGTTAGTTTTGCAACGAAAATACTGTAACCAGAGTATCGTTATGCTCTGATTTTTCTTAACAAACCGAGCTCGGAGAATGGCGTGGGAAAGGAGAACGGATAATGGGGCGGGAAATACGCGAGTTTTGAGCTATTAGCAAGTGATTGATTATGTGGGGATTATGAAAACGAGGGTAAAATGAGGGCGCAGAAAGGGACGAAAAAGGCGGCAGATTGGGGCTTTTTGACAGGTAGTTTGCCCGGACTAAACTGACAGTTTGGGCAGGGTAAAGGCAGAGTTTAGTCCGGGTAAACTCCGAGGGGTGTCGAATATGTCGGGATTTTTTATTTTTGAGCGCAGTTTTTCTGAGTTGCGCTTCCAGATTGTGCGCTCAGAGGGAGTGTTTTTATTGGTAGTTTTATTTACAAAGCTATTGTTTGAAGCTATTCTTGACCTCTGAAGACTGAATCATGTCGTTGCTCTTGAGCATCTGGTCGACAGTCAGTTTCGGGTGATTCTTCATGTAGTGGCCAACATTGCGCGTGTAAAGGGTATTGAAGAATGGGCGGTCAAGTGTCTGGTTGACTACCCATTGCACCTTTCCCACATGCATGTCGATCTCGAGCTGCGACAACTGACGGTCTGAAGGCATGGGATAGAGGCTGAGAAGGAAGAAACCAATGCAGTCGGGCACGATGTTCTGACGGGTCATCACGCTGCGCTGCTCGTCGCTGTAACCATACTCCGGGCGCAGATAGAGGGGATAGTCACGCCCCAGGTACTTGTCGAGCGAGATGCCCAGCTGTCCGTTACCTACGATGATGCTTTGGTCGAGGGAGCCTATCTGGGCATATACCTGGGGAATCTCTATGTCGGGCAGCATTTCGCGCAGCCGTTGGAAGGCATCGGTCAACTGCTGGTTGATGTCGTCCATGTTGGCATATTGCTGTTCTGCAGAGGCAATAAGTGTCTGGAGGGTGGTGTCCTGATAGAAATTGAGGAACTTGACGTTGATTTCCGGCTCGTTGACGCGCCCTATGCGCAACACATCTTCTATTAATGTACGCGTCTGCTGCGGATATCCAGTGTTCATTTGCTGCAGGGCGGAGAAGTCGCCCGTAGTGAGGTAAAGGCTTTCTATGCGGTCGTAACGCTCAACAATGACCTGCACCTCCGACTCGTCGTCGGAAGAACTAAGATGCCATTCGCAGCCGATACAGGCCAGCATGATGGTCAGCAGCAAGACATATAACTTACGCATTTACCTCTATTTTCAGTAAATTTTAATTAAATTATGGTGCAAAATTACTAAATAATATTGTAAAATCCAAATTTTAACCTAAAAAAGATAAACTTTTATTTAAAAATCACTACTTTTGTGTACTACTAAACAAGCAAAAGATATGAAACGAATCATTGTTGGAGCCTTTTTGGCCTCTGTCTGTGTCACGATGATGGCACAAGAAACGATAACCGTCAGCGTGAGCAACCCCATGAAACAGCAACGGCAAGACCAGCCCGTGGTGCTGCAGCTGAAGCAGTATGGCGACGTGCGATCGGCACTTGTCACCGCAGACGGCAAGGAGATTCCCTGCCAGCTGGACGACCTTGACCAGGACGAGCAGTATGACGAGCTCTGCTTCCTGGCCGACCTGGGAAGCAAGGAGACGAAGAACTATCAGGTGACGCTCTACCAGGAGGGCGAGCCTCGTCCCTACCCTGCCCGCGTGTATGCCGAGATGCTGATGCGCAACGACAAGGTGAAGGAGAAGAACCGCCACAACAATTTCATTGAGAGTATCACGGCCCGTGGCGACTGTGCCAACTCCTACAACCTGCAGCATCACCACGGCGTGGACTTCGAGAGCGAGCTGAACGGCATCCGCATCTACTTTGACAAGCGCCAGACGCTGGATCTCTATGGTAAGTTCCAAAAGCGGCTGGAGCTGCAGGAGACGCAGTTCTACACTTCTGAACAGCAGAAAAAGGAGGGCTACGGCGACGACGTGCTGTGGGTGGGCAATACCTTCGGATTGGGAGCCTTCCGCGGATGGGACGGCAAGGAGCCTACGATGATCGACCCTGTGAGGAGCCGCACACAGCGCGTCGTGAGCTACGGGCCGCTGCGCACCATCGTCGAGTTGGTAGACCGCGGATGGAAGGCCGATGCCAGTAAGGCTCCCGTCAACATGACCATCCGCTACACCCAGTATGCGGGCCATCGCGATACCGATGTGGACGTGTTCTTCAACAGGGACGTGAGCGACTTCCGTTTCTCGACGGGCGTCATCAACGTCAAGGGTTCTGAGGAGTTCAGCGACAAGCAGGGCCTTCGTGCCTGCTGGGGAACGGACTATCCGTCGACAGACACCGTAAAGTGGAAGCGCGAGACGGTGGGACTGGGTGTATGCATTCCTCGTCAGTACATCGTCAGCGAGGAAACAGCCAACAAGGACAATTACGCGTTTGTGGTGAAGACCAACGGCAGCCACATGAACTACAAGGTCATCTACACGTCGGCCAACGAAACGTTTGGCTACCATTCTGCCAGCGAATGGTTTAACTTCCTGAAGGAGTGGAAGCGCGAGGTGGAGCAGCCTGTAGTTGTGAAACTGAAATAGGACTAAGGCAGTTGGGAATACAGTTTCCGACCCTTGGCATAGTATTGCCAGAGCAATGAGAACGTTCGTTGCTCTGGTATTTTTGTTTCCTTGCGGCTTTCTTGTATCTGACGGCGATCGGCATCGAAGTCGTGGCGCCACTTCTTGAAGGCACGGCGGGCGCGGTAGATGGCGCAGAAGTCGCCCCAGTTGCGGTTCAGGATCAAAGTCTCCCAGGCAGCAAGATAATCGAGGAACCAGCGCCAGCGCATGACGTGAGCCAGTTCCTCTTCGGGCAGACACTTGTAAAGCATGGTCAGGTTGTTGCGGAAATTGAGGAACGTCTTCATGGGGTTCGACTTCGGCAAGGTGCCGCCCCCGACGTGATAGACCTTTGACTCGGGAATGCAAAGAATCTTCCTGCCGAGGATGCGGAGGCGCCAGCAAAGGTCAATCTCCTCGTTGTGGGCAAAGAAACGGCCATCGAGACCGCCAGCTGTCCAATAGTCGTCAGAGCGGACCATCAAAGCAGCGCCTGTGGCCCAAAGCACCTCCTGAGGCGAGTCGTACTGGCCATTGTCGCGCTCTACAGTATCGAAGAGGCGTCCGCGACAGAAGGGATAGCCGTAACGGTCGAGGAATCCGCCACAGGCACCAGCATATTCGAAGGTGTCGCGCTGGAAGATGCTAAGCAGCTTGGGCTGACAGGCAGCCACCTCCGGATGGGTGTCCATCGTTTGCAGCAGGGGCGTCAGCCAATGGGGAGTTACCTCAATGTCGCTGTTCAGCAGCAGATAGTACTCAGCCTCCACTTGCTGAAGGGCCTTGTTGTATCCATCGGCAAAGCCCCAGTTTCTATCGAGCACAATAAGCCTCACCTCGGGAAACTCACTACGCAGCAACGACAGCGAATCGTCGGTTGAAGCGTTGTCAGCAACAAAGACTTCTGCCTCGTCACGGCTATAGCGCAGCACGGTGGGCAGATACTGCCGAAGCATCTTGGCTCCGTTCCAGTTGAGTATGACTATTGCTACCTTTGCCATTTTTATATCTCTTGTTTTCCTCGTTTATACCTTATTCTTTATACTGTATTCCTGTAACCTTATTCCTTAGCGTAGCGCTCGTTTTACTTTAGCGTAGCGCATAAGGCCGTTTTGTCGCGGTTGAAGTCGCCAAGCCTTACCCTCACCAGCTGGTTGTCAAGCTCAAGGCTGGCCTCCTGAGGCGACAGTTCCGCACGAATATAGTTGGCAGTAAACCCATGCATGGCTCGTCCGCGAGCAGCTTTCTCAAAGAGTACCTCCATCTCCTGACCAATATGTCGAGCGTAGAATGCCTCTGTCTTCTGGTCTGAGAGTTCCAGCAGACGCTTGGAGCGTTGTTTCTTGTCCTTGTCGTTGACCACATAGTCGATTTTCAGCGCCGAGGTGCCCGGACGTTCAGAATAAGGGAACACGTGCAGCTGAGTAACATCCAGGTCACAAAGGAACTCATAAGTATCCTCGAAGCACTCGGGCGTCTCGCCACGACAGCCTACCATCACGTCGACACCAATAAAGGCATCAGGCATCAGTTCCTTGATACGATGAATCTTGTCGGCAAAAAGCTGACGGTTGTAATGACGGTGCATCAGCTTCAGTACCTCATCGCTGCCGCTCTGCAAAGGGATATGGAAGTGGGGCATGAATGCGCGGCTCTGGGCACAGTAGGCAATCAGCTCGTCGCTTAGCAAGTCGGGTTCCAGCGAACTGATACGGTAACGGCTGATGCCCTCCACACTATCCAGGGCCTTTACCAAATCAAGAAAGTGCTCACCAGTAGTCTTACCGAAGTCGCCTATGTTCACACCCGTCAGCACAATCTCCTTTCCTCCTTCACGAGCAGCCTCCTCTGCCTGCGCTACCAAAGAAGCTATAGAAGGGTTGCGGCTGAAGCCACGGGCATAGGGAATGGTGCAGTAAGTGCAGAAGTAGTCGCAGCCATCCTGTACCTTTAGGAAATAACGGGTACGGTTGCCTCGCGAACATGAGGGGGCAAAGCTCTTAATATCTTTGGTCTTCTGGCGATAAGCCTCGGGAACGCATGACTCGCCATTGCTCTTACGTACAAATGCGTCGGAAAGGAACTGGATTAAACTCGCCTTTTCATCGGAGCCTAATACCAGATCAACGCCATCAATCTTGCTCACGGTATCGGCTTCCAACTGCGCATAGCAGCCAGTAACCACTACAAAGGCACCCGGATGCTGGCGCACCATGCGGTGGATTGCCTGACGGCATTTGTGGTCGGCAACATCGGTAACCGAACAAGTATTGATCAGGCATATATCAGCAGGCTCGTCTTTCTTGGCCGTCACAACTCCCATCTCCTGAAGCATCTTGGCAAAAGTAGACGTTTCGGAGAAATTTAGTTTGCAGCCAAGCGTGAAATATGCCGCTTTCTTGCCTTGAAAAGCAGAGGTATCTATCATATATATAATAAGGTGTCAATGTTTTCGCGCACAAAGGTACTGTTTTTTTTCGTAATTTAGGCTTTTTTTTGAAAATATCAGCAGAACCATTTTTAATTGCATTATTTAACATTTCACAAAGTGCTGATTTTCAGCGTATTGCGAAAAAGTTACAAAAATGACCTAAAAAAAAACAAAAAAAAAGATACGTCATATCAAAAAAATGCCTACCTTTGCAGCGTTTTAATAAACAAATGATTGTTTTACAGATTTAAAAGCTTAGAAAAAATGAAGAAATTGGTATTTGCATTCGCCGCTGTTGTAGCAGTATCTTTCGCTGCTTGTGGTAACAAGACTGAGCAGGCTGCTCCCGTTGACGCTGACTCTATCGAGGAGGTTGTTGACAGCGCTGCTGAGGTTGTAGACTCTGCTGCTGTTGCTGATAGCGCTGCAGTTGTTGATTCTGCCGCTGTTGCTGAGTAATTCAGAAGCGAACAAAAAGAAATGCCGCTGGACACTTGTCCAGCGGTTTTTTGTTGTCACCTCCTCGCCCCGGAACAGGGACCTGGCAACGACTTGTCTTTCGCTTTGCTTGGCGGTAAATACCCAACTGCGACTGGATTTCAACCAGTCAGGTTAGGTAAGCCCGACAGACAAGAAAAATCCCAGTGGCAAGCCACCGGGATTTTAATGTTCTAATAAATAATAACTGCCTTACAGCGGGTTAATTAATAATTTATTTGATTGAATTTAATTACTCAGCAGCGGGAGTTTCCTCCTCAGCAGCAAGCTCTGCCTCTTCGGCATCCTCTTCTGCAGGAGCCTCAACAGCTACGGGAGCCTCGCGGAGAGCCTTCTCAGCCTCTTCAGCAGCCTTCAGCTCGGCAGCGTTCTCAGCAACCACCTTAACGGGAATCTCAACGACAACCTCCTTGTGGAAGTGAACCAGAGCCACGTAGTCACCAACCTTCTTGGCATCCTTCATGGTAATGATCTTACGATCAACTTCCTTGCCAAGCTTAGCCAGTTCCTCAGCAACCTGAGCAGCACCTACAGAACCGTAGAGCTGACCAGTAACGCTTACCTTAGCAGCAATCTCAAGAGCAACACCATTGAGTACGGCAGCCTTCTCCTCGGCAGCAGCCTTCTGAGCGGCAAGCTTGTGAGCCTGCTGCTTCAGATTCTCTGCAAGAATCTTCTTGGCAGAAGGAGAAGCAATAACACCCTTACCCTGAGGAATCAGGTAGTTACGGCCATAACCAGACTTTACGTTTACGATATCGTTCTTATATCCCAGACCGATAATATCTTCTTTCAGTATAATTTCCATTCTTGCGTCCTCCTTCAGTTTACTTCATCATGTCAGTTACGTAAGGCAGCAGCGCAATCTGGCGAGCGCGCTTAACGGCCTGAGCCACGCGGCGCTGATACTTCAGAGAGGTACCTGTAATGCGGCGGGGAAGAATCTTACCCTGCTCGTTCAGGAACTTCTTCAGGAACTCGGGATCCTTATAATCAATGTACTTGATACCGCTCTTCTTGAAACGGCAATACTTCTTCTTCTTGGTATCGATAGAAGGAGCATTCAAATAACGGATTTCACTCTGTTCTGCCATAGTTTAAGCCTCCTCTGTCTTTGCGCCAAGCTTGTTGCGACGCTTCTCAGCGTACTCTGCAGCATACTTGTCAAGTTTAACTGTCTGGAAACGAATCACCTTCTCGTCACGACGATAGGCAGTTTCCAATGTCTTAATCACTTCTGGCTCAGCCTTGAACTCTATCAGGCAGTAGAAACCTGTAGACTTCTTCTGAATAGCATAAGCCATCTTCTTCAATCCCCAGGCCTCTTCGTTGAGAATCTCTGCACCCTTATCGGTGAGGACCTTCTTGAATTTTGCGGCCGTTTCCTTCATCTGTTCATCAGACAAAACGGGAGTTAAAATGAAAACGGTTTCGTATTGATTCATAACTCAATAATAAAAATAAAAAATTAATAATGTGCTTCGAAAAGCGGGTGCAAAGGTAGTGAAATTTTGCGATTTGACGATTCACAATTTACAATTTCCACCAATCCTTAACACTATTTAATACTTTTCGCCATTTTTAAGGTGCTTAATATGCATGAAAGCTCCTAAAACGATGAGTATCAAGCCTGAGAGCAGCACCAGGTTGCTGGATGCCCACCCGGCAATGTAACTAACTATCAAAAGGAGGGCGCCGAGTAAAATCAGCGCCACTCCCATATAGCCTTTAATAGTCGTCATAACTAGCAGTTGTCTGCTATCAACTACATATCCAGCTCAGGGGTGATCAGCTTATAGCCCTTGCCGTGGATATTGATAATCTCGATCTGAGGATCTTCCTTCAGGTGCTTACGGAGCTTGGTGATATACACATCCATAGAGCGTGCATTGAAGTAGTTGTCGTCGATCCAGATGGTCTTCAGGGCAAAGTCGCGCTGCAGGATCTCGTTGGCATGGCTGCAAAGCAGTGCCAGCAGCTCATTCTCCTTCGTGGTGAGCTTGGTCTGCTTCTCACCGATACTCAGCAGCTGCTTCTGGGTGTCGAAGGTGAAGTTGCCGATACGATAGACGGTTGACTCCTTGCTCTTCTTACCCTTGGTGCGGCGCAGGATGGCTTCAATACGGAACACGAGCTCCTCCATAGAGAAGGGTTTGGTGATATAATCGTCGGCACCGATCTTGAAGCCTTCAAGAATATCTTCCTTCAGTGTCTTGGCGGTGAGGAAGATGATGGGCACATCGGGACTGGCAGCATGAATCTCCTGAGCCAGCGTGAAACCATCTTTCTTTGGCATCATCACATCGAGTACGCAAATATCGAACTTGTTTTTTAAGAAGGCCTTGAATCCGGCATCGCCGTCGGCACAGAGTTCAGCTACAAAGCCCTTGGCCTGCAGATACTCACGAAGCAGCATTCCGAGGTTCTCATCATCCTCGCAAAGCAAAATTTTCAGTTTGTCTTCCATAATGGTGTTTGTTTTTATTGTTAATACTATGAATTATCTTCTTTCAGAAGCGGAAGTTTGATGGTAAAGGTAGTACCCTTGCCGAGCTCCGACTCACATTTGATCTCGCCCTCATGGAGGGTGATAATCTTCTTCACGTAGGCCAGACCTAAGCCGAAGCCCTTCACATCGTGCACATTACCCGTATGAACACGATAGAACT
>JAEEGF010490547.1_pt1 | contig 12786 bp, 10 predicted proteins | sample 9134171 | NCBI WGS metagenome assembly JAEEGF01 (sample SAMN16246542, study PRJNA631951) | gut metagenome | biome: gut microbiome; feature: rumen; material: AP-attached | host: Bos | place: Iran: Karaj | collected 2018-10 | reverse complement strand
GAGGTTGTCGATAACCTTATAGCCAGCGCAGGCGAGGAAGTTGCACGAGAACTGTGCACGGGCCTGGCGCATAGCGAGGTTGCCGATGGTCAGCATGAAGGCGACGGGCACCTTTGCGGCCTTCTCGGTGGTCAGGCGCAGGGTCTCGAAGTCGGAGGCCAGACGGCTGGCTTTCAGGGCAGGGACGTCGGCATCACCAGTGTGGGTTGCGACACAGTCGCAACTTACCATCGGTTCCTTGCCCTCGCTCTTCTCGGTGAAGTTGGGGAACTGGTTGGTGCCGAGGATGAACTCCTTGCGCTTGGCGGCGTCGCCATGACGCTTGACGTTCGTGGCATTGATGTCGGCCTGAACGGTTCCGGCTTTGACGGCAGCGAGGAAACCACCTTCATCCTCAACCTTGAGGAAGAGCTTCCAAGCCTCCTGGGCCAGAGCGTCGGTCAGGTGCTCGATGTAGTACGAACCGGCTCCTGGGTCAACGATGCGGTCGAAGTGGCTCTCCTCCTTGATGATGAGCTGCTGGTTGCGGGCGATGCGCTCGCTGAACTCAGTCGGCTTCTCGTAGGGAGCATCGAACGGCGTAACGACCAGCGAGTGAACGCCTCCGAGGGCGGCACTCATAGCCTCCGTCTGCGAACGCAGCAGGTTGACGTAGGAGTCAAACACGGTCTGGTTATACGTCGACGTCGAGGCGTTAATAATCATCTTACAAGCACAGTCGCACTTCGGTTCGTACTGCTTTACAATCTGAGCCCAGAGCAGACGGGCGGCGCGGAACTTGGCTATCTCCATGAAATAGTTCTCCGAGACACCCATGTAGAACTTGATTTTCTTTGCGGCGAGATCCACATCGACGCCAGCATCGACCATCTCCTGCAGGTACTCGTTACCCCAGGCCAGCGCGTAGCCCAACTCCTGGACGATGTAAGCGCCGCTGTTGTTCAGCAGGTCGCTGTGTACCATCACGCAGCGCAGGTTGGGATAGTCCTTAAGCTTCTCGACGAGCTTCGGCATATCGGGCAGCAGGAACGACGAGTCCTTGCCCTTCATCAGCATGCGCTCGATGGGGTCGAAGCCCACACCACCGACAATCTTCTCCTTGTCATAGCCCATCTTCTCGAAGTAGGCCACCAGCAGGTCAGTCAGTTCGAGAGCGTGGCGCAGACAAGCGCGGTAGCTCACCTCGACAATGTCGAGGCGGATGTCCTTGAGCAGCGCGTCGATGTACTCGGCACTCACCTCATCGTGCCCCAGCTTGAAGCCGATAGAGTCGACGCCCTTCATCAGCAGGTCGAGCGCCTTCTTGTTGGCTGCCACTGGGTCGCCGCCTACAACGACGTTCTGGCGGACGTACCACTCGTTAGAGTCTTTCTTGTTGCCGCGGACGAACGGGAACTCGCCAGGCAGAGCGTCGGGGGTCTTCAGGTCCTTCAGGTCCTCGAGGCGGTAGAAAGGCTGCACGTTAAAACCTTCATTTGTTCTCCACACGAGGCGCTTCTGGAAGTCGGCCCCCTTCAAGTCTACCTCAATCTTGTCCAACCACTCTTGTTTGGTAGGCGCGGTAAACTCGGTGAAGAGTTTCTCTTTGTTTGCCATAAATGTTAAACGTTTGTATTATTATAATAAGTATTAGAGTTTCCAATCGGCAAAGGTAGTAACTTATTTCCTAACAAACGAACTTTTTAATATTTATTTCATCTTTATACACCTTCGAAGTGTGAAAGAAACAAAAAGGACGAAATTAATTGCACAAAGTTGCTTGTATTGCGCAATTTCTTTGTATCTTTGCACCCGATTTTCGCGATAGTTTGTTATGGAATCATTTCATTGGCTAAAAGATTTGTTCACGACGACAGATTCGGTGGCGCATATTGCGTTGCTTTATGCCGTAGTGATTGCCGTTGGTGTGTACTTAGGGAAGATTAAGATTGGCGGCGTGTCGCTGGGAGTCACCTTCGTACTGTTTGCCGGCATCGTGGCTGGACATATCGGCTTCACGGCACCAACACCCATCCTAACGTTCGTACAGGACTTCGGACTCATCCTCTTTGTCTTCATGATAGGTATGCAGGTTGGTCCAGGTTTCTTTGAAAGCTTTGGTACTCAAGGTGTTAAGCTCAACGGACTGGCGGCGACAGCTATCCTACTGAACATCCTCGTGATGTTTGCCTGCTATTACATCTTCTTCGACACCAACAACAGCATGAACCTGCCGATGATGGTAGGTACGCTCTATGGTGCCGTAACGAATACCCCCGGTCTTGGTGCGGCCAACGAGGCCTTAGGCACCGTCTTCGGCAGCAACGCACCCCAGATTGCTTCAGCATACGCCTGTGCCTATCCGCTCGGCGTGCTGGGCATCATCGGCGCTATTATATTAATAAGGTACATATGTGGCATTAAGCTGGAAAAGGAAGAGAACCAGCTGAAGGCGATGGAAGAGACCAGTGCCGACAAGAAACCCTACAAGATGCACTTGGAGGTGACCAACAAATACCTGGAAGGCAAGACCCTGCTTCAGGTGCACGACTTCCTGAACCGCGACTTCGTGGTGTCACGTCTGGTACACAAGGGTGAGCTGATTATTCCTAACCGCGACACCGTCTTCCACGAGGGCGACCAGATGCTTATCGTGTGTGCAGAGGCTGACCAAGAGGCCATCACCGCCTTCATCGGTCCGAAGCTTGACATCGACTTCGAACAGCAGGACCAGCCTATGGTGTCGAAGCGCATCGTGATTACCAACCCCAAGATCAACGGCAAGACGCTGGCTTCGCTCCACTTCTCGAGCGTGCATGGGGTGAACGTAACCCGCCTGACCCGTCACGGGATGGATCTCTTTGCTTCGCCAACAATCCCACTGCAGGTAGGCGACCGCATTATGGTAGTAGGTCCTGAGGATGCCGTAGACCGCGTCGCTGGCAAGATGGGAAACAGTATCCGCAGACTGGATGCGCCCAATATCGCCACCATCTTCGTGGGCATCTTTATCGGCCTCATCTTCGGTTCCTTCCCGTTGGCAATCCCCGGAATGCCTGTCCCCGTCAAGCTCGGTCTGGCTGGTGGTCCGCTGATTATCGCCATCCTCATTGGCCGCTACGGCTATAAGATACATCTGGTAACCTATACCACCACGTCGGCCAACATGATGCTTCGCGAGATAGGACTGGTACTCTTCCTCGCGTCGGTGGGCATCAAGGCCGGAGCAGGGTTCTTCGAGACGGTCGTTGAAGGAGACGGACTGCTCTACGTGCTGACGGGCTTCCTCATCACCATCATACCCATCCTCATTATCGGTCCCATCGCCCGCCTGAAGTTCAAGTTCAACTACTTCCTCATTGCGGGAATGATAGCAGGTACCTATACCGATCCCCCTGCCCTGGCCTACTCTAACAGCATCTGCTCGAAAGAGGCCCCAGCACTGGGCTACTCGACGGTTTATCCGCTCGCGATGTTCCTCCGCATCTTCACCGCACAAATTGTGGTGCTCTTCTTCTGCGGTTAGCTCTCAACGGGACACTAAGACACTAAACAAGGAAATATTAATACACGTAACAACAATAAAGAAATGAAAAGATTCGCATTCTTGTCAGGTTTGCTCCTCGCATTAGCCTCACAGCCTGCGCTGGCTCAGATGGACGCCAGCATCAAGCTGAACGAGGTGATGACGACGAACGAGACAAGCCTGATTGACGAATACGGAGCACACAATGCCTGGGTGGAGATTGCCAACATCTCACACTCGACATACAATATCCGAGGCATGTACCTCACAACAGACCGCTCCGTACTCGACCGCAAGATGAGTGTACCCGAAAGGGTGAAACGCATGAGCCAGATTCCTAACGGCGACGAGCGTACCAACCTTAGCGGACAACAACTCATCGTATTCCAACTGAACAGCTTGCCCACTCAGGGCACACTGCACCTCTCAGTACCTGTGGACGCCGAGGAGCCTTTGTGGATAGCCCTCTACAACGGCAATGCCACCCAGCTCATCGACTCCATCACCGTCCCTGTGCTCAAAACCGACCAGTCTTTCGCCCGCATTGCCAATAACGGTACAGGACAGGACTGGGAAGTGAAGAGTGCCGACCGTGTGACGCCAGGCATCCAGAACCAGACCATCGTCAGCGAGTCGAAGGTAGCGAAATTCAAGCGCGAAGACCCCTACGGTTTCGGTATGGCCATTATGGCTATGGGCATTGTATTCTCCTGCCTCGCCCTGCTGTGGATTACATTCACGCTGTTTGGTATGGTGATGCGTCATGCAGAGACTGCCAAGAAAGTAGCCAACAAACAGCCCATCAAGCCCATCACGAAGACGGTGGAGAAGACCGTCGAAGTGGCTCATGCCACCAGTAACGTGCTTAAAGAAGGCTTCGACAAGCGTGGCATAGATATGGAGGTATATATGGCCGTCATCGGTCTGGCCCTGCGCCAATATGAAGATGATATCCACGATGTGGAGTCGGGTGTCATCACCATCAAGCCGAAAGATACGGGCTGGGACGACGAATACAGTCAGATGACCCATCTGCACGAGCCGCTGATACCCCTCAATCCTATGGAACAGCATATTCCCACAGGCCCGGAACTTCACTAAGAGTTGAGAAATGAGAAGTGATAAGAAACCTACTACCGTAATAGATAATAGACAAAGATGAAAACATATAAGTATAAAGTACAAGGCGTAGACTACGAGGTAGAAATCGCCGAAGTAGAAGGCAAAATCGCCAGAGTTAACGTAAACGGCATCCCCTTCGAGATTGAGATGCAGAAACCCATCAATGCTGCCAAACACCCTGCACTGGCCGCCACCAAGCGCACGGCATCAGCAACTCCAGCAGAAGCGCCCGCCGCTCCTGTTGCTCCCGCTGCACCTGTACAGCCTGCTCCCCAGGCCGCTCAGCCTGCTGCCCAGGCCGGAAGCGGCAATCCTGTGAAGGCTCCCCTGCCCGGCACTATCACAGCTATCAACGTCAAGGTTGGCGACACAGTAGCCGTCGGACAGGTGGTCATCATCCTCGAAGCTATGAAGATGCAGAACAACATCGAGGCTGAGCAGGCCGGTACCGTCACCAGCATCCTCGTCACACCTGGCGACTCCGTGATGGAGGGCGCCGTGATGATGACCATTGGGTAAGCGAAAAGTGAATAGTGAATAGTGATTTATTTCTTTAACCTATATAAAGTGTGGCACGCAATGCTACCGCAAGATTATGGGATTTACAAATTTCATCATAGAAAACTTCAATGAGTTCCTGACCTACACGGGCTTTGCCAACGTGACGGTAGGTAACCTCATCATGATAGTCGTGGGAGCCTTCTTCATCTGGCTCGCCATCAAGAAAGACTTCGAGCCGCTGTTGCTTGTTCCCATCGGACTGGGCATCATCCTCGGCAATATCCCCTTCCGTGCCGACGCAGGCCTGGAGATAGGTCTCTACGAGGACAACTCCGTGCTGAACATCTTCTATCAGGGTGTAAGACAGGGCTGGTATCCACCACTCATCTTCCTGGGAATCGGAGCGATGACCGACTTCTCGGCGCTTTTGGCCAACCCTAAACTGATGTTGATTGGTGCTGCGGCACAGTTTGGCATCTTCGGTGCCTACATGTTTGCTCTGGCGCTGGGCTTCGAGCCCAACCAAGCGGCAGGTATCGCCATCATCGGTGGTGCCGACGGACCGACGGCCATCTTCCTCTCGTCGAAACTGAGTCCAAACCTCATGGGCGCCATCGCCGTCTGTGCTTATTCCTATATGGCTTTGGTGCCGCTGATTCAGCCCCCTCTTATGCGTTTGCTGACCACCAAGAAGGAGCGTCTCATCAAGATGAAGCCTGCCCGCGAGGTCAGTCAGACAGAACGCATTCTCTTCCCCATCGTCGGTCTACTACTGACAACGTTCATCGTACCATCCGGTTTGCCCCTGTTGGGTATGCTGTTCTTTGGTAACCTGCTGAAGGAGAGTGGTAAGACTACCCGTCTGGCAAAGACGGCAGGTGCTGCCTTAAACGACATCGTAGTAATGCTGCTAGGTCTGACAGTAGGCTGTTCGACACAGGCCTCAGAGTTCCTGACAATGAACACTATTTATATCTTTGCCATTGGTGCTGGAGCTTTCATCATTGCCACGATGAGCGGCGTACTGTTCGTGAAGCTGATGAACGTCTTCCTGCCAAAGGACAAAAAACTGAATCCGCTGATTGGTAATGCCGGCGTGAGCGCCGTTCCTATGGCTGCCCGCATCTCCAACAACCTCGGACTGGAGTACGACCGTCACAACTTCCTGCTCATGCACGCTATGGGTCCCAATGTGGCAGGCGTCATCGGTTCAGCAGTAGCAGCAGGAGCCCTGCTTGGATTCTTGTCATAAATAAATCTTCTGGCAGCAAACTCACTTGCTGTTCATGACAACAGGAACAGCATCAACGTCTACGGCGTCGCTTGACAGGCCTCTTGGCCTTCGAGCGACGCTTGTTTTTAATATATTTGCTACGAATCTTGCGCCCGTGACGGTGACGTTTTACCACCCGCTTCTTGACTGAAGGCCCGGGGCCGGTACTCTTCCACGTCACCTGTTCCTTTGCTGTCAAACGGGGCAGACCGGGGGAGGGATTACGTTCACAGTACTTCAGGATAGAGTAGTAGTCAACGTTGCGTACTAAATGGTTTTCGTAGAACCATATCTCGACGCCTGCAGTAGCTGTAGCTATCAGCACGATATCATGGTCTGGGGCAATATACCACCTGGCAAAGGGATGTGAACGTACTTTCCCTTCCCACGAAGGAGCACCATAATGCTTCTGCATCCATTTCTTAAGAGTAGAATAGTCGTCGTTGATGCTGTGGCCTTGCTGTTCCTGGGTTGTCAGCAGGATATGGTTGATGCGGGCCGAGTCCTTAGCAACATTGACATAGAACCAGGCTTCCAATCCGGCAACCCGGCCGGACAGTTCAAAGCTGTCTTCCTGAGAAAGACCTTTTTCCATCAGAACAGCCATCATATCGTCAGGATGCATGTTCAAAGGAAAATCCAGAATGTGAGTATGTTGCTGTGCCCTGAGTTGGACAAGGCTACAGAAAAGACAGCAAATAGTGATATATATTCGTACCATGATATGCTTAAATTCGGAAAAACTGGCTGCAAAGGTACAGCTTTTCTTTGAACTTTGAATGCAACATCACATGCTCAAGAGTTAAATAACTCTAATTGTCAATCATAAAGTTCATAGTTCAAAGATTAAAATTCAAAGATTATCGTATCTTTGCAAGTTGTAAACTAAAAACTCATGGCTCAGTATAAAAAACAGCAGCAAGACATTCGTTTCGAAAAGCATCTAACGCTGACGAACAACATTGAAGAAGTTCCCCAGTTGGCTGCTTTTGTGGACGAAGTCTGTGAAACGGCAGGTCTCGACATGTCGACGACGACGAACATGAACATTGCTCTCGAAGAGGCCGTAGTCAACGTGATGAGCTATGCCTATCCGTCAGGATCGGTGGGCGAAGTACAAATTGATGCTTTGTTAGCCAACAAAGAACTCTGTTTCGTCATCAGGGACAAGGGCAAGCCTTTCGACCCCACAGCGCAGGACGAGGCCGATACAACTTTGTCGTTAGAAGAGCGACCTATAGGCGGTCTTGGCATCTATCTTGTTCGTCAGCTGATGGACAGCATCAACTACGAGCGTATAGACGGCCAGAATGTCTTGACACTACGTAAGAAGTTATGAGAATAGCTGATTTAATGATTTTTAACCCCAACAATAAGAACATATCTGAGATTTTTAATAAATTTGCAGACTTAAAGAAGAAATGACAGACGTCATCTTATCAAGTTTTATCAGTCTGTTTGCACTATTCGGAAAGGTAGAGCATGTAGACGAAGAGCGGGCAAAGGAAATGCTCGTCAGTTATTTGCGTCACCATTTCGGCATCAGAAACATCACTCTTTACCTCGACCTTTATAGCGACATGCGTATGGCGTACGAAATGACTGACGACCTGGACACCAAGGCTACCGTCAGTTCCATTTGTAGCGCCCTTCACGGCAAGATACGTTCTTCAGAGGAAGCTTTGCTGCTGTTGCGACTCATGGAGTTTTGTCAAGGCGACGGCCATGAGGGTTTGGAAATGTTTAAGACGATGGCCAGCCAGTTCCACATTCCTGAAGACCAATATCAAGACTTCACCGACTTTGTGGAAAACCGTGAGACGGACAATGTCCTGCTTCACATGATGAAAGGCTTCGACGGTGTGCTGAAGACACTGTTCGACCGTCATACTGGCCTGCTCATCTTTACCTATATGGGAACTGGACGCGTTCTGCTGAACGACGTTCCTGTACTATCCGGCGCTTACCAGGTATGGCTTCAGAGCAGCGTGCTGAAAGGCAGTAGCGGCAGTCCGGTCTACTATTCGTCTATCATGGGTGCCTACACAAAGGACGAACCCACGACCCAGGCCGTAGAATTCTGTGGACGCGACATTAATTTCCGCTTCCCCAATAGCGACAACGGCATGCATAACCTGAGTTTCACACTCAGGAGTGGTGAGTTGTTAGCCATCATGGGAGGCTCTGGAACGGGTAAGACCACACTGCTTTCCCTGCTCAACGGTAGCATGAAGCCTCAGGAAGGCACAATTACCATAAACGGCCACGACCTCAGCGAACCTGAGGCAAAGGCGCTGATAGGCTATGTGCCCCAGGACGACCTATTGATTGAGGAACTGACAGTATACCAAAACCTGTGGTTTACAGCCAAGCTGTGTTTCGAGGGTCTTTCGGATGAGGAGATAGACCGTCGCGTGATGAAAACGCTGAGGGATTTAGCCCTTGACGCCACAAAAGACCTAAAGGTAGGCTCTGCTATCAATAAATGCATCTCGGGTGGTCAGCGCAAGCGTCTGAACATCGCTCTTGAGTTGATTCGCGAACCAGCCGTCCTCTTCCTTGACGAACCAACGTCTGGTCTGTCGTCAGCCGACACGGAGAACGTCATCAACCTGTTAAAGGAACAGACGCTGAAAGGTAAACTCATTATCGTCAACATCCACCAGCCTTCAAGCGACGTGTACAAGTTGTTCGACCGTCTGTGGCTGCTCGACAAAGGCGGCTACCCGGTGTTTGACGGTAACCCGATTGATGCTATTACCTATTTTAAGGAATCTGCCAACTATGCTGACGCTGAGACTAGCGCCTGTCCGATGTGTGGTAACGTGAATCCTGAGATAGTCCTGAACATCATCGACGAGAAGGCGTTGAACAACAATGGTGAGCTTTCTGACGAGCGCAAGATGACGCCTCAGGAGTGGCACGAACTTTACTTGAAGTATCGGAACGAGCATAACGAGGATCTTGGCGAGGTAAAGGTAAGCGACGTACCGCATTCCGACCAACGGAAGCCTGGCGTACTGAAGCAGTTCGCCATATTCCTGCATCGTAACTTCAAGACCAAGATTACCAACATCCAATATCTGTGTATCACCCTGCTCGAAGCCCCCTTGCTGGCTGTGGTGTGTTCCTACCTGACACGCTACGCACCTCCTGAAGGCTATACGGTGATGGACAATAAGAACTTGGTGAGCTACTTCTTTATGGCTGTCATCGTGGCTACGTTCATTGGCATGAGTGGCTCGGCTGAGGAAATTATCAAGGACCGTGCCCTGCTGAAGCGCGAGAGTTTCCTGCACTTGTCCTACGGCAGCTACATCTGGTCGAAAATTGTCTATATGGCAGGTGTGTCGTTGTTGCAAACGTTACTGTTCATCGTTATCGGTAACGCTATCATGGGGATTCATGGACTCTTCTGGACTTGGTGGATTATCCTTTTTGTAACTGCGTTCTTAGCTAACCTCACAGGACTATTGCTCTCGCAATGCCTAAATTCTGTGGTAGCAATCTATATCAGCATTCCCATGCTGCTCATCCCCCAGATTCTGCTTTGCGGACTGGTGGTGAGTTTCTCCGACTTGACACCCAAGAGCACGACGGGTAATGTGCCGTTGATTGGCGATCTGATTCCTTCACGCTGGTCTTACGAGGCACTGGCCGTCACGTCGTTTACTGACAATGAATACGAGCGGAACTTCTTTGAATTAGACAAGGAGAAATACGAAACGCAATACTACAACATGGGGCTGCTCTATGAGTTACAGTCGCAGTTGGAGACCCAGAAGGACGAACAACGCAGGGGCAAGACACCTACCGTCGACCACATGCAAGTCATCCACACTAACCTGCCCTTAGTGACAGCATACTGTGGAATGGAACCCTATAAGGGCGACGACAGCTATCGTGGACTCTACCATTATATGAAGGAGGCCGAGCGTATCTTGTCACGCCGTAGCAATGCCGTCACGCTAAAGGCCGACAGATTAGTATCGGACTATATCCACGAGAACGGTAAAGAGGCTCTGCTTCAGCTGAAGCGCGAGAACTTCAATACCAAACTGGAGGACTGCGTGATAGGTGCCGACCAGAAGCGCATGCTCGATGTTATTGACGGAGTGGCTGTTCCACGCACTGGTATCATTTTCCTGACCCCTCAGAGTACTGTCGGTCGGGCGCCGTTCTACAGTAGCGAGAAGATTCTGGGCTCGTGGCACGTGAAGACGATTTGGTTCAACATGGCCGTCCTGTTGCTGATGTGCATCGTCATGATTATCCTGCTACAGACGGACTGTGTGGGAAAACTATTGAGAAAACAAAGTTAGAATAAAATTTGAGAGAATAGAACAATTTATTGAGAGAATAAACATTATTATTTAATAACTTTAAAAACAAAAACGATGAAGAAATTATCAGTTTTAACAATCGCATTGGCAGCTTTACTGTTTGCTGCATGCGGTGGAAACAAGAGTGCTCAGACGGGAGACAATGCCGATAGCACCAAGAGTTTTGAACAAGAACAGATTGAAGCTGCCATCAAGATGCACTTCGACAGCATTGCTGCTGAAATGAGCACTATGCAGAAACTGCCCTTCCTGCAGGAGGGTGAGGACGGCGTCCAGCTGACCAAGGAAGAGAAGCAGGTGAAGCCTGACTACCTGATTTCTGCAGATGCTGCCGACGAGGCTACCACTCTTGCTGAGAAGTACCGCATCCTGAGCGCCCTGAACGTTGACAAGAAGATTGCCGCCATGTACGAGATGCCTACTGAGGACTACGACAAGGCCGTTACGAAACTGATTGCCGACATCAACGATCCGTCGTTCAAGGCTATCAACGATGCCAACACGCTTTACGAGACCTCTCAGACACTGTATGACGCCATGAACGAGAACGGTCGCATCAACTATTTCTGGCAAATGGCAGCTGCTGCCCTGGTCGAGGAGATATACGTTGTCAACAAGAACTCTGAGAAGTTCCTGGCCAACTTCACCGATGACAATGCAGCAAACATCACCTACCGTATCGTACTGATTCTGGATGCTGTTCAGAACCTGTCGAAGTACGACAAGGACATCATGCCCGTAGCCGCAGCTATTGCTCCGCTGAACGTGCTGAACGCCGTCACCGTCGATGAGCTGAAGGAACAGCTGGCTTCCGGCACTACGCGTATTGACAATGCTCGCAAGGCCCTGATAAAGTAATTTGTAACTTGAGAACGATAATTAAATATTATAAAAAATGACATTCGACATTAAAGAAGAGAATGGCGGTATGACAGCCATTGTTAGCGGACGCCTCGATACGCCTGCTGCTGTCAAGGCCCAGCAAGAGATTGTTCCGTTGCTGGAGAATGCCGACAAGGAAATTATTCTTGATTGCCAGAAGTTGGAGTACATCAGTTCTTCTGGTCTTCGCCTCTTCCTGACTATCCGTAAGGAGACGGCTGCTAAAGGTGGCAAGGTATTCATCGAGAATATTAACGACGAAATCAAGAAGGTATTCATGATGACGGGCTTCTTCAATCTGTTTGAGATACGATAAGCGCTCATCAAGTGCAATAATAAAAATGCCGCTTCCCAATGGAATCGGCATTTTTTCGTTCTATAGTTTCCCAAGAAGGAGACTCGAAGCTTACTGATGCTGGTCGCGCAGCAGGTCGTTGACAGTCTTGACAGGGTTGAAGGTCGAAAGGGGCACTTCTACGAATACTGTCGACCAGTCGCTCATAGCGCCATTCCAAAGACCGGGCAGCTCGAGAGCCTGAAGTTCCTTGCCGCTTTTCGACTTCTGTGAGATGAAGCCTGTAGTGGGGTCGACGTACTTAGGCAGGTCGAAGGCGTTGCCCTTGTAGTCCTTGACAGCGCAGACCAAATCGACGGGGTTGAAGTGTGTTCCCTTGGTGAACATCTCCATATACTCCTTGTTCGACTTGTCAATCTGGCTCGACTCGAGGATTTGCAAGCTCACAGTGCCATCCTGGTTGTAGGTGAGGAACGGTCCGCCACCAGGTTCGCCTACATTCTTCACCACGCCGCAGACGCGCATGGGGCGGTTCAGCTTCTGGCGCAGATAGATGACCAGTTCAGCATCCTCAAGTTCTTTGATGTCGGCCTTGCGACAGCACAGGTCTTGCTGTACGAAGCGGACTATTTCAAGTATCTGCTCCTGAGTGTACTTGCCAGTATCTAGCAGATTCAGATATTCGAAAGCTTTCTTTTGTAGGGTGACCAGCACGCCGGCAATGACCTGCTTCCACTCGACCGTGTCGTCCTTCAAGCGATCGGGCACTACATTATCAATGTTCTTCACAAAGATGACGTCAGCCTCTATTTCGTTCAGGTTCTCGATGAGAGCGCCATGGCCGCCAGGACGGAACAGCAGGGAA
>JAEEGF011007745.1_pt1 | contig 12787 bp, 12 predicted proteins | sample 9134171 | NCBI WGS metagenome assembly JAEEGF01 (sample SAMN16246542, study PRJNA631951) | gut metagenome | biome: gut microbiome; feature: rumen; material: AP-attached | host: Bos | place: Iran: Karaj | collected 2018-10 | reverse complement strand
GGGATGACCATCACGGGTGCTATGGCGTATAGGTTCGGGTGACTTCCAAGGCCATCAAGTGGATAGATGAGACGATTGAGACAGCTGTATGCGGCTCATCAGCACCCTTTATGGAGGGTTTCCCTTCCTGGGATGAGGCGGCTCTTAATAAGTGCTATGACGTGGTGGATTATGTATCTGTTCATCATTATCACAGCGCACCTCCCGGAGATATAAAGGCACTTCTGGGCGGAGCTCTTTATTATGAGGACTTTATCAATACAGAGGCAGCCATGATCGAGTATGTGGCTTCCAAGCACAGATCACCCAAGAAGGTTTATATTTCTTTTGACGAGTACGGAGCAATGGTAAGACCGCTGCAGGAGTTGCATCCGGGCTACGGAAGATACAATATGGCCAGAAATCACTACAGATTTGACCCTGAGAGAAGATATATCCGCCACGATCCTGACAACATGCCGGATCGTCAGTTCCCGGGTGGAGACATGCTTCACGCTCTTTCCATGGCGTCAATTCAGCTGGCGCTCTTAAGGCATGCGGACACCGTTAAGATCGGATGCATGACAGGCGGCCTGTCAGCACTTTGCGCTGCAAACCACGACCACGTGTGGAAGTCAGGCTCTCACTATGTATTTGAGCATCTCATAGAATATGCTAAGGGCGTTTCACTTGATACTAAGGTGGAATCAGAGACCTACGACATGCCCGGATATGCCATAGAGGACACCTCTCAGTACACAGGAAAAGAGGGTGTTAACTACATCGACTCAGCCAGTGCCTGGGATGAAGAGAACAAGCGCCTTACTGTCTTTGTCATCAACAGAAATGAGGATGCAGAATATCCACTTACAGTTGACCTTAAGGGCTTTGTGGGATACAAACCTGCAAAGGCATTTTGCATGCACACAGATGACCTTGATTTAAAAAATTCTTTTGAGGACGAAAATGCCTTAAAACCTGAAAATGTCGAGGGCAGCACCTTTGAAAATGGCGAATTCAAGGCATATGTAAAGCCTCTTTCCTGGAATGTGTACGTATTTGAAGGCTGAGAAGAGGCCTGAAAAATATTTTCATAAGGGTCGAAAATCATTGATATTTTATTCTTTCTTAATTGTATTTACGAAAATTTTATAATTTGGTATAGTATCGTTTGTTGCATTTCTAGATTTTTGTGTGTAAGGAGAGATTTATGATTACAGGGAAGTCAGTAATGAAAATGAGCGATTACATGATAATGTATGATGAGAAGAATAAATGTCACAAAGTTATCTCCAAACGTTTACATCAATGCTGGAAGATAATGGAACAGGATGGCTCTTACAGATTATTTCACAAGGAAAAAGAGGACTTTATTCCTCACGGATCATATGACACTCCATTTGATTGCGTAGTGGAGATTTCATCTTACGATGACAGAAAGCTTAAGAAGATTCGCAGGGAAAGCAATTGTTTTTATAAAATGATTCAGCAGCTTTTTGATAAGCCTGCGACTATTTGATTTATTTATACATACTTGTTTCTGAAGGAATCCTGATGGTGGCGATAGTGCCGCCGTCAGGCCTCTTAGACACCTTAAGTGAGCCGCCACAGGATATTTCCAGGCGGCGTTTTACGTTAGAGAGCCCAATGTGGGGCCCACACCCACAACTGCCTCCATTGACTTTAACAGCCCTATGTTGTATAATAATTGTGCACAATCTAATTGAGTTTAAATGAGGAGGTGCCCGATTTTATGGATAATAAACTTACATTTCACGAACCCTTATACGAAGAAGCTGCGAAGCTAGCTGAGATATATGCCCTTAGGAACAACAAGACCTGTGACAGCACAGTTTTAGATACATATATTTGGAAAAATCAGTACAACACCCAGATCTACCTAGAGGATGATGCGGCCCTGGTGCTGCTGAAGGACGACAAGGGCTATTTTGCTGCAATGCCATATTGCAGAGAAGAGGACTTGCCCAAATATTTCGAGATGTTAATGACATATTTCCATGAAGAGCTCAAGAGCCCCTTAAGGATTGACCTTGCTGACGAGGACGCCCTGAGAGTCCTGGGATTATCTGGCAATCCGAGCTTTACAGTGGAAGAAGAGACTGATTTTAGGGACTATATCTATGATGCCGAGGAACTCAGAACCCTTCCCGGCAAAAAATATCAGAAAAAGAGAAACCTTATAAACAAATTCATGAAGGAATATGAGGGAAGATGGGAGTATAAGACTCTCTGCTGTGTTGATGAGTATTTCCTTGAGATATTCATGGATAAATGGGTGGACAAGAGGCTCGCCGAGGGCGTAGATAGCAGGGATACACTTCTTGTCGAACAGGCCGGAGTTATAGATATCCTCCGCAACTGCGATAAGGTTACCTTCAGAGTTGGCGGTATTTTTATCGACGAAATGCTGGAAGCCTTCACTATAGGCTCCTATAATAAAAAAGAGCAGATGGCTGTTATCAGTATTGAAAAAGGAAATTCCGAGATACCGGGAATCTATCAGGTGATCAATCAGCAGTTTTTGCTAAACTCCTACGAGGATGCGAAGTACGTAAACCGCGAGGACGACATGGGAATCGAGGGCCTTCGCCAGGCCAAAGAGAGCTACAATCCCATAGGCTACGCCAGAAAGTACAGAGTATATGAGAAGGCCATCAGCAAGTCTTCCGATGTGAGAACAGCATGTTAATAGAAATTAGTGATAAGCAGATAACAAGAAAGTTATATGAAGAGGCATTTGATGATCCCAAGGTATTTGTGGACTATTACTATGCCGATAAATGCACTGACAATCGCATGATTGCCAGTATCGAGGATGGAGAAGTAATTTCCATGCTCCACCTGAATCCATATACAGTCAATCTCTGCGGAACCACCGTTAAGAGCTACTATGTGGTAGCCGTGGCTACCCGTAAGGACAGACGCCATCAGGGCCAGATGTCCCGGGTTTTTGAAAAGACCTTCGAACTTCTGAAAGAAGAGCACATTCCCTTCGTATTTCTCATGCCGGTGGATGAAGCCATCTATTCCTGGATGGGCTTCGAAAAGATCTGCGACTTTTCTATGGAACGAGAACCGGACTACTCCAAGATACAAAATAATTATGATGTTTACTGCGTAAGAGATGAGATTTACCTTCGCAGAATGGCTAAGGAAGAGGCCCTTCGAAGCCTCGACCAGGGCGAGGTTCTTCCTGACAGCCCCGTAATGATGGCCAAGATCACGGATTTTCCCGCCTTCGAGAGAGCAGCAGGGAAGTCTTTTTCCGATGAAAAAGAAGCCCTTGCATGGCTGAAGGGGAAGAGAATATACTTCTGTGAGGAAGTGTGAGAACCGTCCTATAAAATATGAAAAAGTTTGGGGATAATTATGGCAGCACAAATGATACACATGGAAGTTGCTTATAGGCTGGCAGAGCGTATGGGCATCGATGAATATAAAGAAGAATTTATCCTGGGCTCTATAGCTCCGGATTCAGTGCATTTTGAAGATGACTATCTGGTAAAAAAGATTCATTCTCATATTTTCGAAGACTGCGGTCCCTGGGGCGATACTCAGGATTATGAACAGTGGATAGAGAATATCAGAAGCTTTTGGATCAAGTATGTGAAAACTGAAAACGACAAAAAGAGAAGAACCTTTTTGTCAGGAATATGCGTTCATTGCCTTACAGATTACTGGAATGACCTTCTGATCTGGAGGGCACTTCAAAAGAAAATGATTCCGCCTATGACCTATGATGGTTTCAGGGAGGAATATTACCCGGAGTCACGACTAATTGACAGATGGCTGTACCAGAACAGTTCAAATAGTGAAGAGATTTTCAGGCTTTTGGCGGCTTCCAAAGAGATGGATTTTGAGGATTATGTCCGCGCTGATAGTCTGAAGAAGATGAAAAAGCACCTCTTTGAGACTCAGTATCATATAGAGGAAGCCATCGATGTTTCAGCGCACAAGTACTATCCGGAAGATATGCTCCATTGGTTTTTGGATGAAACTGTGGACAAGGTATATAGACAACTGGAAGAATTTGAGTGACCGCATAGCCCAAACCCGTGACTGCCAGCCTCGATTTGCATTCAAGCCTCTTTTTGCTATAATTATATAGCATATTTAGGGAGGTTACATATGTTTTCGGGGATTATTAAGAGAATTGCCGGTGCGGGGGCACTAATGGCAGTTCTTACTTGTGTTACATTGAGCACGGGATGTGCTGCCAGGCAGGAGACACAGCGTGGGCCGGAGCTGCTATTGGGGTTTAGTCAGCTGGGGACTGAGAGCGCGTGGAGAAGCGGCAACACACATGATATAGAGAAGAAGGCTGAGACTAATGGGGTTAGTCTCATGTTTGAGAATGCCAACAGGAAGCAGGAGAATCAGATTGCGGCCATCAGGCGTTTCATAGCATATCAGGTTGACGTTATTGCTTTTTCTCCTATAGTTGAGGAGGGATGGGATAACGTTCTTCTGGAGGCAAAAGAGGCGGGTATTCCGGTGGTTCTTGTGGACAGGGATATCAGCACAGAAAACCAGGATCTTATAAGCTGCCACATAGGGGCAGATTTCTATCAGGAAGGTGTCATGGCTGCGGAGTATCTTATAAGGAAGGCCGACGCCCTGGGCATGGACAGAGTTCGTATCGTTGAGATAACAGGTACGGAGGACTCAACTCCAATGCGTCAGAGGCAGGCGGGCTTTATGGATACCATAAACGCAGATTCCAGAATGACAGTCTTAGAGAGCATCAACGGCGATTTCTTAAAGAGCCGCGGCGCAGAGTGCATGCGCTACCTCATGGAGAAATACGGCGCCGATATCGATGCTATTTACAGCCACAACGACGAAATGACTCTTGGAGCTCTGCCGGAGATTGAGAAGGCGGGCTATGCTCCGGGAAGTGACATGATCATTATTTCCATCGACGGCGGACAGGAAGCCATCGATGTGTTAAAGGAAGGCAAAATTAATTGCGTGGTGGAGTGCACTCCAATGTTGGGGCAGGAGCTTATGGACACAGCCAAAAAGCTCAAGAACGGCGAAGCAGTAGACAAAGTGATCTATCCCAAGGAGCAGTATTTTAGCGACGAGATGGATCTGTCACAGCTTTCTCCGAGAGGGTATTGATTTATGTGGAAGATCAAGCAGGAAAAAAGTATTATCGGTCAGATAAATGACATGAGCCATAAGCTGGTTCTTGTGCTTGTTGCGCCCATTGTCATGAGTCTTTTGCTGATGCTCTTTTACGCAGGAAGCTATAGCATGTCCATCAGCAGAATGGAGACCATAGCTGCCATTAAGAGCATTGTGGCAGAGGAGATTCCGGAGACGGCCTGGAATATAGTAAGCGGCCGTGACACCATAGAACACAGCAAGATATATCTTTCTATACATAATGTAGATGAGGTTATTGAGGACGTCACACATAAAACCGGAGAAGAAAACAGGCTTTCCCTGATAGTTGCCGGAAGAACCATGAAGACCCTTGAAAGCTACGTGGATCAGATCCGGGACAACATTGCGGATGAGGTTCCGGTGGTTCAGAATGAGGCAGTTCTGGTGGAGATAAGAGACGTGGCAGCGCTGGTGGATTCCATGCTCAACGAGTACATTGCAGCAGAGATAGCCTCCACCGGTCGCATGAGCTACACCCTGAGAAACGTTATTGTTGCAACGGCAATCCTTGAGACCCTGATAGTTTTCCTGGCTCTTTTTATCAGAAACCGCTCCATGAAAAAGACTGCGGACTTCGTAAGAAAACCCATCGACAGCCTTGAGAAGGTTGCACAGACACTGGCAGAGGGAACTCTGGATGCCAGAATCGCTGATACAGAGGTTACGGAGCTCAGAAACCTGACCTTCCAGGTTAACACCATGGCGGACAGACTGGAAACCATGATGAAAAAGAGCATTGAGGATGAAAGAAATCTTCGAAAGGCGGAGCTTCGTACGCTGCAGACCCAGATTAATCCGCACTTTTTGTACAACACTCTGGATGCAATCGTGTGGAAGGCAGAGGCCGGGGACAAGGACGAGGTCATAGCTCTTACCAGCGCTCTTTCAGACTTTTTCAGAATAAGCTTATCCTCAGGTGCTGACTGGATTCCCATCAGCCAGGAGAAAAAGCACATTGAAGGATATCTTAAGATACAACAGACGAGATACCGGGATATCATGCGTTACGAGATCGATATACCGGATGAAATTGGGGATTACATTATATTAAAACTTTTGCTTCAGCCGCTGGTTGAGAATGCTCTTTATCATGGAATCAAGATAAAAAGAGGAGGCGGAACCATTAAGGTTTCAGCGCGCCTTGAGGGAAATCAGCTCTGTTTTTCCGTAAGGGATACCGGAATAGGAATGACTCCCGAGCAGATCGACAATCTGAAGGAAAGAATGAAGAAAGGTCAGCCATCTGTAAGCGAGGCCTCAGGTGGATTTGGTCTTGTTAACGTGAATTTACGTATCAGGCTTTATTACAATCAGCCTGATGGCCTTAATATAGTCAGTGACAGCACAGGTACCGAGGTTAGCTTCATGGTGCCTTGTCGTACAAGAGAAGGGATTTTGGAATATGAAAGTGTTTCTGGTTGATGATGAGATAGTAGTAAGAGAGGGCATAAGGGAGAATTTCCCCTGGGATGAAAGCCCCTATACGCTGGTGGGGGAAGCGCCGGACGGAGAGATGGCCATTCCCATGATAAGGGATACCAATCCGGATATTGTTATTACCGATATTAAAATGCCCTTTATGGATGGCATTGAGCTCTGCAATATATTAAGAAGCCAGCTGCCCTGGATCAACATTATTGTCCTCAGCGGATATGACGAGTTTGAGTATGCCAGAAAGTGCCTTCAGCTGGGCGTCAGGGAGTATCTTCTTAAGCCCATAAATGCTGAGGATCTCCGACAGGCCCTGGATAAAGTCAGCGCCAAGATAAAGGAAGAGAGAAAGAGCAGGGAGCATGCCGAGAGCCTAAGAGCCCGCATGGAGTCAGGAAACCGCTTTGTAAAAGAAAAACTGATCGGCTCTTTATATTCAGAAGAGGCCATGGAAGAGGATGCCACCAATGCTCTGGCGCAGCTTCGTGCCATGGGAAGCCCTATAAATGCGCCTTACTACGTCGTGATAGACTCTGCTTTTGATCCTGTGAGTAACGGTCAGGCAGTGGCTTCAGAGCTGGCTCTTAGCAGCAAGGGAACAGTTCATGAATCTCCCAGTAGGACCGGCACCAGACTTCTTGTTCTCGGGGATACCGCAGAGGATGTAGAGGAGAGAGTCTATGCCACCGCAACTTCTTTAGTCCAGGAGCTTGAAAGAGCAGGCTGCACCAATATCAAGACCGGCATCGGCGAAATTGTGGATAAGCCCGCCGATATCTTTAAGAGCTTCAAGGCTGCAAGACATATAAGACACCTTCTTGTGGAAAGAGATGACGACAAGGCTCTTATCCTGGGAACCCGTGAGATGGGAGATTCTGTGGGAGATAAAAAGACTTCCGCAGTAATTAATGAAGCAAAGCTCTACATGACCAGGCACTTCATGGATTCAAACCTTATGCTTCAGGATGTGGCCAAGGCTGTGGGCATGAGCAACAGCAGATTTTCTACAGTCTTTTCCCAGCAAAACGGTCAGACCTTTACGGAGTATCTCATTTATCTTCGTCTTAATAAGGCAAAAGAGATGCTTCGCACCACAAACCACAGAAGTTCACAGATAGCCTTTGATGTGGGCTATAATGACGCGCATTATTTCAGCTATATTTTCAAGAAAAATGTAGGTATGACCTCGTCAGAATACCGCGCGCGATATCAAATTCAACCTGAGTAAAATAATTATTAACCTGTGGTAAAATGACAAAATAATTTTGAACAATGACAAAATGAATATCGATTTACTATAAACCCCATATTTTGTATCTTCTATATGTAAATGATCATCAGATCACAAAATACATAGGAGGAACAAGAAATGAGAAGGTTTTCAAAAGTATTATCATTGGTAATGGTACTCGTACTTGCACTTTCAATTTGTGCATGCGGTGCTGGGGCGAGGAAGGCAGGCGGTAAGATCACCGTTGGCGTAGTTAACAACCCACCTTCAGAGTCCGGCTATCGTGAAGCTAACGTTAAGGACATGGAGTCAGTTTTCTCAGAAGAGAACGGCTACGAGCTTAAGGCTTTCTATAGCTTAAAGAACGACGAGCAGCTTCAGGCAGCTCAGGGATTCATCACAGAAGGTGTTGACTATCTTTTAATCTCAGCAGCTGAGACAACCGGTTGGGACGAAGTCCTTCAGAAGGCAAAGGAAGCCGGCATCAAGGTTTATCTCTTTGACCGTATGATCGACGTTGACCAGAGCCTTTATGAGGCAGCCGTTGTTTCTGACATGGCAAAAGAGGGTGACACTGCTGTAGAGTGGCTCCTTTCTCAGAATCTTCCAGCTTACAACGTAATCCATATCCAGGGTGCTATGGGTTCAGACGCTCAGATCGGACGTACAGGCGCTCTTGACGCTCAGTTCGCATCAGGTGCTATGAACAAGGTTGTTCAGCAGACTGCTACATGGGATGAGGCAGAAGCTAAGAAGATCGTTGAGTCAGTTATCAACAGTGGCGAGTCTTTCAATGTAATCTATGCTGAGAACGATGGTATGGCTAAGGGTGCTGTAGCAGCACTTGACGAAGCTGGTATCACACACGGTGTTGACGGCGACGTTGTAGTTATGGGATTTGACTGCAACAAGTGGGCACTTAGAGAGCTTCTTGCAGGCGCTTGGAACTACGATGGACAGTGCTCACCTTTCCAGGCTAAGATCATCAGCGACCTGATCAAGAGCGGCGAGGCTCCATCTTCAAAGGTTATCATCAACGAAGAGAAGGGCTTTGATGCTAAGACAATCACTCAGGGCGACATTGATACCTACGGTTTAGGTGAATAATCCTAAGATATGACCAAAAGGGCGCAGCCTTGTTGAAATAAAACAACTGGCTGCGCCTTTTATTACACTAGGAGGTTACCGGTATGCAGGAAGAATGCTTACTGAAGCTGCGCGGAATAGAAAAAAGTTTCCCTGGGGTAAGAGCACTTCACAATGTGGATTTTACTTTGAGAAAAGGTGAGATCCATGCTCTGATGGGAGAGAATGGCGCAGGAAAATCAACACTTATTAAGATCCTTACAGGCGTTTATCAGATGGACGCCGGAAGCATTTCTGTTGACGGGGAGACGGTAAACATCCACTCACCACAGGACGCGCAGAATAAAGGAATCAGTACAGTTTATCAGGAAATTACATTATGTCCAAACCTCACTGTAGCCGAGAATATGTTCATCGGCCGTGAGAAGGGCGCATGGATCAAACAGAGGGATTATGAAAAAAAGGCAGATGAGCAGCTTAAGAGCCTTGGTATTCCTGCCAGAGGCAGCGAGCAGCTTGGAAGTTGTTCACTGGCAGTTCAGCAGATGGTGGCAATTGCCCGCGCTGTAGATATGCAGTGCAAGGTTTTGATACTTGATGAGCCTACATCTTCTCTTGATGACAAAGAAGTAAATATGCTCTTCAGCCTTATGAGAGACCTTAAGGCAAAGGGCGTTGGAATCATATTTGTAACACATTTCCTTGAGCAGGTATATGAGGTCAGTGACCGCATCACTGTTCTTAGAAACGGTGAACTTGTTGGAGAGTACCTTACCCAGGAGCTTCCTCAGGTTCAGCTGGTTGCTAAGATGATGGGAAAAGAGCTTGATGAACTCAGTGACTTTGAAGAGAGCAGCACTCATGAACCAAGTAACGGGCCTGTTTTCTATGAGGCATCAGATCTTTCAACAGAAGAGACAAATCCTTTCGACTTTTCTATCAGAAAGGGCGAAGTTAACGGCTTTACAGGACTTCTTGGTTCTGGACGAAGCGAGAGCGTAAGAGCAATCTTTGGCGCTGATAAAGTTAATTCAGGAAAAGTAAAGATCAATGGTAAAGAGGTTAAGATAACCCGTCCTATCGATGCCATGAGAAATGGTATCGGATATCTGGCGGAGGACAGAAAGCGCGATGGCATCATTGCAGACCTCAGCGTAAGAGAGAATATCATTCTTGCACTTCAGGTTATGAACGGCTTCTTTAAACCTATCAGTCGCAGTGAGTCAGAGGCTTTTGCTGATGAATACATCAAGGCATTGAATATTAAGACTGCAAGCAGCGAGACACCTGTTGGATCACTTAGCGGTGGTAATCAGCAGAAGGTAATTCTTGCCAGATGGCTTCTTACACACCCTGATTATCTTATTCTTGATGAGCCTACAAGAGGTATTGACGTAGGAACAAAGTTTGAGATCCAGAAGCTCGTATTACAGCTTGCAAAAGAAGACGTAAGTGTGACCTTCATTTCTTCGGAAGTTGAGGAGATGCTTCGTACTTGCAGCCGTCTGATCGTAATGCGCGACAGACACATCGTGGGCGAGCTTAAGGGGCAGGATCTTAACCAGGCTCAGGTGATGAAGACTATTGCGGGAGGAGAAGCGTAAATGAAGGAGAATTCAAAGAAAAGGCTGAAAAGCAGTATGGGTCAGCTGGCAATCCCGCTTATTGCCATCGCCCTTCTGGTTATCTTTAACCTCATAAGGGACCCGGGATTTTTCAGCGTATCAATAACTCACAACAATAACGGAAATGCAGTTCTTGCAGGTAACCTTATCAGTATCATCAATGGTGCCAGTGAACTTGCAATTCTTGCCATCGGTATGACACTTGTTACTGCAGCTACAAAGGGACAGGATATTTCTGTTGGTGCTGCAGCAGCTATAGCAGGCAGTGTTTTTGTAAAGGTTTTAAAAGCAGCTCCTACAATTACAGGTGGAACAGTACTTCTTGCTTTCCTTTGCTCCTGCTTTGTAGCAATGCTCTTTGGAGCTTTTAACGGAACTCTTGTTGCAGTATTCAACATTCAGCCCATGATCGCAACACTTATTCTTTATACCTGCGGTCGTTCAATCGCTTACTGGATCAATGGTGGTGCTACACCAACAGTTTCAAGCCCCATCATTACTGCAATCGGAAGCTTTGCACCTGGAATACCGATTCCTATGCCGGTTATTATCGTAATTATAGTGACAATTCTGTTTAAGCTTCTTTTCCATTTCACTTCTTTGGAGCTGCTTACTCAGTCAGTTGGTATAAACCAGAGCGCAGCAAGACTTAATGGTATTAACACCACATTCATCAAGCTTCTTTCATTTATCCTGCTTGGTGTGTGCGTTTCTGTTGCAGGTATCATCGGCGTTAGCCGTCTGGGACTTATCAACCACGAGACACTGCTTCTTGATGTGGAAATGGATACCATCCTTGCAGTTGCCATCGGCGGTAACAGCCTTGGCGGTGGTAAGTTCAAGATAAGCGGAAGTATCATCGGAGCTTATGTAATCCAGATGCTCACAATTACTCTTTATGCCATGAAGGTTTCTTCTACAGACGTTAAGGCATATAAGGCTATAGTTATCGTAATCCTTGTTGTTATTGGTTCACCGGTAGTAAAGGAGCGCTTTAGAAAGTTTATTAAAAACAGAAAATCAAATGTAAAGGGGGTAGAGGCAGCATGAAGAACTTGTTCAGTAAAAGAAAAGAACCCCTTACAGATACACAGCTTCTTATGACTATCACTATCTGCATTTTCATAGCGATGTATCTTTTGGCAATGCTGATTTTGCAGGGTGGATTTTTACATGCACAGCAGATTTTTGACCTGTTAAACGATAACGCCAGCCTCATCATCGTATCCTGCGGTCTTACCATTGTAATGATCGGCGGAGGTATCGACATCAGTGTAGGTGCGGTTACATCACTGGTAGTAATGAGTTGTATTCTCTATCTCAACGGTGGAGGAAATGTATTTGTTTCAATCCTTCTTGCCCTTGGCATCGGCCTTGCATTTGGTGCTGTTCACGGATTCCTTATAAGTTATCTGGAGATTCAGCCCTTCATCGTTACTTTGGCCGGTATGTTCTTTGCAAGAGGTATGACTACAATTCTGTCAGTTAATCCTCAGAAGGTTGATAACGAAGCTTTTGAGGCTATCAGAAACATTAAGATCGAGATTCCATGGCTTGGATATGTTGCCAAGAACGGCAACCTGGTTCCTGCACGTATGGAGCTGGGCGTAGTAGTTGCACTTATCTGTGTGATCTGCGTATTTATCCTCCTTATGTTCCACAAGCTCGGCAGAAACTTCTACGCTATGGGTGGTAACCAGCAGAGTGCTCTTATGCTTGGTATCAACGTAAAGAGAACACGCTTCTTGAGCTATCTTATCAGCGGACTTCTGAGCGGTATCTCAGGATACGCTCTTATGATGCACACCGGCGCAGGAAATGCCACAAACGCAGCCGGAATGGAAATGAATGCCATTGCATCATCTATCATCGGCGGAACACTTCTTACAGGTGGTGTTGGTAACGTAGCTGGTACCTTCTTCGGTACCCTTACACTTACTACCATCAAGAAGATCGTAGTTTCCAGCGGACTCAAGGACCCATGGTGGCAGAGTATCACCACCGGCGGTATGTTGTGCTTCTTTATTCTGTTGCAGAGTATCGTTCTGAGCAGGAGACAGAAACAGAAGTAAATGGCTAGATGACGGGGCTGGCTTGTAGTCAGCCCCTTTTTTGTTTAATAGGAAATTCCTCCGAATTTCCTATTAAACAAAAAACGCTCCGCTATGGATGCGCACTCGCGCGTAAGGTATATGTTGCATAAATGCAACCGCGCTCGGCGCGAGCATGTTGCGAGCAACAT
>JAEEGF011339825.1_pt1 | contig 12791 bp, 10 predicted proteins | sample 9134171 | NCBI WGS metagenome assembly JAEEGF01 (sample SAMN16246542, study PRJNA631951) | gut metagenome | biome: gut microbiome; feature: rumen; material: AP-attached | host: Bos | place: Iran: Karaj | collected 2018-10 | reverse complement strand
ATCCCTTCTCTTCATCATACATAAGTGTGAATTTCTTGAGATCAGGGAATCCGATTATTCCGTTAGGAAAAGAAATTATCTTGCTATCATCAATTTCAACTTCGCCAAAGATTCTAGTTGTTAATTTCATGCTATAACCTCCATAGTTATATAAGATACCCTTTACAATCTAATTATATACGTTTTTACGTTCTTTTGCTACAATATCTCATATTTTACACTTTTTTCATGAATTTATATTTATTTAGATGTAATTGATTAGTGAAGACTGACTTATCTTTCCTGTTGCCATGAGGCTGGCCTCATATGTAACCTGTGCTGTCGTGAGCTTTGTTGCTGCTTCTGCCAGATCCACGTCCTCGTTGTCAGACTGAAGTGCCTTGAAGGTTGTGGTCTGATTCATTAGTCTCTGGGTTACAAGATCGAGTCTCTTGGATCTTGTGCCGTTGGCTGTTACTGCCACATTGGCCACGTCAAGGGCCTTCTGGTTGGAGGTAATCTTGTGCTCAAACTCTTCCTGAAGCTGTTCTCTCAAATAATCGAAAGCCTTTTGTGTGGAATCGATCTCGGTCTTAAGCTTAGCCTGAAGGTCTTTGTCAACGGTACTTTCAAGCTTATTTGAAAGAGTCTTCAGTGTATTGTCTACCTGCTTGAGTTCACTGAAAATCCTGGAGAGATCTTCCACATCTCTTTTAACACTTGTAGAAAAAACTGACTCGGCAGTTGTATTAACTACTACGGACTGTGCAAAGCCAACATCGTAAGCGATGTCGTGAGGCGCTGAACCTCTGTTATACAGGATTGTCTTGGAACCATTCTCGCCAATTCCGTCCTGATAGGTATAAGCACAACTAAAAAGATTTTCAGGTTTTATATCGCCCTGAACCCATTCTTTTTTGTCATAGACCACATCTATGGTCTTGGCGTTGAGAAGATCAGGAAGGGTTGAAAGACGGTTCTTGAGCTTCTCACTTAAGATAACTTCGCCGGTAAGGGCATTTAATACTGCCATGGTCTTTCCGCTATAAACTTCATTGTAAGCATTATCCACTTCCTGCTCAGAGCTGGTGGCGTAGATAATATCTGCAGCTTCCATGGTGATAGTGGTCTCTGTGTAAGAAGAATGAATACTTCCATTGTTGGTAACGTTTATAACCGTGGCACTTCTGGTTCCGTCTCCGTTATCAATATATCTGCTATCTTCAATAGTAAATGTGCCGTCACTGTTTACTGTTGCAGTGTATCCTGCAACATCTAAGTTGAGCTTGTAGGTCTGTCCAATGGCCGGTAAAATAGGGAGCTTAATCTGGGTCTGTCCCTTATCACCGGTAAAAGTAATGGTGGTAACATTCTTGGCTTCCACATTTGCTTCGGCCTCTTCTATATTTCCGTCAAAAGCAATAATGCTGCCCTCGGGACTTACAACAACTTTTCCGAAATATTTTCCTGAGCCCGGATCAGTTGCTTCTACCTTATAGGAGCCGTCCTTCTGAGTGGTTGCTGTATAGTGGATGCCTTCGCTGGTGATATCATAAAAGCCTTCATCGTTTACAGGTACTGAAACGCTGTGGGCTACTCCGTCATTTGTCTTGAAGTTTAAGTTGATGGTGTTTACCTTGGCATCAACTGTGCTGGTGGCGGGCTGTGCGAGCTCTTCTCTGAATTTGAGTTCTGCTATGTTGCCATCGCCCTTTACATAATTGAGATTATTATAAGAAAGTCTTATTCTTCCTACTGTTCTCTCCACAATGCTGCTCTCTACAACAGCATCTGTAGCGTCATCAAGAATAGTTGAGGAATCCAGAAGGTGCTTATTCAAAACTCTCTTGGATTCGCTTATGTCTGCAGCGTTGAACTCATCGTTGATATCTGTATAGTCTGCAGTTGTTATATTGTCAAAAGTAAGGGCTGTATCAGTCCTGTAGCCGGTAAAAATGTATCTTCCTGCGTAGTCCGCATTTCCTGTTGAATAGTACTCTTTTGCCAGAGCCTCCATCTGGGTAATGATGGTATTAAGATCATCAAGGGTTAAATCCTTGTTTGCTCCCTTTGTAGCCTGCTTTACGCTGTCTGTAAGAACAGATGTGATGGTAGAAAGAGCGTCTGCAGTAACATCAAGCCAGCTCTCTGCGTCCTTGGCATTTTTCTCATAGTACTGAGAAAGCTGTGTAACGTTGCTTCTTAATCTCAGTGCTCTGATCGCAATAACAGGATCATCAGAGGGTCTTGTGAGCTTTTTTCCTGTGGACATCATGGTATTGAGCTGATCTTCAGTTATCTTGTTGTTATTGATGTTGTACAGGGAGTTGTTCTGCATGATCTTATTGGTGATTCTCATAAAAAGCTTCCTCCGTTATACGCCGGTCTCCAGGATCAATCTGTCGTAAATCTCTGTAAGTGTCTGTATCATCTTAGAAGAAAGAGAGTATGCATTCTGGTACTTTACCAGGTTTGATGCCTCTTCATCTTCATCAACACCGGAATCAGATAAGCGCTGATTCTTAATGGTGTTTTCCAGCGAGGAGTATGTGTCCTCCAGGGTCTGTGAGTTGTTCTTATTAAGTGCTACATCCGCCAGAACCTTTGTAAGGAATTCTCCTGAGGTAGCTCCGCGGAATATTCTCTGTGTATCAAGCTTGGTCTTGAGGTTTGTGAGGTTGACGAATTCTGCCTCACCCTCTGTGATGTCGGACTTGGTGGCAAGTCTGTCAGCGTTTACTGAAAGTGCTGCATTCACTGCCAGGTTACCTGCTGTCAGCTTGTAGTATTCTTTGTTCTCTGAAAGAGTTGTGAAATCTTCATATCCAAACTGTGCTGAGGAATCCTTGGACATGTTTCCTGTAAGAAGATGTATTCCCTCAAGGGAATCTGATGTATATCCGCTTACCAGAACTCTGTTTACCATGTCTGAGAACTGTCTTGCAAACTCATTCATCTGTGACATGTAATAAGGGATTCCCTGATAGCTGTTGAAATATCCTATGGTAGCTGTCTTATTTGGATCGGGATGGCTTGTAAGTGAAGCTTCATCAAATACGAAGGTAAAGGTTGAATCTCCGTCGTAGTACCAGCTGTCATACTGATAATCCTTGGCTCCGATGTGGATGGTTCCTGACTCAGGAAGTGTTGCCTTAGTCATATCCTTAAGATATTCTTCTGTAACTTCTACTCTTACTTCCAGGGTTCCATTATCTCTTGTGAAAACATCGGTGCTCTTTCCGTGGAAAAACTCTCCATTGTTTCCATCTCTCATGGCCAGGAGTCCCTGAAGCTCTCCGCCTATAAGTGTGGAATCCAGTGCAAAGTCTGAAAGTTCGTTGACGTTGTCACCCTCTTTGTAGCTTCCGTATCCCCACTTGATGTCGTACAGACCATCAATATCGTTCTGATTTGTTCCGCCTTCGCCGTCTCTGGCAACGCAGATCATCTTTCTGTATTCGTAGGTATCAACCAGCTGATAGGAACCTGCAACCCAGATCTGATATCTTGTGGCACCGGTGATTCTGTTGGGATCATTTTCATCAACAACAGCTGTTTCTCTGGTCTCAACTGAGATCATCTTGGAGAGGTCATCCACCAGGCTGTCTCTCTTATCTCTGAGTTCATTGGCTGTAGTCCCTGTCATTTCGATGATGTTGATCTGTTTATTTATGGATGCAACTTCCTGTGCTATGGAGCTGATTCTGTCGGCACAGATCTTTATTTCCTGATTTATATCTGCCTGCTCGTGCTGCAGGTTGGTATATACGTTGTTAAAATACTCTGTAATGCTCTGAACCGATGAGATGAAGGTTGCCTTTGTCTCTGTGGTTCCGGCTGCAGTCATTACTGATTCAAGATTGGCTTCCATCTGGTTGAAAAGAGTTGCGAAACCTGTGGTGCCATCGTCATCCAGATACTCCTCGATCATGGAATTGTAGTAGTTCTTTTGCTCATAATTTCCAAGGAGTGCTTCGTTGTTTCTGAACTTAACGTCGTAAAAGCTGTCTCTTACTCTCTCTATTGCTATGGTATCTACTCCGGCTCCGGCGCAGCCATATCTTGAAAATACTCTCAGGGCATCGCTGGCTTCCTGTTTTACCTTCTGCCTGCTGTATCCATCGGTATTTGCATTGGCTATGTTATTTGCTGTTGTGTTGAGTGCCGCATTTGAAGCCCTAAGTCCTGATGCTGCAATATTAAGACCAAAAAATTGTGATGACATAGGCGTTTACTCCTTTTTAACTTCCAAGGGTTGTAACCAGATGCTCCAACATCTCACTTACTACATTTATAAATCTACTTGATGCGTTATAGGCATTTTGGAACATGATCATGAATTCCAGTTCTTCATCGCTGGAAACTCCAACGATCTGTTCTCTTCCTGTCTCTATAGCAGATACCGTCTGCTCCTGGGCAGCGGCTATGCTGTTATATACGTCTCCGGAATTGGCCACCTGTGAAACCAGGCTGTTGTAATAGTTGATGATATTATTTTTGGTGGCAACGTTGGGATTAAGTGCGTAAATCTCGCTGGTAAATGCTTCTTTCAGAGCTGCCACGGTCTCTGTATCTTCCTGTCCCTCTGCTGTTCTGAAGGTAAAAATTGAAGGGTCCATGATGAGCTTTGAATTTACCTGAGTGTTCTTAATGGTAAAGCCTGTACTGATGGTTCCCGCCTCTGCATCTCCAACATCGTAATTGAGCTTGTCAGTTTCATTGGCAACTGTGAAAAGAGTAAATTCAGAAGTTCTTCCCAGTGAATTATCCAGGGTTGCCGGATTACTCTCAGCTTCTTCCATAATTTTGTTTATGGCTGTCATGATGTTGTGGACCATCTGATCAAATTCAGCCTGAACATTCATTATTACTGACTGTGCGATGTTCTTATTGTAGTATTCTTCACTCTCAGTTATGTCGTGATAGGTGGCGTTGTGATCGCCCCTTGCCAAAAGAACTGCCTTAAGCTTTCCAATATCTGTATTGATGGTAGTTGAGATCGGCTGAGTCAGGTCGTACAGATGACCACCGTCTATGGAAACTACTGACTCATTTCCGTGCTCGTCTACTTCTCTTTTGGCTGCATATTCCCAATAGGGTGTTGCATATCCTACTGAACTTTCCAGTGTAGTATCTATTCCGATGTGGTTTACATGGTCGGTGGAAACGAAGGATGATCCTTCAAAAAGAACTGTTACATTTCCGAATATATCTTCGTTATATTCTATCTTTCCGTATTCTCCCAGCTGATCCAGTAGAAGGTTTCTCTCATCTCTAAGGTCGTTGGCCTCCTCCTGTCTGCCGGACTCTATATCTACGATGTCCTCGTTGAGCTTTCTTATTCTGTCTCCGATGGAGTTAATGTCTTTTACCATGGTCTCCACTGTGGAGTCCATGTTTTCCTGATATGAAACCAGTCCGTCGTATACGCTCTTTGCTCTTGTAAGGAACTCGTTGGCTCTCTGCACCAGATGGCTCTGAGTAACTGCAGAACAAGGATCCTTTGCAAGCTCCTGTACGGAAACCCACAGATCATTGAGCGAATCTGCGAATTCTGCTCCGTTCATTTCCTGCAACTGATCCTCTATCTCCTCAAGTGCCTTTGTGGAAATGTCGTAAAAAGAATATCTTCCGTTCTCCTGTCTGTAGGAGAGATCCAGGAAGTAGCTTCTAACCTGTTTACAGTGGTTATAGTTGACACCGGTTCCTATCTGCTTCCAGGATATCTGTTCATTTCTCTTTTCAAGAGTCTGATATGCCCTGGTGCCCATCTGAACCTGCTGCCTTGTAAAGCCCTGCGTGTCCATGTTAGCCATGTTATGTGCAGTTGTATTTAGTGCGTTCTGGTTGGCCATGATTCCTGACTGACCAACATACAGATTAGCCATTAGTGACATAGGGTTTCTCCTTAAAAAAGAGCGCAAAAAAGACACTATCGGTTATGCCGGTTTCCCGGGTGGGTTATCTTCATGCAGCAGTACCACTTTTTATGTGGTAAGTGGTACTTTATTGCTTTGCATCAAACCCGCCCGATGTGTAACCTAAACATGTTCCCGTAGTGTCTAACGATCTGGAATAATTCGCTGTCTGTGGTGCTCTTCTAGACGCCTGGATGATGTTCATTTCAAATTTCACCATTTCCAAGGAACTTACCAAAAGCTCCTGGTTCTGGCCGTTTACACGTCTGACATTACCTGCGACCCCAACCAGTCTGTCGCGCTGTATTGCCAGCTTTTTCTGATCCTCGGGTCTCTTCTCAAGAACCTCGATCAGATCGGTCAGTTTCAATGAATCAACATCCCTGTTAAGTACGCATGCAATGTTCTCCATGGCAGCCTGTCTAAGTTTGTCCAGGTGCTGGATATTGCCGATTACGCACTGCTCTTCATCCGTGATTTCCGCAAGTGCCTTAAGATCGCCTTTGACGATAATGGCGGTCTTTCGGCTAGACAACCCCAGTAAAATCTCGTACATCTTGCATTCCTGGTCAAGTATATCAACCAGATTATCCATCAAACTTGCCACTGGAATTATCCTCCTGTATATTAAATTGTCTTTGTCCTCAATCTTCTGAATTGTGTCTTCAGTTCCACACGTGATAAGCTATCGCGCACAGGACCGTTTTATTACAACTCTTCAAATTTGGAAAGTAGCTTATCAGCAAAAGCCTCTCCACTGACATCATAAGTACCATTCTTAATAGCAGCTTTCAACGATGCTACGACATCTTCCCTGACATCTGGAGCAGCGCTCACAGCCTGTTTAGCCACCTGAATGTCTTTTCCTATTGATGAAAAAGATACAGTATCTCTGACATCGTTTGTCTTCTTTGCTGCCTGTGGCTTACTTACTTTGTTGTTTGAGTAAATCTGCTGAACCTGACTGTATGCTTCTATTCGCATATTCTTTTCCTCCTTCCCTGGAGTATTTTTTGTTTTCTACTTCATTTATCGGTAGAAAATCACATTACTTTAGCTTTCTTAAAAAAATTTCCCCTAATATTTTTTAAGTAGTAATGCCGCCAATACCCAAGGATTAAACTATACTTTTTTGGTTTCTACGATATTTATCGACGGGTTTTGAAAAAACTTTAGAGTATTTTAATAATTTTTTGAAAAAAATTGACACACGAGGGTAAAAAACAATAATATAGTATAAGCAACGGCAAGGGCGCCATTAACACGAACAGACCTGTTCGCTGTTTTTGGCGTCTTTTTGTATATAGTATATGGAGGGCAAAATGAGTAAATATACGAAAGAGGACATTTTCCGAATTGTGGAAGAAGAGGATGTAGCCTTTATAAGGCTTCAGTTCTGCGATATTTTTGGCATTCCCAAGAATATTGCCATCGCTTCAAGTCAGCTTGAAGCTGCTCTTAACAATGAGTGCATGTTTGACGGCGTCTCTGTAGAGGGCTTTGTGCAGAGCGATGAAAGTGACATGTATCTCTATCCCGATCTGGACAGCTTTGAGATATATCCCTGGAGACCCCAGTCAGGCAAGGTAGCCAGAATGTTCTGCAATGTCTACACCATCGACAGAGAACCTTTTTCCGGTGATCCCAGAAACATTCTCCACAATGTAATAAAGAAAGCAGAGAAGCTTGGAATATCCTTCAAGGTAAATCCTCAGCCCGAGTTTTTCTTATTTGACTTCGACGACAACGGTCAGCCCACCACCACAACACATGAGAGGGCCGGCTATTTTGATGTTGCCCCAGCAGACCAGGGTGAAAACGTTCGTCGTGATATCATTCTTAATTTAGAAGAAATGGGATTCAACATTTCTTCCTCTCACCACGAGATTGCTCCCGCCCAGCATGAAATCGAATTTAGGGAAGAAGATGCAGAACGCGCCGCTGACATGATCATGACCTTCAAGATGGCAGTTAAGACCATTGCCAAAAAACACGGTCTTTACGCAACCTTTATGCCAAAGCCCGTCGAAGGCATCAGCGGTTCCGGAATGCATATAAATATCATGGCTACAGATAATAACGGAAACAATCTGTTTATGGACATCGAAAATGGCCGGCTCTCAGACACGGCCAGACATTTCATCGCAGGAATCCTTACTCACATGAAGGGCTTGACTTTGGTAACAAATCCTATAGTTAATTCCTACAAGAGACTTGTTCCCGGATTTGATGCTCCGGTTAATATTTCCTGGTCATCATCTTCTTCCAACAAGAGTGCCCTCATAAGAATTCCATCAAAGCGCGGCTCGAACACCAAGCTTGAGATCAGAAATCCCGACGCTACCTGCAATCCATATCTTGCCATCGCTCTTCTCCTGGCTGCTGGTATCGATGGTATTGAAAAAAAGATGACTCCTCCTGCTGAGCTGTCACAGAATCTCAAGAATACCACCTATGACCAGCTTAGAGAAAGTGGAATCGAAACACTTCCCATGACTTTGGGAGAGGCAATAGATGCCTATCAGGAAGACGAATTTGTTAAATCAGTCCTCGGAGATTCCATCTTTTCCACATTCCTGGATGCAAAGCGCTCCGAATGGAAAGATTTCCGCAGCTGCGTTACTCAGTGGGAAATAAGAAGATACTTAAATACGTTCTGAAATAGCGAGTTATTCAGAATGGAAAATAAGTCGATTATATCAGGAGTATCTGAGTGAACATTATTGTTGCTTTTGCCAAAGCGCAGGATGCGCAGAATTTCAAAAGCATATTGAGCCGTGGCGGCTTTGAGAATATTATAACCTGCACTTCCGGAGTGCAGGCTCTTTCCGCCATGGAAAACCTTGGAAGCGGAGTCATAATATGTGGCTACCGTTTAAGTGACATGCTCTTTAGTGAGCTGTCCGAGGATCTCCCTGCATATTTTCAGATGCTTCTGGTGGCTTCTCCCGACAAATCTCCTGCAATAAATGACAGGATTGTCTATCTCCCAACTCCGCTCAAAAAAGATGATCTGTACGCAACTCTTAACATGATGTTAGAGGGTGTAACAATAAGGCGCAAAAAATCCAAGGAACGGCGTCTGAACCGAAGCGAGGAAGACAGGAAGGTAATAGCTCTCGCCAAGGAAATACTCATGGACCGTCACCACATGACTGAGCCCGAGGCCCACAAGTACCTCCAGAAGTGTTCCATGGACTCAGGCACCGGCATGGTGGAAGCCGCCGAAATGATCATCTCCCTCTCACACGCTTAGATTGTGGGCTGCTTTTGGTGCCTGTGCGCCGGTTAGTGTCTACACAAAAATCAGTCCATCAAATATATTAATCTCGTCAATTTTCCCCATAAGCAATTTTTCTTCTTAGCCGATATACAAAGTGATGACTATGAAAAATTATTGGATACCGTATTTCTGAGGAAATTCAATAATCTAAGATGCAATACATGTTGCTATAAATATATTCCCTGTGCAGAATATATGAACCAAATAGCACATTATGCCAGCTGCATCAAATGACCGATTGTGAAATCCAGCACAATCAGGCAAGTCATATCATCCCATTATGTGCTAAGGATAGCGTGGATCTTCATGGAAGAGAAACTTCTTCAGGAATGGAGGTTCAATTTTTTTGCCCCTTCCTGAACCTTAGATAAGGAGGCACAATGAAAATTGCACAGAGCACTGTCAACCTGGTTTCAAGCCACACCTATTATGAAGAAAACACTGTTTCGGTTCAAAGCGGCGTAATGACAAGAAGTTCTTTCCTGGAAAATCTTCAGAATCAGGAGAAAAAAATGGATTCGCTGGAAATTACAGAGTCCGGCGAAAATGCTATAGGAAGCGAGACCTACACCTCACTTAAACCACAGAAATCCGAATATCTTGGAACTATGGAGTCAACCCTTGAGGATCAGATGACCCGGTTAAGGACTACTCTTTTGGACCGGATACTTAGATTCCTTCAGCTCCTTGGCGGGGATACAAAGGGCAGCGGATATCGTGACATGATGCGCCAGACCTCAAGTATGCTCACCACCAATATGTTCGTCAAGACCACCACGGTTCAGATGACTCATATAGAAGAAGAATCTACTACCTTTGAAGGTAAAGGAACTGCTCTTACGGAGGACGGCAGAAGCATTGATTTCAACCTGAGCTTCAGTCTGTCCAGCAGGCTCACGGAATATGCCGGCATGAGCGTTTCCAGTGCCGTTAATATGATTGATCCTCTGGTGATTAATGTGGGAAATGATATCACTCATATCAGCGATCAGAACTTCTTTTTCGATCTGGACTGTGACGGAACCGAGGAAAAAATCTCAGCTCCCGGCATAGGTAGCGGATTCCTTACCTACGACAAAAACGGTGACGGAAAAGTAAATGACGGTTCTGAATTGTTTGGTGTAAAGAGCGGAAACGGATTTAAGGACCTTGCCGCTTACGACAGCGATAACAACAACTGGATCGATGAGTCAGATGATATCTATGATAAGCTTAAGATCTGGCTTCGGAATGAAGACGGGACAGATACTCTCATGTCCCTGAAAGAAGCGGATGTGGGTGCTATTTATCTTGGAAGCGCCGCCACGGAATTTGCTGAGCGAAACAGCAGTCTCGTGATGGCAGGGATGCTTCGCTCAAGCGGCATTTTCCTGCGTGAAAGCGGCGGTGTCGGAACCATACAACAACTTGATCTGGCTGCATTGTAAGTATCTCGAGTGCTAAATTTATCTATTGTTCACCTTTGGCTCTCGAACTTAATTTCGAAGATATTTCTTATATCACAACAAATCGGAAGAGGTATGACCCTCTTCCGATTATTTTGAATTCTTTCTAAAATGGTACAAAAAAATTATTATCACTTAAATTATTTTGTGTTTTCTTCTGTTTTCCAGTTTTGTTAACCCTTTTCTCCATACGACTTCGTTTCTGTCTTTCAGAGTTATCTCTAATTTTGTCGCTTTGGGAACTGTTTTTCCTGGCTTTCTGTATCAGTGATTCGTAGGATATTTTACTGATGCCGGAATTATCTTTCGTTAGTAATCCCTGTAAATCTGTAACAGCCTTGACCTTTTCTCCATCAGGCATTTTAAACTTAAGTCCTGAGTACTTTTCCTTGGTTACATCATAATCAATGGCTGAAAGAACCTGAACAGCACCTAAAAGTTTGGTATTGCCTTTTTCACTCGATCTGAAATTTTTATCCGCCCCCAGCTTTCCGATATATTTCTCGGTGTTCGTTGCAGTATCTGACATCAAGCCTGAAAAATGCTCCGGGGAATAGTTTGTCGGCAGTTTTCCATCATTTTTCTGTGCATAGGTATATACTTCATGTATTTCCTTAAGATTTCCCAGCATCTTCTTAAATTCGCCGCTATCTGTAAGCCTGTTACTGACCTTGTACATCTGATGATAAACGTCATCCAGCTGCCTAAGAGTATCCATGCATTTGCTAGGATCATCAAAACGAAGTGCACCCTTATGATAATCCTCTCCCGGCTGCTTTTTTACACCTTTCCCTCCTTGTAAATCATTTAGAAAATTCTCATCATCAGCCAGAATCTTCTCTTTCGGAAGAAATTTATTACTGAAAGCCTTGGCTCTGTCTAATTCCAGAATTTGATTTACTTTCATTTTCTCAGGACTCATTTCCTCATCAAAATTAATTTCGATACTGGAATCATTCCCGGCATTCAGTTCCTCAGAGCTTTCATCAAATAATTTATTAAAATCATTATAGACGTCTTTATCTACAACGACATCTTTATAATATTGATCCATAAAAGAAAGAACATTTTTAAGATGCTCTCGCTTATCAGAAAGCCTATAGCCTTTCTCTGCCTCGTTAAGTTCTTCCTCCAGGTCTTTTTTACTGCTTATGCTCCTCATCTGCGAAACGGAACCATAAGCCTGTCCATCCATATCAATCAGCTGAAAATCCCCGGAATTATTATTTATGTTTGCAGATCCATTTATTATCAGATTTTCATTGGCCGGCAAATCATCGAAAACATTCCTGATACATGCTACAAATTCAGTATATTCCTTCTCTTCGCTAAACCCATTCACAAAAAAATCTAATGCTCCGGGAGTATTAATTATATTACGCAATTGTATCTGCCAACTAATTGGCTGATTTGGCTGAATTGCCTGTTGTTCTTCCGGTTTTGGAGGCATAATAAATCCTTTCCACTTGATATCTCAAGTCTCTATACACATTTTCAATTCTATTTGTAACACATCTACCCGGAACTCTCCATTAAATCCGTCTGAAATAATACTTAATTTCAGATAAAATATTTATATAGACTGTGTCGTTTCTTTTGTTGTAATGAATGGCCATCTGCGGTAAGATATTAGCCGTAGGCGTGGAGGAATTTACTATGGAAAAAGAATTTGAATATGAAGGATTTACAGGAACCGTCAACTACGACAAAAAGGCTGATTACTATACCGGAGAAGTGGTAATTGACGGTCAGATATATACATACGAGGGTGATACACTGGAGGAATTAAGGGAGGATTTTGAGGACATCATCGATTCCATGCTGGCTTTTGATGAAATGGGCGACGACGATGATGACCTGGTAGACTGATATGACAGATATGGCTTTCTTACGGGCAGCTTTGAGTATTTTTTTGAAGTATTTTCTGCCATTTATTGTGGCATATATTCTTAATCTGATCCTGAACAGGATTCTGAACAAAAATACCCTTAGGAGCAAGCTTCATCTGATGTTTCTGAAGGGCCTGATTCTGGCTCTCATATGGGCGATCGCAGCATTATTTGTATTAGACAACGTTCCGGCGTTTTCCAAGACTTGGGAGACAGCCATTGCTTCTTCCGGAATCGCAGCTGTGGTTCTCGGTCTTGCGGCTCAGTCCACTCTGGC
>JAEEGF011382759.1_pt1 | contig 12794 bp, 9 predicted proteins | sample 9134171 | NCBI WGS metagenome assembly JAEEGF01 (sample SAMN16246542, study PRJNA631951) | gut metagenome | biome: gut microbiome; feature: rumen; material: AP-attached | host: Bos | place: Iran: Karaj | collected 2018-10 | reverse complement strand
CCCGGTACGCCTCCGACAGACGTACGCTCTTCCGATCTGCTCGTTCCAGTCGCGGTCTTCGGCCTCGCCGACGGTATAGCTGACATTGACGTCGGGAAAGGGGAACGACTGCAGCAGCTCGTCTAACTGCGACGGGTCGAACAGCTGTTGCTGGACGTAGCCCGTCAGTCCCTCTGCCGTCTCTTCAAAAGTCTCGAAACCAGCCTCCCCCGCGAGTGCTGCCAAGAGGTCACAGGCGTCGCTGTTGAGGGGGGAAAGTGTGAAATTTACTTCGTAATACTTCATAAGTTGTTAAATTTTGGGGCAAAATTACAAAAAATAGGGAAAAACCTATCATAGTTTAGGGTTTTTCCCTAATTTTGCAGTAAAATTAAGTGTAATTTTGTAGCGTGAAACTATAAAAGTATAGGAGATATGATCATGAACAGCAGAATTTTAGTATCGCTCATGTTGGGGGCTTTGCCTCTGACGATGGTAGCTCAGGACGATGACATGTACTTCGTTCCTGCGAAGAAGAGTACGGTGGTACGGACGCAAACCGGTGTAGCGCCCCGCCCCGCACCTGTGTACTATTCGGGCAGCAACCGCGATGTGGACGAATACAACCGCCGCGGCGGCAGCTATTATCAGGTGGTGTCCAACGACTCGACGGGCAACGACATCATCGACTTCAACGGTGAGTTGGGCGTCTATCCCGACTCGGTGCAGACCGAGGACTACGCCCTGACCCGCCAGATGAGCCGCTGGGACGGCTACGAGCCGGAGGAGGCTTATCGTGAGGGTTACCGCGACGGCCGGATGAACTCGTTGAGCTGGCACTCGCCCTGGTACTACTCCTCTTATTATCCCTGGTACGATCCCTGGTACTACGATCCCTGGTATTACGGCTACTACGGCTGGTACGGCGGATGGTACGACCCCTGGTACTACGGCTACTCGTATTATCATCCCTGGTACCATTCCTACTGGTACGGCGGCTACTATCCCTACTACGGCGGCGGTGGCGGCTACATTACCACCACGCGTACTTCGGGAACGCAGCACCACGGCCGCATCAGCTACAGTTCCCCCCGTGGCATCAGCAACGGACGTACCACGTCCTACTCGGCAGGCACTTTCGGCGGGCGCAGCTTAGGTAGCAGCTCGGTCAACCGAGGCACGTTCGGCACCTCGCGCAGCACGTCGTCGCGTCCGGCCTCCCGGCCTACTTCATCAGGCACCCGCGTCACCAATTCCTATGGTAACTTCGGTGGCAACCGCACGGTGTCTTCCAGCAGCTCGCGCAGCTATACGCCCTCTTACTCCAGCAGCAGTAGCTCCGGCAGCAGCGGCGGTTTCAGCAGCGGCAGTTCAGGCTCGTCGGGCAGCTTCGGCGGCGGTGGCAGCTACGGCGGCAGCCGTTCTTCCGGCGGTGGCGGCGGTGGCGGTGGCCACTTCGGCGGCAGGCGCTAATCATTCAACAAACCAACTTTGACCAACTAATATTGACGATTATGAAGAGAATACTGATATCATTAGGCATTAGTCTGTTGGCAGTCAGCCCCATGCTGGCGCAAGAGACATACGAGAATATGAAGGTGATGACCGAGGACCTCAACGGAACTGCCCGCTACGTAGGTATGGGCGGAGCTATGGAGGCGCTGGGTGCCGACATCTCGACCATCGGCAGCAATCCCGCCGGCATCGGTCTGATGCGCAAGTCGACCATCAGCGCATCGTTCGGATTGGTCAGCCAGCAGGATGCTGCAGACTTCTCGCACGGCGACAAGACCAATATGAGCTTCGACCAGGCAGGATTTGTCTATACGGGCTTCGACGGTAACAACTCGTGGGTGAACCTCGGTTTCAACTACCACAAGAGCCGCAACTTCGACTACATCCTCTCGGCAGCCGACGGGCTGGGCAACGCTTCGCAGAACAAGCTGACTTATGCAAAGGCCAAGAACGGCCTGCTCTATGAGGTGGCCGGAGATGTGACTCCCGACTTCAACCGCAGCTATGCCTCCTGCAGCCAGTTGGACGACATCTACGCCCGTAACCTGAACTACGACACCCGTGACAACACGTGGTACTACGACGAGGCATGGGCCTACGCCCTGAACCGTGCCCATAAGGGCTATGTCGGTGAGTACGACATCAACCTGAGCGGCGGCGTCAACGGCCGCGTGTACTGGGGACTGACCGTCGGCATCTCCGATGTCAGGTACCGCCACTACGGTGAGTACACGGAGCAGCTGGACGGCTTCCACCTGACGGTGGCCGACGACCGTGAAATCAAGGGCACGGGTTACGACATCAAGGCCGGCGTCATCGTGCGTCCCATCGAGCAGTCGGGATTCCGCATCGGTGCCTACGTCCACACGCCGACGTGGTACACGCTGACCACCACGAACGACACCTACGTGTCCGACGGTTCCATGACCGTCTATGGAGGAGAGTCCTACAAGTTCAAACTCTACACCCCGTGGCGCTTCGGCGTGAGTCTGGGTCACACCGTAGGTTCGATGCTGGCACTCGGCGCTACCTATGAGTACACCGACTACGGCAGCATGGACACCCGCTACGTCACCGACAGCTACCTCGACTGGTATGGCGACTACCACGACCGCAGCGAGAGCGACAACATCATGAACCGCCACACGGAGCAGACCCTGAAGGGCGTATCGACCCTGAAGTTCGGCGCTGAGATGAAGCCGCTTCCCGAACTGGCAGTCAGGTTAGGCTACAACTACATTTCGCCCATGTACAGCAAGGACGGCTTCAAGGACGGCACCCTCGATTCTGACGGTTCCTACTACAGCTCGGCCACCGACTATACCAACTGGGACTGCACCCATCGCATCACAGCTGGCGTGGGTTATACCTTGGGTAACGTCAACCTGTCGGCAGCTTACCAGTACAGCGTCAGGAAGGGCGACTTCTATCCCTTCATGAACTACGTGGACAACGACAGTGCTGCCGACGATAACATCTGCAATGCCGTCAAGATGAACGACAAGCGCCACCAGCTGATTTTCACCTTGGGCTACACTTTCTAAGACGAAAGTTGCACTTTGCAACCGAGTTGCACGACGTGTGCCGTAACTTTGCACCCGGAAACAATTAAAACCGGACAAAGTTATGGCACACGTTCATCATCACCACGACCATGAGTGCTGCTCGCACGAGCATCACCATCATCACGAGCATCATCACGACGGCATGAAGCGGCAGATAGCGACGATTGCACTTGCCGCCCTGTTGCTCGTAGTTGCCGTGTTTGTAGAGCACCATTACAACCTGCCTGTGTGGCAGTTGCTGCTCGTCTATCTCGTACCTTATTTAATTGCAGGCTTTGGCACGCTCAAGGAAGCGGCCGAGGGCATCGTCGAGGGTGAACCCTTCAACGAGCACTTCCTCATGTCGGTGGCCACCATTGGTGCCCTTTGCATAGGCTTCCTGCCGGGGGCCGAGACCCAGTTTCCTGAGGCCGTCTTCGTGATGCTGTTCTTCCAGGTAGGTGAGTTGTTCGAGGGCTACGCCGAGGGCAGGAGCCGCGAGAGCATTGCCCACCTGATGGACATCCGCCCCGATGTGGCCCATGTCGAAGGGGTAGGGGAAGTGGCCCCTGCTGAGGTGGCCGTAGGCAGCATCATTATCATCCGTCCTGGCGAGAAGGTGCCGTTAGACGGTGTCGTCATCGAAGGCCGCTCGGCCCTCAACACCGTTGCGCTGACGGGTGAGTCGGTGCCCCGTGAGATAGATGTGGAGGATGAGGTCATTTCGGGCTGTGTCAACCTTTCGGGTGTGCTCCGCGTCCGCACCACAAAGAATTTCGGCGAGAGTACCGTCTCCAAAATCATCGACCTGGTGGAGCACGCCAGCGAGCACAAGTCGCACAGCGAGACCTTCATCACCCGCTTTGCCCGTGTCTATACGCCGGTCGTTGTCTTTGCGGCCCTTGCATTGGCCATCGTGCCTACGCTGTGGAACGCCGTTCAATGTTCAACGTTCAACGTCCAATGGATATACCGTGCCCTGATGTTCCTCGTCGTCAGCTGTCCCTGCGCATTGGTTATCAGCGTCCCGCTGACGTTCTTCGGCGGCATCGGCGGTGCGTCCCGTCGCGGCATATTGGTCAAGGGAGCCAACTATATGGATGTTCTCGCAAAGGTTGACACGGTGGTATTCGACAAGACGGGTACGCTGACGCACGGACAGTTTGCCGTCGAAGTCGTTCATCCCGACACCTGCGACGAGCACCAGCTGCTGCACTTGGCTGCTCATGTGGAGCACTTCTCCACCCATCCCATCGGTGCCGCCTTGCGCGACGCCTTCCCTGACGAGGCCACCGACGGCTGTCGGGTGAGCGACGTAGAGGAGATTCCCGGTCAGGGCGTCCGTGCCCGCGTCGGCGACCAGTTGGTTTGCGTCGGCAATACCAAGCTGATGGATGCCGTCGGTGCCCGTTGGCAAGACTGCCACCACGTGGGAACCATCATCCATGTAGCCATCGACGGCGTATATGCAGGCCACATTGTCATTAACGACCGCATCAAGGAAGATAGTGCCGAGGCCATCGCCCAACTGCGGAAATTGGGCGTTGCCAAGACCGTCATGCTAACAGGCGACCGCCGTGCAGTAGCCGAACACGTGGCCAAGACCCTCGGACTCTCCGACTACCACGCCGAGCTGCTGCCCGCCGACAAGGTAGACCAAATCTCTAATCTCAAATCTCAAACCTCCAATCCCAAATCCTGTGTCGCCTTCGTCGGCGACGGCATCAACGATGCACCTGTGCTGGCCCGTGCCGACGTCGGCATCGCGATGGGCGGCTTGGGCAGCGATGCTGCTATCGAGGCGGCCGACGTGGTGCTGATGGACGATAAACCCTCAAAGATAGCCGAGGCCATCCGCATAGCCCGACGCACCCTCGTCATTGCCCGTCAGAACGTTTGTTTCGCCATCGGCGTCAAGGTGGCCGTACTGCTGCTGGCAGCTTTCGGTCTGGCTACCATGTGGCTCGCCGTCTTTGCCGATGTCGGCGTCACCGTGTTAGCCGTGCTCAATGCCATGCGGGCCCTCAGGGTATAACGTTTAGACAACGTATAAATATCAGACAAATCCTGCGAAAGATTTGCAGGATTTGTTTTTTCTACGTATCTTTGCCGACACATTTTTATTCACTAACAAATACTAAGAACCGTAATTTATGAAGAAGAAGTTTATTTGCGCCGTTTGTGGATATATCTATGAAGGCGATGCAGCTCCCGAGAAGTGCCCCATTTGTAAGGCTCCTGCCTCCAAGTTCTCTGAACTGAAGGACGATGCCGACATGACCTATGCTACCGTTCACAAGATTGGTGACGGCAAGCCCGAGGGTGTCAGCGAGGAGATGATTCAGGATTTGCGCAACCACTTTAACGGTGAGTGCGGCGAGGTTGGTATGTATCTGGCTATGGCCCGTCAGGCCGACCGTGAGGGCTATCCCGAGATAGCCGAGGCTTTCAAGCGTTATGCCTTCGAAGAGGCCGACCATGCAAGCCGTTTTGCCGAGTTGCTGGGCGAGTGTGTATGGGACACCAAGACCAACCTCGAGAAGCGTGCCGCCGCTGAGGCCGGTGCCTGCGAGGACAAGTTCCGTATTGCTAAGAATGCCAAGGCTGCCGGTTTCGACGCCATTCACGATACCGTACACGAGATGGCCAAGGACGAAGCCCGTCACGGTGCAGGTTTTGCCGGACTGCTGAAGCGCTACTTTGGTAAGTAAAAACTTCCACCCGTTTACACATGAAATGCCGAGTTGCTATTCCCTGCAACTCGGCATTTCTTGCAAAAAAAAGAGCATAATTATTTGGAGAAACGGATTTTTTTAGTACCTTTGCAGACATCTATATAAACCGATAACTAAATGGAGTGAAAATAAGGCTACTATACATCATCATCGTTCTGGCATTCTTCGCTGTTCAAGGGAAGGCCGACGTTCTTGCTTATAGCAAGGAGCGTCCGTTGCTGTTTGGCATCGACCTGGACTATCCGCCCCTTGAATACATTGATGAGACGGGCAAGCCTCAAGGCTACGACATCAAGTTCACGACGGAACTGATGAAGCGTATGGGCATACCTTTCACCTATAGTCCGAATACGTGGGAGAACATTGCCGACGACGTGCTCAGCGGGCGTGTTGACCTGGCTATGATGGTGTACTCGCCTTACCGTAAGGACGCGACCAACTATTCGAGGGCAGTCTTCCGTTTGTATTATCAGATAGTCTATCGCAAGGATGAAAAAGGTGACTTCGACGTGCGCCACCTGGCAGGCAAGTCGGTGGCCTACATGGCATCGCGCCCCATCAAGGACACCTTGACCAAGGCAGGGGCCGTGTTGCACGAAATCAAGAACCTGACGAGGGCGACGAAGGACCTGGCGGTGGGCAAGTATGATGCCGTCATTTGCTTCCGTTATCAGGCGAAATACATGCTGGATAGGTATAAGTTGAAGAACTTGGTGGCTGAAGACCTGACGCTGACACCCCGTGAATACTGCTACGTCAGCGACGATAAGGCATTGATTGACTCCATCAATACCGTACTCGACCAGATGGAGGAGGAAGGCTACATAACCAACATCTATGGTGAAGTGTCTTCGGCATTTGCCGACTTCAAGGTGCCGGAATGGGTATGGTATCTGTTGCTAATGCTCGTCTTGGTCTACTTGGTGGTGTTTATCTTCTTCCAGAAACGATACCAGCAGAAGCTGCAGCGTGAGATGCATCGTGCCCAGCGCAGCGAGAAACTGAAGTCGGTGTTCCTGGGCAATGTCAGTCATGCCCTGCGTACTCCGCTGAATGCCATCATCGGCTTCTCGGAAGTGCTCGATACAGAGGATGATGCCACGATGTCGCAGAAAGACCGTCACCAGTTGCTGGGTCTCATCAACAGCAACGGCAAGCAACTGCTGCACTACATCAATCAGCTGCTTCAACTCTCGGAGATAGAAGGCAACGACAAACCGCTCGACATAGTGAAAGTGCGCTTGGCAGAGACCATGAAGGCGTGTCTCGGTGAATGCAGGAGCGAGGTTGCCGAGGGTGTGCAGCTGCGCATGGAGGGACCCAAGGCTGTCGTAATGGCCGACGAGCGGTATATGCGCTTGGTGACGGAACACTTCCTGAACAATGCCGTCAAGCATACCAAGCAGGGCAGTATCGTGCTGAGATACTCGCTCGTAGACAATGGGCTGCGGGTGGAGGTGCAGGACACGGGCGAGGGACTGCCTGAGGCTCTGCGTGAGAACATCTTCCGGCTGCTGTCGGAGGAGGCCACCTTCGTGCAGAACGAGATGCCCGGGCTGGGACTCACCATCAGCAGGGCTATCATTGAACGGTGCGGCGGCCGTATCGGAGCAGAGTCGCCCCAAGAGGGAGGTACCATTCTGTGGTACTGGATTCCGGTAAAGGTTAAAAAATAAAAAGGTAAAATAGTAAAGAGGGTAAGAACAGATGACGCTGATTATTGTCATAATGTTGATTATAGGCTACCTGCTGATTGCCACTGGTCACCTGACGGGTGTCAACAAGGCTGCCATAGCTATGTTCATAGGTACGGTAGGGTGGGTGGTCTACATCTGCTGGGGTGCCGACTTCGTCATGTCGCAGCATCCGTCGGAGTATGCAGAGTTCCTGAACGGTGAGGCTCCGTCGAGCGATGCCGTCAAGTACTTCATCTATGACGACGTATTCTTGAAGTATGTGGGACGTGCCGCCAGCATCGTCATGTTCCTGATAGCCACGATGACCATTATCGAGATACTCGACAACAACGGATGCTTCGACTTTATTACCGAATGGATTCGCACCCGTAACTCCAAGCGTCTGCTGTGGACCATTACGCTGGCCACGTTCATCCTGTCGGCCAACCTCGACAACCTGACGACGGCTACCATGATGCTGGTCATCATGCACGCCATTGTGCGCAGCCGCCGACAACGTATGCTGATAGGGGCGGCCATCGTGTTGGCTGCCAACTGCGGCGGAAGTTTTACCGTGATCGGCGACCCTACGGGGCTGTTGCTGTGGGGCGATGGGGCTGTGACGGCCACCAACTTCTCGGCCTATCTGGTGCTGCCTGCCCTGGTGGCCTGGGTGGTGCCCACCATTCTGATTAACCGTCAGCTGCCCGACCGTCTGGATACGGAGTGGAGTGCGCCGCCCTATCGTGGCGACGATACCAACTTGAACCGTTGGCAGCGTCTGGTGATGCTGTTCGTCGGCATCGGCGGTCTGTGGTTTATTCCCACGTTCCATAATATCACCAAGCTGTCGCCCTTCCTCGGTGCCCTCTGCGTACTGAGTGTGCTGTGGGTGGTCAACGAGGCTTTCAACCGCAAGCTGAACGATGCCGACCAGATGGCTCAGCGTCGCATTCCCCGTGCCATCCAGTATGGCACCATCCAGCAGATGCTCTTCGTGATGGGCATTATGCTCGGCATGGGCGTCATGACCGAGACGGGCGTGCTGGGCGACATCTCCGCCTGGATGGACTACAACATCCATAACATCTGGGTTGTGGGCATCCTAAGTGGCGTGCTCAGCGGTGTGGTCGACACCTTCACCATTGCCATCACCGACATTTCGCTCTACCCTGTAGTCGAGGCCGACGCTTTGGGGGTGTGGGCCGATGGCGACTATTTACAGAACTTCACGCTGAATGGTTCCTATTGGAAGGTCATCGCATTCTGCACAGCAGTTGGCGGTTGCCTGCTCAGCGTGGGGTCTACCAGTGGCTTGGCCCTGATGAAGATGGAGCATGTCAGGTTGGGTTGGTACCTGAAGAACCTGACGCCGAAGGTGCTGCTCGGCTTCGTGCTTGGGCTGCTGATTCTTTTTGTGGAGACAATTTTCCTTTAATTCAATAGACTATGGCAAAGATTAAAACTATCGGTATTCTGACGTCGGGAGGCGACGCCCCCGGCATGAATGCAGCCATCCGTGCCGTGACACGCGCTGGCATCTACAACGGTTTCAACATTAAGGGCATCTACCGCGGCTACGACGGCCTCATCAAGGGTGAGGTAAAGCAGTTCACGACGGAGAATGTCAGTGGTATCATCACCAGGGGCGGCACCATCCTGAAGACCGCCCGCTCGAAGGAATTCATGACCCCCGAGGGCAAGCAGAAGGCCTACGAGACGCTACAAAAGGAGGAAATTGACGCGCTGGTGGTAATCGGTGGTAATGGCTCGTTGACGGGTGCCCGTGACTTCGGCATGGAGTTCGACTTCCCCTGTATTGGACTGCCCGGCACTATCGACAACGACCTCTACGGCACCGACTCCACCATCGGCTACGACACGACGATGAACACCATCATGGACTGCGTGGACCGCATCCGCGACACTGCCAATTCCCACGAGCGCATCTTCTTTATCGAGGTGATGGGCCGCGATGCCGGCTTCTTAGCGCAGAATTGCGCCATCGCCTGCGGTGCCGAGGCTGCCATCGTGCCCGAGGAGGTAACCGATGTTGACCAGTTAGCCGCTTTCATGGGCCGCGGCATCCGCAAGTCCAAGAAATCATGCATCGTCATCGTCTCTGAAAGTCCCAAGTGCGGCGCCCTCTACTATGCCGACCGCGTGAAGCATGAGTTCCCCGAGTTCGACGTGCGTGTATCCATCCTGGGTCACCTGCAGCGTGGCGGCACCCCGTCGGCCCGCGACCGCATCTTGGCCAGCTGCACGGGTGTAGGAGCTGTTGAGGCCATCCAGCAGGGTCAGCGCAACATCATGGTCGGTGTACGCAACAATGACGTGGTCTACGTGCCCTTCTCGGAGTGCATCCGTACGGATAAGCGCTTCGACAAGCGCCTGATTACGGTACTCGACGAACTGAGCATTTGAGGAATTGAAGAACAGCAATATCTGCTTTAATGGCAAACATTAAGAAGATTGTGCTCACGGGTGGACCCTGTGCCGGCAAGACGACGGGCTTGGTACGTATTATCGAGCATTTCAGCAGCCTTGGCTTTAAGGTCTTCACGGTGCCCGAGGTGCCTACACTCTTCAGCTTGGGCGGTTGGAACTACTTGACACCCAACCGACGGCTCTACTACGAAGGCGAGCGGGCCATTCTGGAAACCCAGTTGGCGCTGGAGAACCACTTCCTGCGCATGGCTGAGGTATGCACCAAGCCGGTGCTCATCGTCTGCGACCGTGGTACGATGGATATCTCTGCCTATATGAAGCCTGAGGAGTGGGAAGACATCACGGCCAAGGCCGGCACCAACAGCAATCAGTTGCGTGAGCGTTATGATGCCGTCCTCCACCTTGTATCGGCAGCCGATGGTGCTGAGCAGTTCTATACTACCGCCACCAACTCCACCCGTTACGAGAAGGCCGACGAGGAAGGGCTGCGCTTAGCCCGTGAGCTGGATAAGAAGGTGGTTAAGGCTTGGATGGGACATCCCCATCTGCGTATTATCAACAACCACGACGACTTCGAGAACAAAATGAACCGCGTCATCCGTGAAATCTCCAACGTACTCGGACTGCCGCAGCGTGTCACCGAGGAGCGCAAGTTCATTGTTGAAATTACCGGGCAGTTGCCTGAGACCGTTGACAGCGAAATCCTGCAGACCTACCTCGTCAGCGAGCCGGGAACGGAAGTCCGTTTGCGCCGCCGTACGTGGAAGAACGGCAAGGTGGTGAACGTACACAACACGAAGAAGCGTACTGGGCCGGGTGAGCAGGTTGAGACGGAGCGGCAGGTGGAGAACGCCCTCTATGAGTCGTTGTTGCAGCAGGCCGACCCTTACCGCCAGTCCATCAGTAAACTGCGCCAGAGCTTCATCTGGAAGGGCCAGTGCTTCGAGCTTGATACCTATCGTGGCCCGCTTGAAGGGCTGGTAATTCTCGAGACCAAAGGCATTGCCGATGCTGAAGACGTCAACTTCCCCCCGTTTATCAACGTGAAGAAGGAGATTACCGGCAACAAGGAGTACTACAACTACAATCTTGCCCTTAAACATTGAACAATAAACAGGGGATGCTAAACAATAAATGAGCAGGAAATCCGTTTTATCAATATGATGAAACGGATTTCTTTATACCTTATTATATTATTAGGCATACTGACGGCATGCTCAGACAACGACTCGTTCACGACCAGCCGCAGCCATCTGCTGACTTTCTCGACGGATACGGTCAAGATGGACACCGTGTTCTCTACGGTTGGTTCCAGCACTTATTCCTTTTGGGTGTTCAATGACTCGGGCGATGGCATCCGGCTGAATTCCGTCAGGCTCAGGAATGGTAACCAGACGGGCTTCCGTGTGAACGTGGATGGCTCCTATTTGGACAACACGATGGGCTCGATGGTGAGCAATTTGGAAGTGCGCAAGGGCGACAGCATCCGTGTGTTTGTGGAACTGACGCCTCCCGAGAACAAGCAGCAGGAAGCGCAGTTGGTGCAGGACGACCTGGTTTTCTCGCTCGAGAGTGGGGTGGAACAGCGAGTCTGTCTGAGGGCCTACGCTTGGGATGCCCTTCCTGTCACCAATCTGACGGTTAGCAAGGACACGGTCATCGAGTCAATGAGACCCATGATAGTCTATGGCGACGGCATCATGGTCGATAGCGGTGCGGTGCTTACGCTACGCAATACCGTCCTCTATTTCCACGACAAGGCTGGCATCAGGGTCAGGGGTACGCTGAATACCGAGCACGTCTTGATGCGTGGCGACCGGCTCGACCACATGTTTGACTACTTGCCTTACGACCGTGTGAGCGGCCAGTGGCGCGGCCTTTCCTTTGAGAAGAGTTCGACGGGGAATGTGCTGACCGACACGGAGATACGCAACGCCATGACGGCTATCATGGTCGACTCTGCCGCTGTGGACTCTACCGTTCTGCGGCTGAGCATGACACGATGTATCGTTCATAATGCCAAAGGTCACGGCGTGGTATCCCATCACAGTCATATAGCGCTTCATTATTGCCAGTTGACCAATACGATGGGCGACTGTTTGTCGGTGTATGGAGGTATTGCTGATATCGATCACTGCACGTTGGCACAGTTCTATCCTTTCTCGGCCAACCGTGGTGCCGCCTTGCGCTTTGCCGATGAAGGTGCCGACTTCCGCCTGACGTGTTCCAACAGCATCATGACGGGCTATGACGACGACGTGGTGATGGCTGAGCGAAGTGATACGACGCATCTGTTCCAATACTTGTTTACCGACTGTTTGATGCGAACGCCTGCCGTTGAGGGCGATACCGTCAGCTTTAAACGCATACTTTGGGAAACGCCTAAAGATAGCATCCAGGGCAAGCAGCACTTCGTGAAAATAGACGAGGGGAACCTTGACTACGACTTCCACCTTGACTCGCTGTCAACGGCGCAAGGTAAAGGATGCTATTAGTAATCCGTTAAAAATCTGTGAACGAGAGCGGCATCAGGTGGCTGATGCCGTCGATAACATACACCTTCTTCGTGCCGTAGAGCAGGATGCGAACCGGTTGGTGGAAGCGGGTCTCGGTCTCGATGATGACCTGACGGCAGGAACCGCAGGGCGATACGGGCTCGTCCTGCAGTTTGCCGCTGGGTGTACGTGCAGCGATAGCCAGTGCCTTGACTGGCACGTCTGGATACTGGGCTCCGGCAGCAAAGATGGCGGTGCGCTCGGCACAGAGGCCTGCGGGGTAGGCCGCATTCTCTTGGTTGCACCCTAAAATCTCCACACCGTTGTTAAGCAGCAGTGCTGCCCCTACGCAGAACTTCGAGTAGGGAGCATACGAGCGGGAGGTGGCCTCGATGGCCA
>JAEEGF011604819.1_pt1 | contig 12798 bp, 14 predicted proteins | sample 9134171 | NCBI WGS metagenome assembly JAEEGF01 (sample SAMN16246542, study PRJNA631951) | gut metagenome | biome: gut microbiome; feature: rumen; material: AP-attached | host: Bos | place: Iran: Karaj | collected 2018-10 | reverse complement strand
TCAGGACGACGCCGCTGTCGGCGAGCTCCTGTACGCCCAGATAGCGCGGCCCATGGCGCTGGTGGTAACGACGGCGGCCAGCAGGACGGCGGCCAGTTCCATAAAACGCGCGTAGCTGAACTGCTTCTTTGTGACGCAGGGAAGCGCTTCCTCCAGACCGGGGGTTTCATTGAATTCCCTTTCCGCCCGGGGCTGCGGGAACTCATCCGAAACAAAGGCGCCTTCCTCCGGCGCCGGATATTCGGGCGCGGCGGGGGCGGACGCTTCCTCGTCGGGACGTTTATTGACTTTCGAAAACAAAGAAATCATCGGCTGTATGACGACCTTCGGGCGGATCTTTGTCGATCTTTGATTTTTTCCTTACTATATCATGTTTTCGGCCGGAAGAAAAGAGCGGAAGCGGAAAAAACTGCCGGGCCCGGCCCCTCCGGAGGAAGCGAAGGACGGCGGAAACGGCTTTTCCGGGACGGGGCATGTGAAAGAGGACGCATCTTGACAAAGAAAAACCCGGGGCGTGCGGAACGTCCCGGGTTTTCGGTGAATTTCCTGCGTTTTTACGGCAGCGAGGCGAAGCCGGCTTCCAGCGCGGCGTCGTCCGGAATATAATCCGTCATGGTCCCGTTGTGGAACTGCTCGTACGCCTTCATGTCGAAGTAGCCGGTGCCGGTCAGGCCGAAGAGGATGGTCTTTTCCTCGCCGGTCTCGCGGCAGCGCAGCGCTTCGTCGATGGCGCCCTTGATGGCGTGGGAGCTTTCCGGCGCCGGGAGCGTGCCTTCCGCGCGGGCGAAGAGCTCGGCGGCGGCAAAGACCGAGGTCTGCTCGTAGGCTCTGGCTTCCAGCAGCCCCTGATGCCGCAGCTCGGACAGGATCGGGCTCATGCCGTGATAGCGCAGGCCGCCGGCATGGTTCGGCGAAGGGATGAAATCGCTGCCGAGCGTATACATCTTCGCCAGCGGGCAGACGTGGCCGGTGTCGCAGAAATCGTAGGCGAAGCGGCCACGGGTCAGGCTCGGGCAGGAGGCCGGCTCCACGGCCAGGAAGCGGTAATCCGCCTCGCCGCGCAGCTTTTCTCCCATGAACGGAGAGATCAGGCCGCCCAGATTCGAGCCGCCGCCCGCGCAGCCGATAATGATATCCGGTTTCACGCCGAGCTTATCCAGCGCGGCCTTGGCTTCCAGCCCGATCACGGACTGGTGCAGCAGCACCTGGTTCAGGACGCTGCCCAGCACGTAGCGGTAGCCCTCGTGGGTAACGGCATCCTCCACCGCTTCGGAGATGGCGCAGCCGAGAGATCCGCCGGTCCCGGGATGGGCGGCCAGGATCGCACGGCCGACGGCGGTATCCATCGACGGCGAAGGCGTCACCGAAGCGCCGTAGACCCGCATGACCTCGCGGCGGAAGGGCTTCTGCTCGAAGGAGATCTTCACCATGTAGACGCGGCAGTCCAGCCCCACGTAGGCGCAGGCCATGGACAGGGCCGTGCCCCACTGGCCGGCGCCGGTCTCCGTGGTCACGCCTTTCAGGCCCTGCTTCTTGGCGTAATAGGCCTGGGCGATGGCGGAATTGAGCTTGTGCGAGCCGCTGGTATTGTTGCCTTCGAATTTGTAGTAGATCTTCGCCGGCGTATCCAGCGCCTTTTCAAGGAAGTACGCCCGCACCAAAGGCGAAGGGCGGTACATTTTGTAGAAGCTGCGGATCTCGTCGGGGATCGGGATGAACGGGTCGTCGTTGTTCAGCTCCTGGGCCACCAGCTCGGAGCAGAAGACGGCTTCCAGCTCGGCGGCCGTCATGGGCTGCTTCGTGGCCGGATTCAGAAGAGGAGCGGGCTTCTTTTTCATATCGGCCCGCAGGTTGTACCAGGCATTCGGCAGTTCGTCTTCGGTCAGGTAGGTCTTGTAGGGTACGTCCTGGATCTGCTGTTTCATTTTTTGTCTCCTTTCTTCTCTGGGGGAAACTGTTCAGGACCGCTTCCCATTCGCAAAAATGTGTTCCTGAATAAGATATAACGGTAACCACATTTTTGCTCATGAGGGGCGGTACCTGTCGGTACTCATCCTTTCGAAAAGTGTTTTTGGTGAGCAAGCTCCCCGAAACGCTTTTCGGAAGGACCGTCCCGAACAGTTTCCTTGGGGACAAAAAAACCTGTCCCCACATGCAGAATGCTGGGACAGGATATCTTTCCTGCGGTGCCACCCGGCTTGGCGCTTCGCGCCCTCTTTGTGCACGCCGTCACGTGCCGGCCCTTGATCTCGGAGTGCCTGCTCCGTCGCCCATACTGACCCTGCGGCGTTCTGTTTGCCCTCGGAAGTCCATTCGGCGCCGGATGCTGTGCCGCCATTCCACCGCCGGCGGCTCTCTGATCCAGGGGAAACGGCGCTTACTTACTCTTCCTCAACGGTTGGAAGAAGCTTAGCACGGAAAAAAAGGAATGTCAATCCGCAGATTCTGCCTGTTTTGTTGTTTTTTGCGGACGGGACACGTTTTGCGCTCCGCCTCTTGCTTTTTTCCGGCTTTTATGCTACCGTATGCCTCGCGGAGAAGGGTGAATGATCGCGGGGCGTTTTTCGCAACGAGGAAAGTCCGGGCTTCACAGGGCAGGATGCCGGATAACGTCCGGCGGAGGCGACTCCCGGGAAAGTGCAACAGAGATATACCGCCGCCGGCGGCTTCGGGCCGCGGGCGGTAAGGGTGAAAAGGCGGTGCAAGAGACCACCGGCCGGCCGGCAACGGGCGGCGCTATGCAAACCCCATCCGAAGCAAGCTCAAACAGGAGGCATAAGGCGGCCCGTCTGCCTCCGGGTAGAGTGCTTGAGCCGTCCAGCGACGGGCGGTCTAGACAGATGATCATTCACGACAGAACCCGGCTTACAGCCCTTCTCCGCTTAAGAAAGGAATCCGTATGGGACGCAGAGTTCAGCAGCTTGATACCCTGGCCAATGTGCTGTACGTGCTGATCAGCCTGATGCTGGTCGGCGTCGGAGCGTACAGCCTGATCAAAGGCACTCTGCATTACGTCTTTCTGATCTTCGGCGGTGCGGCGCTGTATTTCCTCATCAACGGGATCTCGGAATACGTCCGGGGCGGCGAAGGCGCGAAAAAGCGCGGCCTGTACAAGCTGATCCTGGTCCTGCTGCTGGCGGGAGCCTGCTTTATCACGCGGATCTGCCTGTAGGCGGACGGCGTCCGGGCGCGCAAATTCTTTCGGAAAATCTCCAAATATTGCTTGCAATTTAGAAAACGGATGCTATAATATTCAACCGTGACATATCACGATCCTTGCTTTCCCGCGCAAAAAAGGGAAGGCCGAAGTCCAAAAGGAGGTTAGCATGAACAAGTACGAATTAGCCGTTGTACTGAGTAGCGCCATTTCCGACGAGGAGAGAGCTTCCGCTCTTGACAGAGTGAAAGAGTATATCACCCGGGCCGGCGGTACCATCACGGGCGTAGACGAATGGGGCAAGAAGAAGCTCGCTTATGAGATCCAGAAGATGAGCGAAGCTTATTACGTCTTCATTCAGTTCGAAGCCGAGACGTCTGTTCCTTCTCAGGTGGAAGAAAGTGTCCGTCTGATGGAGCAGGTGATTCGTTTCCTGTGCGTCAACAGGGAAGAGTAAGAGAGGAATACATGAATAAGGTTATTTTGATGGGTCGTCTGACCCGTGATCCCGAAGTACGGTACTCTACCGGAGAAAATGCCACGGCGATCGCCCGTTTCAGCATTGCCGTCGACCGTCGTTTCCGCCGCGGCGGAGACGGGGCCGAAGCCGATTTCTTCAACTGCACGGCGTTCGGCAAGCAGGGAGAGTTTGTAGAAAAGTACCTGAAGAAGGGGACCAAGATCCTGCTTTCCGGGCGGATCCAGAATGACAACTACACCAACAGAGACGGACAGAAGATCCAGGCGGTGCAGATCATTGCGGAAGAGATCGAATTTGCGGAAAGCAAGAACGCCTCCGGCGGCAGCGCCCGCTCCGAGGCAGCGGAAAGAGCTTCCGCGCCGGTCAGCGACGGATTTATGAATCTGCCTGACGGCGGAGACGAGGAGCTCCCGTTCAATTTCTAATTGCAGGAGGGTATTATCATGGCATTTGCGAAGAAAGACGATAAGGGCGGCGCGCCGAGAAAGCACGGTATGATCCGTCGCAAGAAGAAAGTCTGCGCCTTCTGCGGCGCAGCCGGCGAAGTTGATTTCAAGGACGTCAACCGCTTAAAGGAGTACATCTCCGAGCGCGGCAAGATCCTGCCCCGCCGGGTCACCGGTACCTGCGCCCGTCATCAGCGCATGGTCACCACGGCTATTAAGCGGGCCCGCAACCTGGCTCTGCTGCCGTACACGGTAGACTGAGAACAAAAGCAAACGATGCAGACCCCGGTCCGAAGCGGCCGGGGTTTTTTGTGCCCGGAAGGCTTGACAGGGCCCTGACTTTCGGGCATTATTATCCCGTAACCCCAATCACGGCAGACAGATCCGTTTCGGTCGGGAAAGGAGCGAAGAAGGATGAAATATTGTATATACTGCGGGAAACCGATGGATGACCGGGCAGCATTCTGCTCAAACTGCGGACGGGCGACGGGCACGGCGCAGCAGCAGACGCCGGTCCGGCCGATACAGAATGCAAGGCCCGTACAGACGCAGCAGCCCGTGCAGCAGAGCCAGTCGGCGGGCTGGCAGGTGAGATCGCCGCAGCTGAATACGGCACGGCAGGCGCAGCCTCAGAAGAAGAAGGGGCATGCCGGCGCGATCCTGGCGCTGCTCCTCGTTCTGGCCCTGGCGGGCGTTCTCTGCTTTGTGTGGCCCGGTTTCTTGAGAAAAAAAGAGGCGGATCCGGACAGCCTGATCAACCGCGTGCAGGTCACGATCCCGAATCCGACCGGCCCGGAAGCGCTGGTCAACCTGGAACTGGGGATCGCTTTGGAATACTATACGGAAGCGCGGATGCTTCTGGAAAAGCTGGCGCGGTACGATGAAGGAAATCTGGACGAAGCGGAATTCAGGCAGCTCGTAGCCGACGCCGTCACCGCCTTTGAGAATGCGGAAAAGATCAGTGAAAGCCTGGAGAAGTGCGTGGATCTCTGGATGGAAGCGGACGACGTAAGGGAGAAGCCGAAGATCAAGGTTCTTCAGAGGGCGGACGAAAAAAGCGCTTCTTCGGATCCGTTCACGCGGAAGGTCTATGCGGCGAAGAAATCCGCCTCGGAAATGACGGCGCAGGAGATCGTGGACGTCTTTGACAAGGCCAAAAACGGTCAGAAGATCAGAACCCTTGCTACATTACTTGGTACAGACGCCAAGCACGCCTACGCGCAGCTAAAAATGGCGCAGGCCGAGCTGGAAGGCGCTGATGCCAGGAAAGTTGCGGAGCAGGCAACGAACTGCATCAAAGCGGCGAAGATCCTGAAAACTGCCGGAACCGTGGCGGGCCTGGTGGTCGCGGCAATGCCTGTAGCGACGGGCGCCGTAGCAACCATGGCAACGGGCGAACTGATCGCGACCGGCGGCGGCATCGTGATGGGGGCGGTCAATACCAGTCTGGAACTGACCTCCACCGGGGCGACCATTTACTACGGCACGGATGAAAACGGGATCACGAAGCGGGCGGACGCCATCGCGGACAGCGACGCCATGAAGACCGCCAATCTGGTCGTAGGCCTCGCCGGGGTCGGCTACAACATCAAAAACATGGTCACCAAAGCCAGCGAGATGATGGACAAAGCCGACAAACTGGATGATATGTACGAGCTCTTCACTTCTCTTTCCGCCAACGCCGGCTACGAAGGCAGCGATCTGTTCGGGATCCTTTCCTTCGGCCTCGGCAATTTCGATCCCAATGACGGAACGTTCATGGGGATCAAGGTCGATCCCCAGTTAGACGGTACGAAGATCACCATCCAGGATACGAAGATCGGCATCTCGGAGGCGCAGCAGGAGGCCCTCAAAGCGGTCATCCTGGGGACCGGCTATGCGACGTCAAAGGTCACGGAAAAGATCGTGGACAAGGCGGTGGAGCTGATCAAGTCCGGAGAGGCGTCGGGGGTCTCCGCCGTGCAGACGGCGACGGAACTTCCGATGGATTACGTGGATAAGAAACTGGAGGAGAACGCGTTCATCGCGCCCGGCAGCACCGGTTTCGACCTGGACGATTACATCGAACAGATGGAGGCCCTGATGGAAGCGCTGGCGGAATACGAAGTGCCGGAGACCACAGCTGCGGAAACCACGGCTGCGGAGAGCACGGCTGCGGCAACGACGCCGGCGGAGACGGCGGTACCGGCCACGAAAGCGCCGACCGAACCGACGAAGGCGCCGGCCGAGACCACGGCCTCCGGAACGTCCCTTTCCGGCCTCGGCTGGATCGATCCGTATGCCTATTTCAAGGTGGACACGGTTTTCGATCTGTATCCGATCCTGTCGGAGAAACGGCCGGCTGCCATCCGGGTCCGTCCGATCGCCTATGCTTCCCTCGGGCCGATCACGGTCAGCAACGCGGAATCCTTTGTGATCGATCTGACGGACGGGGCGATAACGGTCTACAATACGACGTATTATGAGGGCAATTCCATCGACGAGGCTTACGCCCGGCACGAGTTTGCCATCACCTTTACCGCCAAGTCCGGCAGCTACGACATGTTCTCCGTCTCCATGGCGCGCAACGAATACCTGACGAAGGACGGGTCGCTGCGGAACAGCGATTCGGTGGATAAGATCACGATCATGAATTCCGAGGGCTGGGCGTCCTTTATCAACGATACGAAGGCTTTCGGCATTTCCGCGCTGCGCTATAAGTTCCTCTTTGTGATCGAGGAGGCATATTACCCGTAAACGGCTGCGATGCGGAACTATCCGGGTACGGGATGAAAAGAGTAACGGTATGAACGAAGAGATGGTCCTCTGCGGCGCGAACGGCGACGCGGAAAAATATTATTTCAATCCCCGTTTCGGGCAGCTGCCCGAGGCGGTCAAAGAGGAGCTTCAGGCGGCCCTGGTGCTTTTTGCGGAGCACGTGGGCGGCACGATCCTGATCCAGTTTTCCGAAGAGGGGGATCCGCAGCTGAAGGTCTTTCCGCCGGCGGACTCCGTGTACTACGACGAGATCGAGGCCGGGCTGGAGATCTCCCGCCTGCAGCGGGAGAAGGAGATGCTGTTCCTGCAGCTGAAAGCCTTTTATCTGGCCTTTTTCGGAGGAGAAGCTTGAAGATCGGCGCGCTGACAATCGAAACGCCGCTCTTTCTGGCGCCCATGGCGGGCGTCACGGACGGCGCGTTCCGGAAGATCTGCCGCAGCTTCGGCGCCGCCGCCTGCGTGACCGAGATGGTCAGCGCCAAGGCTCTGTACTATCGCAACCGCGGAACGGAGAAGCTGATGCGCCAGCCGACGGACGAAGCGCCGCTGGGCCTGCAGCTGTTCGGCTCGGACCCGGAGATCCTGGCGCAGATGGCCGCGAAGGTGCAGGACGGCTACGACTTCATCGACCTGAATCTGGGCTGCCCCATGCCGAAGATCGTCGGAAACGGCGAGGGTTCGGCGCTTCTGGAGAAGCCGGAACTGGTGCGGGAGATCGTACGGACCATGGCGGCGGCGCTGAAGAAGCCGCTGACCGTGAAGATGCGCATCGGCGTGCGGCCGGATGAGCTCTGCGGCGTGGAGATCGCCCGGATCGCGGAGGAGGCCGGCGCGGCCGCCGTCTTCGTGCACGGACGCACGCGCAGCCAGCTCTACGGCGGCAGGGCCGACCGGCAGGAGATCCGCCGGATCAGGGAAGCCCTTTCGGTCCCGGTCATCGGCAACGGCGATATCGACGGCGCCGAGGCGGCGCTGCGGATGCTGGAGGAGACCGGCTGCGACGGCGTCATGGTGGGCCGGGCGGCCCGCGGGAATCCCTGGATCTTCCGGGAGATCCGCGCCGCGCTGGAAGGAAAGCCCGTTCCGCCGCGTCCGTCCCGGGAGGAGATGGCGGAGGTGATCCGCGCGCATGCGGACGCGGAGATCGCGGAAAAAGGCGAAGCCGTCGGCTGCCGGGAACTGCGGAAACATCTGGCCTGGTACACGGCGGGCCTGTCCGGCGGCGCCGCGCTGCGGAAAACGGCCTCGGGCCTGTCCCGGGAGAGCGACGTGACGGCATTTCTGCAGGCATTTCTTTCACGCAGTGATTGACAAGCGCCCTGCCGGGTCGTATAATACTCATTCAGCGGATTTCCCGGCCCGGGGCCGGCAGAAAGGATAAAGCACCAATATGGAAAAGAAGATTTTGACCCAGGCGGGTCTGGAAAAACTGGAAAACGAATTAAACGAGCTGAAGATCAACGGCCGCAAGGATATCGCGCAGAAGATCAAGGAAGCGCGCGAACAGGGCGACCTTTCCGAAAACGCGGAATACGATGCCGCGAAGGAAGAGCAGCGCCATATGGAAGCCCGGATCGCCGAACTGGAAGCGATCCTGAAGAACGTGGCGGTCGTCGATACGGAAGAGATCGACGAGGACGCCGTCAACGTCGGGCACAGCGTAAAGGTCTTCAATGAGAACCGCGGCATCGAGCAGACCTATCATATCGTGGGCTCCTCCGAAGCCAACGCCTTAAAGGGCCTGATCTCCAACGAATCCCCGATCGGCAAGGCTCTTCTGGGCCACCGCGTCGGCGACAGCGTAACGGCGGAAGCTCCCGTCGGCGAGATCCGCTTCCGCATCCTGGATATCCAGAGGACCTGATCCCACCGCCTGATCCTTCCGGAAACCCCGGGGCAAAAGCAAATGCCCCGGAGTTTCCTTTTTTATTCCCTTTTTCCGGAGTTTGTGCTATAATGCTATCCGGCTATGTATATCCGGCCGGAAGGAGCAGAAAATGATCCAGAAGGACAAGGTGGCCGCCATGACCCACCTGGCCATCGAAGAGAAGAATCAGCAGCATTTAAGCTTTATCACCCGTCATTACTGGTTCAACGACTATATCACGACGGAGATGTGGAAGGCTTTCTTTGCGATAACGATCACCTTCCTGCTGGTCTTCTTCTTCGGTCTGGTAGCCTACGGCGACAGCTGGACCGTGACCTATCATATCGATGATCTGATCCGGCTGGCCTACCGGGCGCTGATCGTCTACGCCTGCGTTCTGCTCATCGGCATCCTGCTCTGTGCCCTGTCGCACGTCTGGCTGTACAAGCAGGCCTATCAGAAGCAGGAGAGGATCCGCGGGGAACTGCGCAGGCTGTCCCGCATCTACGCGCTGGAGGAGGCCATTCAGCATCTGCAGAAAAAAGAAGGCGGAAGCGAAAAATAGGTATGGAAACGATCAGGAATGCGTTAATTACGATAAGACAATGGATCAAGCGGGTCTATGCCGCCTACGGGGTCTATCTGAATATCCTGGCCAAATGGGCCGTGGCTTATACCGCGCTGACATATATCAATGAGTATTTCCCGGGGCGGAGCTTTCTGCTGCGGCCGATCGTGGTGATCGCCATCTCGCTGCTGTGCAGCATCCTTCCCTGGAATTACATCGCGCTGTTCAGCGCCGTCTGGCTGCTGCTGCAGCTGTCCGCCCTGTCGCTGGAAGCGACGGTCTTCATGTTCATCATCCTGCTGGTGCTGGCGCTTCTGCGCTATCTGACGCTTCCGGGCGTCAGCGTGGCGCTGGTCCTGCTCCCGGTCTTTTTTATCTGGAAGATCCCCTTCGTGATCCCGGTCCTGGTGGGCCTCATCGGCTCCTCAAGCGGATTTATCACGGTCGGCAGCGGCGTGGCCGTTTACTATCTGCTGGAGATGCTGGCCGGCAACATGGCGTATTTTACGGATCCGGACGCCGCCACGCTGGTGCAGCGCCTGCTGTTCCTGGTGGAGAAGACCATTCAGCACGACACCATGCTGGCCGTGATGATCGCCTTCTGCCTGACGACGCTGGTGGTCTATCTGATCGGCAAGCTGTCCGTGCCCTACGCGCCGCAGATCGCGGTCCTGGTCGGTACGATCTTCAATCCCATCCTCCTCAAGCCGCTGCTGCAGCACTTTTCCGCGGGCGCGGGGCCGGAGAATGCGCTCTGGGGCAGCATAGCCGCTTTCTTTATCGGGCTTCTGTTCTCCGTCTTTTCCCGCTTCCTGGATTACAGCGGGACCGAACGGGTCCAGTTTGAGGATGACGAATACTATTACTACGTTAAGGCCGTGCCGAAGCTGCTGCAGCCGGACGAGCAGGCGGCGGAGAAACGCCGCGCCGAACGGAAGGATGCGGCGGGCACCGCCGTAAGCCGCCGGAGAGCGGAGGCGGAGCCGGAAGCGCCGGAACGCCGCAGCCGCGGCAATGCGGAACGGCGCAGCCGCAGCCTGTCGGAGATCGCCGCAGCCGCCGAGGCCGCCGCTCCGGAAGAACGGAAGGAGGACACGAACGATGCGTGAGTTCCTGCGCCAGATCCTTCATTATATCCAGTCCGTCAAGATCGCGCCGAAGAACGTCGTGGAGATGCTGATCCTGGCGGTGCTAATCTATCTTCTTTTTGCCTGGGTCAAGCGGTCCCGCGCCTGGGCGCTGCTGCGCGGCCTGGCCGTGCTGTTCGCCTTCGTGGTGCTGGCCAACCTGCTGGAACTGAACGTTATTTCCTATATCGCCAACAGGACGCTGAGCATTCTGGTGATCGCGCTTCTGGTCCTGTTCCAGCCGGAGCTCCGCGCGGCGCTGGAGCAGATCGGCCAGGGACGCTTCGTCCGGGGCTTCTTCCGGGTCGGACGCAGCCAGAGCGCCGCCTGGTATCCGGCGGAAGTGGTGGAAGCGGTGATCGACGCGACCTACGTCATGGCGCAGAACCGGACCGGCGCGCTGATCGTGCTGGAGCGGGAGATCAGCCTGACGGAATATATCAAGACGGGGATCCGTCTGGACGCGGTGGTGTCCAGCGCCCTGCTCATCAATATTTTCGAACACAATACGCCGCTGCATGACGGGGCCGTGATCATGCAGGGCGAAAAGGTGACGGCGGCGACCTGCTACCTGCCGCTGTCCCAGAACATGGCCATCGGCAAGGAACTCGGGACCAGACACCGCGCGGCCATCGGCCTGAGCGAGGAGACCGACAGCTGGGTCATCGTCGTGTCGGAAGAGACCGGGCAGGTCTCCCTGGCCAAGCGGGGCGAGCTGGCTCAGAATCTGCGGCCGGACGAGCTGCGGAACGAGCTGATGATGATCGAAACGGAATTCCAGCGCTCGGATCTGCGCAAAGCAGCCGAAAAGGGCGCGAGCCGCCGGAAAAAGGCGGATAAGAAACAGAAAGCGGCGAAGGGGGGAAAGCAGGATGCTGAATAGGATCTTTCAGAACTGGCCGCTGAAGCTGCTGGCCGTCGCCGCCGCCGTCCTGGTGTGGTTTGTCATCATGATGCTGGCGGACCCGACGGACACCCAGACGTATTACAACATACCCGTGAAGCTCCTGAACGAGGAGCTGCTGACGCAGGCCAATAAGAGCTATACGGTGGAGGGCGGCGCCGCGCCCACCGTCAGCATCCGGGTCAGTGCCGCCGGCTCCGTGCACCGGGAGCTGACCGCCGCGGATTTCACCGCGACGGCGGACGTTTCGAAGATGTTCGACGTTACGGGCCGCGTCCCGATCGAGGTGGTCTGCAGCAATACCTCGCTGAGCCGGCAGATCAGCTCCATCACGCCGCAGACGGAAACGCTGAAGATCAATTTCGAGGATATCGTCACCCAGGAATTCACCATAGACCTCCGGACCCGGAACGATCTGCCGGACGGCTACTTTATCAGCCGGCAGTGGACCAATCCTTCGACGGTCACCGTCGCGGCCCCCGCTTCCGTCATGGAGCGCATCAGCTCGGTCGTCGCCGAGGTGGACGTGACGGGACTGACGGAAAGCACGACGCTGGAAAACAGCCCGCTGCGCTTCCTGTCCGGCACCGGCCAGGCGCTGGCGCTGGATACGGCCCGGGATACGACGGTGAGCACGGACGCCGTGACCGTCGGCCTGGATATCTTTACGATGAAGACCATTCCGGTGGTCATCAGCCAGGCGGCGCTGGATAAGGTGAAGAACGAGGTCTCGGACGGCTACCGCTACATCAAAGCTACGCAGACCGTCAGCAGCGTGCAGGTAAAGGGCCTGCCGAGCCGTCTGGCGGACATCTCCATGATCTCCATTCCGGAGAGCGCGCTCAACCTGCGCGGCGCAAAGGAGAGCCGGAGCTTCAACCTGGCCCTGAGCGATTATCTGCCGGCCGGCATCGAGCTGATGGACGGCCAGGAGTCCCGGATCACGATCACCCTGGAGGTGGTGGAGCTTGACGTCCGCGAGTTTACGATCGACACCCTGCGGGTCAGCGGCATGGATGAGGATTACCGCTATCAGTTCAGCCGGACCGTGACGGTCTACATCCGCGCTCTGGAAGCGGATTTTTCGGGCTTTAACCTTTCCGCTGTCAGCGCTTCGCTGGATCTGGGCGAATATGCCACGATGGAAGGCACGCACCGCCTGGAGGTGACGGTCAGCTGCTCCGACAGCGTCTTTACGCCGCTGCCGGGCAAGACCTTTGCCGTCATCACCGTGACCAAGTACATCCCGCCGACGGAGCCGCCGACGGAACCGACCACGGAGCCGGAAACGGATGAAAACGGCGATCCGGTCATTCCGCCGGAGGAGACCCTCCCGCCGGAGGATGAAGACAGCATAGGGGCTTAAAGAAGCGTATGAAGATCGTTGTACAGAGAGCAAAAGAAGCCTCCGTGACCGTGCACGGCAGGACCGTCGGGCAGATCGGGAAAGGCTTCCTGGTCCTTTGGGGCGTCTGCAAGGAGGACACCGAA
>JAEEGF011786001.1_pt1 | contig 12799 bp, 10 predicted proteins | sample 9134171 | NCBI WGS metagenome assembly JAEEGF01 (sample SAMN16246542, study PRJNA631951) | gut metagenome | biome: gut microbiome; feature: rumen; material: AP-attached | host: Bos | place: Iran: Karaj | collected 2018-10 | reverse complement strand
ACGCGTTCCTTGATCTCCTGCGTGCGGCCCTGGTTCCAGAACTGGGAGCCGATGTATCCGCAGGTGCGGCGCGCGACGTTGAGCTTGGACTCGTCCGTGTTGCCGCACTTCGGGCAGCGCCACACGAGCTTTCCGCTCTCGTCCTTGACGATCTCGATCTCTCCGTCGAATCCGCACACCTGGCAGTAGTCGCTCTTCGTGTTCAGCTCGGCGTACATGATGTTGTCGTAGATGAACTTCATGATCGTGAGAACCGCCTTCAGGTTGTTCTGCATGTTCGGCACCTCGACGTACGAGATCGCGCCGCCGGGCGAGAGCTTCTGGAACTTCGCCTCGAGCTCGAGCTTCTTGAACGCGTCGATCGGCTCCGTCACGTGGACATGGTAGGAGTTCGTGATGTAGTTCTTGTCCGTGATGCCCTTGATGACGCCGAAGCGCGCCTGGAGGCACTTCGCGAACTTGTAGGTCGTCGACTCGAGCGGCGTGCCGTAGAGGGAGTAGTCGATGTTCTCGGCCTTCTTCCACTTCGCGGTGTACTCGTTGAGCTTCTTCATGATCTCCAGGCCGAGCTTCTCGCCCTCCGGCTCGGTGAGCTTCTTGCCGTTGAGCGCGAGCACGCACTCCCAGAGCCCCGCGTAGCCGAGCGAGATCGTGGAGTACCCGCCGTGCAGGTACTTGTCGATCTTCTCGCCCTTCTTGAGGCGGGTGAGCGCGCCGTACTGCCAGAGGATCGGCGCCGCGTCGGAGAGAGTGCCCGTGAGGCGCTCATGGCGGCACTGCAGCGCCTTGTGGCAGAGTTCGCAGCGCTCGCCGAAGATCTCCCAGAACTTCTTCATGTCGCCGTGCGCCGAAAGCGCGATGTCGACGAGGTTGAGAGTGACGACGCCCTGGTTGAAGCGCCCGTAGTACTTGGGCTTCCCGTTCTCGTCGACGTACGGGGTGAGGAACGAACGGCAGCCCATGCACGTGTAGACGTTGCCGTTTCCGTTCTTGTCGATCTTGTACTCGAGCATCTTCTTCTCGGAGATGTAGTCCGGCACCATGCGCTTCGCCGTGCACTTCGCGGCAAGCTCGGTCAAGTACCAGTACTTCGACTTCTCGGTGATGTTCTGCGGCTCGAGGACGTAGATGAGCTTCGGGAACGCGGGCGTTATGTAGACGCCCTGCTCGTTCTTGACGCCCTTGATGCGCTCGTTGAGGACCTCCTCGATGATCATCGCGAGGTCCGCGCGCTCGCGGTCGCTCCTCGCCTCGCCGAGGTACATGTACACCGTCACGAACGGAGCCTGCCCGTTCGTCGTCATGAGCGTGACGACCTGGTACTGGATCGTCTGCACGCCCTTCTCGATCTCCTTGCGGACGCGCTTCTCGACGATCTTGTCGAAGTCCTTCTTCGCCATCTTGACGCCCGCGCCCTCGCACTCCTCCTTGAGCTCCTTCTGGATCGCCTTCCTGGAGATGTCCACGAACGGCGCGAGGTGGGTGAGCGAGATGGACTGCCCGCCGTACTGGTTGGACGCGACCTGCGCGATGATTTGCGTCGCGATGTTGCACGCGGTGGAGAAGCTCTTCGGCTTCTCGATCATCGTGCCGGAAATCACGGTGCCGTTCTGCAGCATGTCCTCGAGGTTCACGAGGTCGCAGTTGTGCATGTGCTGCGCGTAGTAGTCCATGTCGTGGAAGTGGATGATGCCCTCCTTGTGGGCCTGCACCACGTCCGCCGGAAGAAGAAGCCTCGCCGAGACGTCCTTCGACACCTCGCCCGCCATGTAGTCGCGCTGGACCGAGTTAATCGTCGGGTTCTTGTTCGAGTTCTCCTGCTTCACGTCCTCGTTGTTGCACTCGATGAGCGAGAGAATCTGCTTGTCCGTCGTGTTCGCCTGGCGGAGGAGCTGCTGCTTGTAGCGATAGACGATGTACTTCTTCGCAATCTCCTTCGCGCCGAACTCCATGAGCTTCGTCTCCACGACGTCCTGTATCTCCTCGACGTGCATCGCACGGTCGCGCGCCGCGCACACGCCAGCGACTTCCTCCGCTATGAGCTTGATGCGACCCTCCGAAAGCGCATCCTTGTAGTCGACCGCCTGCGACGCCTTGCGGATCGCATTCTCGATCTTCGTGATGTCGAACGGGACTTCCTGCCCGCTACGCTTCGTGATCTTCATCTCTTTCATTTTTTACTGTCGCTCCTTTGCGGCTGTTTGTTAAGTTTTTCTACAAAATCCTTGGTTTTCACCCAAAATCACTACTATTGGTAGAAACCACAGAGTATGATACACTAAATGTTGTGTTTCCACAAGGGTAAAGTTATGAAATTTTATCAACAACTTGTATACAGTGCGGCAATAAAACACTATTTGTAGTGTAAAATGGCCATTTTCGGGCTAATCGCCCGCGGAACCCCTATCGGGAGAGCCCCTCTCCCGTGCGGATGAACACATGCGTCGCGGCTGCGGACGAGGGCGCGCGGGTCAGTCCGAGGCGCGAAAGGACGCGCTTCGCCTGACGCGCGACGGCGTCGGAGGGGTCTATCACCACGGCGCGTCCCGCGCAGACTTTCTCGATTACAGGCCTTAAATGCGGGAAATGCGTGCATCCGAGAACTATTCTGTCGCATCCCGCATTCAAAAGCGGCTCAATCTTCGACTTGACGATTGAAATGACCTTAGCGTCATTTAGAGTCTTTTTAGAGTCTTTTATGGTCTTTTTAGGGTTTTTTAGTGTCGCAGGCCCTAATCCGACACTATCCGACACTAATCCGACCCTAAAGGACTCCACCAACTCCACAAACTCGTCGGCGACTATGGCGATTACGGTGACGTCCTTCGCGAACTTCGCCTTCGTCTCCCTGTAGAGTCGTCCGCCGAATGTCCCTGCCGTCGCGAGGACGCCTACGATCCCCGTCTTTGACTCGAGCGCCGCAGGCTTGATCGCTGGTTCTATTCCGATGAAGGGAACGTCCGGCCATTCCGCGCGCAGCGTGTCTATTGCCGCGGCGGTCGCAGTGTTGCACGCGACGACGACCATCTTGCATCCGCGCGAGAGGAGCTCCTCGGTGTTCGCGCGGGAGAGGCGGACTATCTCGTCCGCCGGGCGGTTGCCGTATGGGCAGTTCGCGGAATCAGCAATGTAGACCGTGGACTCGTCCGGACACAGCGCCCGGAAGGCGTCGAGGATGCAGAGTCCGCCGAGCCCCGAATCGAAGAACCCGACCGCTCCGTCGCTGCGCGGCGCGTCCGCTCTGCCCTTCGCGCCCACGTCAGTACATCTTCTCGTATTCGCCCTTCTGGACGCGCTTGAGCGAGTGGAATCCCGCGCGCTTGGCGCGGTAGTGGAGGTCCGTCTTCGAGTGCATGAGGCCGGGGGCCTGGATGACGCGCTCTATCGGCGCGCCGCAGTCGGGACAGGCCGTAAGCCGGTCGTCCTTTATCGACTGCGATATCTCGAAGCCGCCGCGGCACTTCGCGCAGCTCTTCTTCGCGTCCTTAGCCTCGTAGACGTAGATCGGCATGTCACTTCGCGGCGAGCTGCGCCTTGAGTTCCTTGACCTCGCCCTTGAGCTTCTGGATCATCTTCGGGGCGAGCGTTATCGCCGCGAGGTCCTTCATGCTCATAGCGGGGGCTCCGATCACGTACTTGAGCGAGCCGTCGAGCGACTGCGGGACGCCCGCCTGCGGACCCACCTGCACGCCGTCGGCGATCTTGATGTGCCCGGATATGCCGGCCTGCGCCCAGATGAGGCAGCCGTAGCCGATCTCGGTCGATCCGGCGACGCCGGACTGCGCAATGAGGCCCGAATAGCCCTTCACCTTGACGTTGTGCCCGATCTGCACGAGGTTGTCGATCTTCGTCATCGGACCGATGTAGGTGCGGCCGATGCGCGCGCGGTCGATCGTCGTGTTCGAGCCGATTTCCACCCCGTCGCCGATCTCGACGATGCCGAGCTGCGGAATCTTCTCGATGTAGACCGAGCCGTCCTCGCGGCGTCCGTTGTTGAAGCCGTATCCGTCGCCGCCGAGCCTTACGCCGCAGTGGATTATGCAATCCGCGCCGACCTTGGTCCCTTCGCGGAGCGTCACCTGCGGATAGATGTGCGTCTTCGCGCCGACGGTGCATCCCTCGCCGATGAAGACCTGCGCCTCGATGACCGCGCCGTCCCCGATGAAGGTTCCCTTCTCGATGACGGTGAATGGCCCGACGTGGACGTCCTTCCCGAGCTTCACGGAGGGGTCGACTATCGCCGTCGCGTGCACGCCCGGCGCGCGGACCGGCTCCGGCGGGGCGAACATCTTCGCGGCCGCCATGCAGGCGTGGTTAGGATCCGCCACGCGTATAACAGTGCACGGCGCGCCCTTGTCCCACTCCGGCGGGAGCAGCACCGCGGAAGCCTTCGTCGTCTCGACGAGCTTGACGTGCTTCGGGTCCTTGCAGAAGCTGAGATCGCCGGGACGAGCCTCCTCGAGGCCGCCGCAGGCCGTCAGCTCGACATCGTCGCCCTCAAGCGTTCCGCCGAGGACCTTTGCAAGCTCACTTGCCTTCATCCTTGTCCTTCTCCTTGCCCTTGGCGTTCTTGGGGTCCACGCCCATCTCCTTGAGGAGATCGTCCGTCACGCTGAGGGACTTCTTCGCAAAGGCGGTGACGGTGGACTCGACGATGATGTCGTAACCGTTCTTCTCGGCGTACTTGTTGACCATCGCGCGGATGTCGTCCGTCGTGACCTTGAGGAGGCGAGTTTCGAACTCCTGGAGCTTCTGCTGCGACTCCATCGCCTCGCTGCGGAGCTTCTGCTGCGCGCCGACGAAGCGGTTCTGGACCTCGATGAGATCCTTCTCGATCTTGTCCTTCTGCGCCTGGGCCAGCATCGGGTTCTTCGCCTGGTCGGCGATCTTCTTGCCCTCATCCTGGATGGCGTCGATGTCGGCCCTCATCGCGTCGAGCTTCTTCTGGTAGTCCTTCTCGGCGTCCTGAAGGAGCTTCTTGTTGGTCTCGTAGCTCTTGTGGTTCCTGACAAGCGTCATCATGTCGACGGTGCCGATCTTGAGTTCCGCAAACGCGCTCGCGCACACGGCGACGGCGGCAATGGCAATGATTTTCTTCATAATCGTGTATGCTTCCTTTCAAAGCTGGTGTTTTGAGGAGATATTATACCATAAATCCGGACCGCGCGCCCCCGGCGGACAGTCATGGCTTGAGGTAGAGACGGCAGTGGCAGAGCCCGTGGTATGACGCGTCGGCAAGCTGCCCCTTGAACTCGTCGCAGGGGCAGAAGAACTCGGGCAGCTTCGGCAGCCGGCATGGGCAGAACCCCGCCTTTCGCACAAGCCCGTCCTTCACGACCTTGACGACCTTCTCCTCGGGATTGAGGACGACCTTCCCCTCCTCGAATAGACGGCGAATCTCCGTCGACGACTCCTTCGTGCGCGGGAACGCCCTGAACTCCACGAGCTTCGCGAGCTCCTCGCTGTCCTTCCAGCGCGGAAGCCCCTCGACGGAGTCCTCCCCGATGATGAAGTACAGCTTCGCGCCTGGATTCTCCGCGGCGATCTCGCGCACCGTGTCTATCGCATATGAAACGCCGCCGCGCTTCAGCTCCCGTTCGTCAACGACAACCTTATCCATCGAGGAGAAGGCGTTCCTGACCATCTCAAGCCTGTCCCACGGGAAGCGCGGCGCATCCGCCGCGCCGTCCACCTTGAACGGACTGACATTCGCGGGGACAACCAGCAGCCTGTCGAGGGCAAGCTGCTCGATCGCCTGGCGCGCGACGTTGACGTGTCCGTAGTGGACCGGATTGAAGCTCCCGCCGTAGATTCCGATGTTCATCTCAGGAGGCGATTCCGTTCTGCTGCGCGACGAGTCCTGCCGCGCCGTACATCTTGCGCAGCTTCGGCTTCTCGATCTTGCCGGTGGGGTTGCGCGGGACGTCCGCGAAGATGACCTTCCTCGGACGCTTGTAGCGCGGAAGCTCGAGGCAGAAGTCGTTGAACTCCTTCTCGGTGAGCGTCATGCCCTCCTTTACGGACACGATCGCGGCGGCGATCTCGCCGAGGCGCGCGTCGGGGAGTCCGATAACCGCGACGTCCTTCACCTTTGGATTCGACCGGACGAAGTCCTCGATCTGCACGGGGTAGAGGTTCTCGCCTCCGGTGATGATGACGTCCTTCGCGCGGTCGACGAGATAGATGAAGCCGTCGCGCTCCTCGGCCATGTCGCCGGTGAGGAGCCAGCCCGGCTCCTTCATTATCTCGGCAGTCGCCTCGGGGTTCTTGTAGTACTCCTTCATCACGCCCGGCCCCTTCAGCGCGAGTTCGCCTACCTCGCCCGGCTTGACTGGCGTCACCCCGTCGGACCCGACGATCTTCGTCTGCCAGCCGAAGCCGGCGACGCCGATCGCGCCGACGTGGTCGATGTTCTCGACGCCAAGATGCACGGCGCCAGGTCCGGTGGACTCCGAAAGCCCGTAGTTCGTGTCGTAGTCGTGGTGCGGGAAGACCTGCTTCCAGCGCTTGATGAGCGCCGGCGGAACGGGCTGCGCGCCGATGTGCATGAGCCGCCACTGGTCGAGCTTGTACTCCTCGAGCTTGACGTCCCCGCGCTCTATCGCGTCTAGGATGTCCTGCGCCCACGGCACGAGCAGCCACACGATCGTGCAGCGCTCCTGCGAGACGCAGCGGATTATCCACTCGGGCTTGACGCCCTTCAGCAGCACCGCCTTGCCCCCGACGAGGAAGGAGCCGAACCAGTGCATCTTCGCGCCGGTGTGGTACAGGGGAGGGATGCACAGGAAGCAGTCGTCCTTCGTCTGGCCGTGGTGCGCCTGCTCGCAGCGGCAGGAATGCAGCAGGCACCTGTGCTGGAGGACTATCGCCTTGGGAAAGCCGGTCGTGCCGGACGAGAAGTAGATCGCGGCCTCGTCGTCCTCCGTCATCTTGATGGTCGGGGACTTGGAAGAGCAGTAGCCGAGGAGCGCGCGGTAGGACATCGCGAACGTCGGACAGTCGTCGCCGACGTAGAAGCGGTCGCGCACCGCGGGGACCCTGTCGACGATCTGCTCGACGCGCCCCGTGAACTCCGGGCCGAACACGAGCGCCGCCGCGTCCGACAGTTCAAGGCAGTACTTTATCTCGTCAGCCGTGTAGCGGAAGTTGAGCGGCACGGCCATGCATCCGGCCTTGAGAATCCCGAAGTAGACGGGAAGCCACTCCAGGCAGTTCATGAGGAGTATCGCCACCTTCTCCCCGCGCTTGTAGCCGCGGCTCAGCAGGAGGTTCGCGAAGCGGTTCGCCTTCTCGTCGAACTCGCGCCAGGTCATCTCGCTCCTGAACGCCTCTATGGGCGAGCTCTCGATGAGCGAGTACTCCCTCCACGTCGTGTGCCGCGCCTCTAGCTCCTGCGGATTGATCTCCACCAGCGCCACGTCGTTCGGCCACTCGGCCGCGTTGCGCTCAAGTATCTCCGTTATGTTGCGGAAGTCGGTCTTCATGCTCACTTCTCTTTCGCCTTTTCCTTCGCCTTGGCCTTGTCGTTCTTGGCCTTCTCCTTTGCCTTCTCCTTGAGCTCGGGGATCATCTCCTTCAATTCGGCGACGGCATCGTCCTTGGGCCACGTCTTCATGAAGAGCTGGATGACCTTGATCGCCTCTGCGGGATCGCTCTCCTTGAATATCTCGATGTCCGTCTTGACGTCGCTCATCGCGTCGTCGATGGCGGAGAGTATGTCCTGCGCCTCGGAGGCGACGTTGGGGTCCTTGTCCGCCTTCTTCTTCTCGAGCGTCTTCATTATGTTGGTGACGTTCTTGCCGAGCTTGAGCTGTCCGGCGAGGCCCTTGAACTTCTTGAACTCGACGTCGCCGCACATGCTGACGGGCATTCCGATCGAGCTGATCGCCTCGACGACCTTCTCGGTGCCCTCCTTCGACCCTCCGCCCGTGTACAGCGCAGTGCCGCGGTGGTTGACCACGCAGAAGAACGGAGCCTTGCCCCAGCCCGGCTTCGGATCGGGATCGAGCGTGAACTGCCTGTACACCGGGAACGTCACCTTGTGCTTCTCCGCAGCGGCCTTCACCTTCGCCGCGTCGTCCTTGCCGACGTAATTGCCGACGACGCGGAACTTCTTCGTCTTGAACGAGTTCCACACCTTCTCGACGTCCGTGAGCAGCTTGAGGCTGTTCTCCTCGGAAACGTCCCAGTAGTACACCAGCACCACGTTGCCGAGCAGGTCCTCGGACGATATCTTCTCCCCGAACAAGTGCGACTTGTCGTCGAGGTTCTTCCATTTCGGGACAGCGCCCGCGCAGAGCGCGGCCATGGCACACACGGCCAGTAACGTCTTCTTCATTTTCTTCTCCTTTTGAAAATCCCCTGCGGGTCACCCCGTCTCACTTGCCCTCGAGCCGCGCGGAAGTCCACATCAGCTCCGCGATGCAGTTCTTCGCCTCCTGGGCGACAGCCTGGTTCTTGCTCTTCTTGAGGTCTGAGAACGCATCGATGGCAAGCTTGATCTTGTCCGCGCTCAGCCGCTTGGCGCGCGCGTCGCTGAAGTCGTAGTCCTTCGCCTGCAGCGTGAGCCGCTCGAGCTTCGCGACCCTGCGGATATCCTCGTCGTCCTGGAACCTCGCCCAGACCGCGTCGTACTCGCGCGACTCCTTCGGAAACGCCTTGCGGTAGTCCTCGAGCTCAAGAACCGCGCGCCCAGGAAGGACCTCGACGTCGAAGTCGATGTAGTGCTTCCACTGCTTCGGCGTCTGCGGACTCCTCATGGCCATCAGCGCGCTCGCGACGACGCCGAACGCCCGGCGGTCGTCCTTGCCGCGGTAGAGGATGCGGCCTGTGCACTCCACGACGTAGACGAAGCCAATCCGCTCGGGATCCGCCTCCTCCTGCTCCTTCGTGCGCTGTACGCCCGCGTCGCGGTAGATCGGATAAGTCAGGCGCAGGCCCTTTGCGATGCGCTTGATCTTCTCCGCGTCCGCCTCGCCGCGGTGCGAGCCGAGCATCACGAAGGGCTTCATCTTGAACGTCTGCCACGCCTCCTCCATGCGCTGCATCGCCTCGACGCCGCCCTTGTCGCCGTAGTCGCGGCAGTCGACGTACACGACCTTGCCGCGCAGGTACCCCGACGACGCCATGCGCCCCGCGAGATGGTGGGCCTCGTCGAGGTTCTCCCACGCGACGGGACGCGCCGCCACGGCCACGGCGGCCCACAGGACCGTCGCGCCGAAAGTCAGAAGATTCCGCTTCAATCGAACAGGCTCTTGTCGAGGTTGAAGAACGGGAAGAACGGAAGGAATCCGTTGTCGTTGAAGTTGAGCAGGCCCACCTGCACCTTCGCGGACGTCGCGCGGTTGACGAGCGCGACCTGGACCCACGAGACCTTCTCGGAGTCGTTGAAGCCGAGACACACCTGCGCGCCGCTCCTGACAAGCGGGGTGGCGTTGTAGAAGAGCGACACCTCTGCCGCCTTCACCGTGAGCGCCTTGCAGCCGATGCCGAGATGGACGGTCGGATTCTTGAGCCCGTTGCCGCACCACCAGTCCCACGCGACATCCGCCTTCGCGAACACCGCCGCCATTGCGACTGCAACAACCACCATCAGTTTCTTCATAGGTTCCTCCCTTTTATATTTTAAAGGTCAATGTGCACTATTATATCACTTTATGGTATAATCGTGTGTGTGAAACTTAAAATTCTTTTTCTGGCCACCGTCCTCTCCTCCGCGATCCATGCCGCGGGAAAGCCCCCGCTCATACCCGCCGCGGAGTGGCGGATGATACGCCAGATCGCCGTGAACTACGACCTCGACGAGGACGCGACATGGCTCCTCGCCGCGATACGGCGGCACGAGAACGGACGCCCCGGACTCGAATTCGGCATCGGCGGTCCGATGAACTCCGGACATCGCGCGCACCGCTACCGCGACGGCGTGAAGTCGTTCTACGTCCAGGGCTACTGGGCCGCCGGGACGGTGCGCAAGCACTACCGCGGCGACATCGCCGCGTTCGGCCGCCGCTACAACCCCGCGAACGCCGCGCAGTGGTCCGCCTCGGTCTCCTCGCTCGTCGCGCGCCTCAAATCGGAAAACGGCAACACGCTCCCAGGCATCAAGCCCGCGAAGCGCACCATATCACTTCCATGAGCACCGCCGACCGCGCGGTCACTCGCCTACGCGCACCGTTTCGGCCGTCGAATGCGCGGTGAACTCCGGCGCGTACATGCACTGTATCGTCGCGATGCCGCCGGAGAACACGCCCTTCTGCTGCACGCGGTACGAGGTCTCAAGGACGAACACGCCCTTGTTGAGCCTGTCGATGTAGTAGTGCGTCGCCGAGTCCTTCGTCGACTGGTAGTACCCGACTCCGTCGTGCCAGCGGTACGACGAAAGGACGTCCACCGGCTCGGCGCACGCAGGGCGTCCATCGGAGAGATGCACGAACTCGTAGCTGCGGTCGCTCTTTATCTCGAGACGCGCGACAAGCTCGTCTCCCGGTTCCAGCTTATCGCCTATCGCCGCGAGTCGCGTACCCTCCGCGCCCTTCGTCTTCTTGTAGTACTTCTTTTCGACGCGCAGCTCCTTCGGCTCGTGCGCGCGCACCTTGAGGACGTCCTCGAAATAGCTCCAGTGCACACCTCCCCACGCGACGCCCTTCTCGCCCGCGCCCGTAAACGTGATCTCGCCCATCTCGGGCTTGATCTCGGCGGATGCGTAGCGGACGGAGTACATGCCAGTGCCTGGTTCGACAGGCTGCGCCGCCGAGACGGCGGCTTTCCCAGTTAGACCCGCCGCCGGGACGGCGGCGTTCCCAGGTAGCTGCGCCGCCGGGACGGCGGCTTTCCCAGTTAGGTCCGGCGCTATGACTGGGGGAGCCGCCGTCTCGGCGGCGTTCCCTCTTAGACCGGATGTGGGATCAACCTTCACCCCGCCGAGCGTCACCTCGGCGAGCTTGTCGCCGACGAGGAGATCAGCGCCGCCGCCAAGCATGAGAGCGTATATCGCGTCCGCCGTCGCGGCTGTGGTCGTCCAGTCCTGCGTCTGCTTCTGCTTCAGCAGCCACACGTTGCACGCCTCCGCGCTCTCCTCGTCTTGGGTCACCTCGCGGAACGCCTCGACGATGAGCGCCTGCGTCGACACGGGCGCGGCAAAGACGCTCGACGAGAAGAAGTACGGAACCTTCCAGTACATTCCAAGCTCCTCGGAGAGGACTCCGCGCTCCTTGACGGATGCCATGATCTCCTCCGCGAGCGCCGCCTCGCCGCGACGCTTCATCGCAATCGCCCCAAGCGCCTGCGATTCGAGTCCAAGCCCAATCCACTCCTTCCTGAGATGCGCGACGAACAGCCTCTCCGGCTCCTTGTCCTTCGCGGGAGCGACGCCCCGGAAGGAGTGAATGTACATCCAGCGGATGTCGAATCCGTTCACGCAGAACGGAATCCCGTCGTGCTTCTCGCGGTATAGCCTCTCCTTGACGTCTTTCGACACTTCGCGGTCTAGGGCTTCGGCCGCAGACGCAAAGAAGTCGGGATACGCAACGCCCGCCAGATGGTTCAATCGTGCAAAGCCGGTGAGGATGTAGAGCGTGATACCGGACGAGGAAGGTCCGCCCGGGAACCAAGGCCAGAGTCCGTCGCCGTTGCGCGATATCGCCAGCTTCTCGATGCAGCGCGCCTGCTCGCCCTTGAGCCGGTCCTCTCCGAAGAGATCGCCCAGGCGCGCGCGCGCGGCGGTCTCGTGCTCCGCCTCGCGCACCCACGGCGTCTCCTCGAGCGCGATCGACTTGAGGTGTTCGTCCGTCTCGAGCGGACTCTTCAGCGCCTCAGCGCCCGCGGCCTTCCACGCGTCGAAAGTCGCGCGGATGCGCGGATCTGAGTTCGCGATGTGCGCCCCGAGCGCGTTCGCGTAGTAGCGGCTGAACGTCTGCTCGCAGCACTCGTGCGGGAACTCCATCAGGTACGGAATCGACAAGACGGCGTACCACGCCGGACGCGACACCGCGCGCACGGTGAGGTCTTGGTGGCGAATCGTGTCGGAACCCTTGCTCGCGATGAGGTTCTCGAACTTGAACGACTTCGTCGCGTTCCCGCGCACGTTGAGCTGTACCGCCTCGCGCACGAGAATGCGCCGCGAAAGAACGGGGAGAACGCCTTCCTCGCCGTCCGTATACTTTTTAAAGGGGACTATTGTCTTGCTAACAGGGGAACCAGAAGGCGTTCCGCATACAGCCACTGAAGTCACAGGACTTGAAATCGCCGTGGCCTTGGCGATGTACCTGAGATAGGGGCTTCCATCTGGTATCGAGACGCGGAACTCGATGGTCTTCGATTCATGAGGGGCAAGACTGAAGCTCTTGAACTCCGGCTCATCTAACTCGTCTGCATCCAATTTCCCAAGCATCAAGCACACATCTCCGCCGACTTCCCAGTCTTCCGTGTTCGTCACCTTGACGGGGAAGAGGAAGTCGTCGCCCTCGCGTGCAAAGCGCGGCGGATTCGGCTCGCACATAAGCGGCTTCACCGTAACAATTTCTTCGTTGCGCAGAATACCGCTCCTAAGCTCGTTGTCATGCGCGACCATAAGAAGCTTCCACCCCGTGAGCGCGTCCGGCGTCGTGAAGGTGAAAGAGACGTTCCCTTCCGCGTCCGTCTCGAGGTCGGGGAAGAAGAACGCCGTTTCCTTCAGGTTCTTCCGCGGTGCGACTTCGGGGCCTTCGGAGTCACCAGACGCCTTCCCGCCCTTTGCCTTCCTTTCCATTCTTTCTGCGACCGGCGCCGCTGCAGGCGCGCACAAGTCTGCGCACGCCTCCTC
>JAEEGF012359242.1_pt1 | contig 12802 bp, 10 predicted proteins | sample 9134171 | NCBI WGS metagenome assembly JAEEGF01 (sample SAMN16246542, study PRJNA631951) | gut metagenome | biome: gut microbiome; feature: rumen; material: AP-attached | host: Bos | place: Iran: Karaj | collected 2018-10 | reverse complement strand
CTTGACGCTCTTTCAAAATGGCTCTCGCGGCATCGGCCTGACCTCCAACGTATTTGTCGTTAGGGAAGACCTTCAAAGCGGCTTCGTATTCGGAAAGGGCTTCCTCATATTTCTGTTGTCCGTAATATTGGTCGCCAGCATCCAAATGGGCGTAGAACACCTCTTGGCGCGCACCGTCTTCCTGAATCTTCTTCACGGTTTCATCCAACTTCTTTTTGGCTGTGGGGTCGTTGCTTTTTTGCTTCAACGCCATCTCGTAGTAGGTCTTCGCGCTGATGTAGTCCTTGGCGGTGAACTTGTCGTTGCCTTTCTTCATCAACGACTCGTACGACTCGGCGTTTTGGGCTTGGACGAAATTGGTGCTCAAAAGGAGCGAAGCACCGAACAACAGGGTAAATATAAGTTTTTTATTCATTAATTCTGATTTTAATCTCTTTTTAACGGACAAATCCTTTGATTATTGCCCTCACATAAATCTTAAATCTTTGAATCTTTAAATCTTTGAATCTTTAAATCTTAAATCAAACGATTTTTCCGTCTTTTATGGTAATGGTCCTATCCGACATGGCGGCCAAATCGGGATTGTGCGTGACGATGACAAAGGTTTGGTTCATCTCATCACGGAGGCGGAAGAAGAGCTTGTGGAGTTCTTGTGCAGACTTGGAGTCGAGGTTGCCTGATGGTTCATCTGCCAATACCACGGCGGGCTGGTTGATGAGGGCTCGTGCCACGGCAATGCGCTGTTGTTCACCGCCTGACAGTTCGGAAGGCTTATGCGTTTTTCTTTCGGTAAGATTTAGGTAGTCAAGGAGTTTTTCAGCTCTTACGGTGGCTTCTTTCTTGCCCATGCCGCCAATGTAGGCAGGTATGCAGATGTTTTCGATGGCTGTAAACTCGGGCAAGAGGTGGTGGAACTGGAATACAAAACCAATCTTTTGGTTGCGGAAAGCGGCCAATTGGGCGTCGTTCAGTTTGCCCACTTCGGTGCCTTCAATGATGAGCTGACCCCGGTCGGCCTTGTCTAAGGTGCCGATGATGTGGAGCAGGGTGGACTTGCCTGCGCCAGAAGCACCAACGATGCTCACAATTTCGCGTTTGGCGATATGGAGGTCGATGCCTTTCAGCACCTCAAGGCTGCCGTAGGATTTATGGATGCCTGTCGCTCGGATCATACATTGTCAATTTGGCTGCAAAAATACGAAATTTTGTGTATCTTTGCAGACTTTGCAAAACGATATCGATTGTGAATTTCAAACTAGTCTCTGATTTTCAGCCTACTGGCGATCAGCCCGAAGCCATTAAGCAGTTGGTAGACGGCTTGAAGCGCGGCGATCATGCCCAAACTCTGCTCGGTGTGACGGGCTCGGGCAAGACGTTCACCATCGCCAATGTGTTGGCTCAGGTGAATCGTCCCGCCTTGGTACTGAGCCATAACAAGACTTTGGCAGCGCAGCTTTACGGCGAGTTCAAGCAGTTCTTCCCTGAGAACGCGGTGAATTATTTCGTTTCCTATTACGACTATTACCAGCCCGAGGCGTTCATTCCCGCCACCAATACCTATATTGAAAAGGACTTGGCCATCAACATGGACATCGATAAGATGCGCCTGGCCACGACTTCGGCCTTGCTTTCGGGTCGGCGTGACATCATCGTGGTTTCTTCCGTGTCATGTCTCTATGGTATTGGCAATCCGGATGACTTCGGCAAGAACATCATCTATCTGGAGTGTGGGATGAAGATCAGTCGTGATGAGGTGGCCAAAGCATTGGTAGGGGCGTTGTATGTCCGCAACGAGATTGAGTTCACTCAAGGCAAGTTCCGAGTGAAAGGGGAGACCATGGATGTGTTTCCAGCCTATGCCGATTATGCCTATCGCATTGTGTTTTGGGACGATGAAATCGACAGTCTGGAGATGCTCAACCCCGTGACAGGGAGAAAGATGGAAGAACTCTCGGAGTTGACCGTCTTCCCGGCGAACATTTTTGTGACTTCGCAAGCCAAGTTGAACTCAGCAGTGGTGGAGATCCAAGACGATATGTTTAGGCAAGCCGAGTATTTTCGAGAGATAGGCAAGAATTTGGAAGCCAAACGCTTGGAAGACCGTGTGAACTACGATATTGAGATGATGAAGGAACTGGGTTATTGCTCAGGTATCGAAAACTACTCTCGTTATTTTGACGGACGCAGTCCAGGGACAAGACCGTTCTGCCTGCTTGATTATTTCCCAGATGATTTTGTTACCATCATAGATGAGAGCCATGTCACCATCCCACAAATCCGAGGCATGCATGGCGGCGACCGTTCGCGCAAGCAGACCTTGGTGGAATATGGCTTCCGTTTGCCGTCGGCATTGGATAATAGACCTTTGCAGTTTGATGAGTTTGAGGCGCTTACAGGGCAGACTATCTATGTCAGTGCTACACCCGCTGACTTTGAGTTGCAGCAAAGCGATGGAGTATATGTGGAGCAGCTAATTCGTCCCACAGGCTTGCTCGATCCTGTGATTGAAGTGCGCCCCAGTTTGAATCAAGTCGATGACCTCATTGACGAGATCCACAAAGTGACGGAGAAGAACCAGCGTGTGTTGGTCACCACCTTGACAAAACGCATGGCCGAGGAATTGAATACCTATCTCAACGGCTTGAAAATCAAGACAAGGTACATTCACTCCGATGTGGACACCATGGAGCGTGTGGAGATCCTACAAGGCCTGCGTATGGGCGATTTCGATGTATTGGTTGGTGTCAACTTGTTGCGTGAGGGTTTGGATTTGCCTGAGGTGAGTCTGGTGGCTATCCTTGATGCCGACAAGGAAGGCTTTCTTCGTTCGGAGCGTTCCTTGGTGCAGACCGCAGGTCGTGCTGCCCGTAACGCCGAGAGCAAGGTCATCATGTATGCCGACACCATCACCGACTCGATGCGCAAGACCATTGATGAAACCGCTCGCCGTCGTGCCAAGCAGATAGCCTACAACGAAGCTCACGGCATTGTGCCAAAGACCATTGTCAAGGCTATTGACAACTCGTTAGGTACCTTGAAAGGCCAGCCCGCACCTGTGTCCTATTCGCAATTGGGTGATGCAACGATGGCCGCTGAAAGTCGAGCCGAATATAGGTCGAAGGAACAGATACAGAAAGCCATCCAGCAAGCCAAGAAGAATATGGAGAAGGCTGTAAAGGAAATGGATTTCTTGGCTGCTGCGAAGTACCGTGATGAGATGTTCCAGTTGCAGATTGAGATTGAGAAAATGCAATAATTATGTCCACCCAAACCCGAGCCATATTGCAACAGTATTGGGGCTATCCCAGTTTCCGTCCCCTTCAAGAAGACATTGTCGACTCTGTTATGATGGGAAAGGACACACTTGCACTATTGCCCACGGGTGGCGGCAAGAGCATCTGCTTTCAGGTGCCAGCCATGGCGATGGAGGGCCTGTGTCTCGTCATCACGCCGCTTATCGCGCTGATGAAGGACCAGGTGGCACGCCTTGTGGACAAAGGCATTCCCGCTGCAGCAATCTATTCCGGCATGCACCCCGATGAACTGGAACTGGCCTACAACCAGTCGGCCTTCGGAAGGTTGAAGTTCTTGTATGTCTCCCCGGAGCGCTTGCAGACCAAAGCCTTCATTGAGGCCTTAATACGGATGAGGGTCTGCCTTTTGGCCGTCGACGAGTCGCACTGCATCTCGCAGTGGGGCTACGACTTTCGCCCGCCATACTTGAAGATTGCCGACATTCGACCCTATATGCCAAAGACGCCCGTTCTGGCTTTGACGGCCACGGCGACGGCCAGGGTGGTGGATGACATCCAATTCCGTCTTGGCTTCAAGGAGAAAAATGTCTTTCAAAGCAGTTTCGAGCGCAAGAATGTGACCTACAATGTATATCATGAGGCCGACAAATACGGTGTGTTGCGCCGTAAGTTGGAAGCTATGAAGGAAGGCAGCGCTATCGTGTATGTGCGCAATCGCAAGCGCACACAGGTCATCTCGGATTGGCTTAACTCAGTGGGCATTTCTGCCACCTTTTATCATGCTGGATTGGATGCCAAGACTCGCGACGAGCGCCAGGACCTTTGGATGAAGGGCAAAGTAAGAGTCATTGCAGCCACTAATGCTTTCGGTATGGGCATCGACAAGCCCGATGTGCGCCTTGTTATCCACATGGATTTGCCCGATAGTATTGAGGCATACTTCCAAGAAGCAGGTCGCGCAGGCCGTGACCTCAAGCCTTCCGAGGCTTTCCTGCTTGTCTCGCCTTCCGACGTTACCAAGTTGCAGGAGAACCTAACGCAATCGTTCCCTGAATTGGAGCGTATTAAGTTGATTTATAATGCTCTGGGGAGCTATCTCAATATTCCTGTCGGGGCTGGAAAGAACATATCTTATCCTTTTGTCATCAATGATTTTGCCAATCGTTATGGTTTTTCTGTAGTCGAGGCGTTCCATACCATGAAAATCCTTGAAAAGGAAGGCTTTTTGATGCTTTCCGACAGCTTTGATGAGCCTTCTAAGGTGATGATCAAGGCCTCGCGTGATGACATTTATGGCTTTCAAGTCAACAATCCGCAATACAGCGAATTGATTAAGTGTATGTTGCGTAGCTTGCCAGGTGTGTTCACGGACTTCGTGAAGATTAACGAGGAGGTTTTGGCAAAAAAGTCTGGACTTACCTCGGATAAAGTCGTTGAGCGACTGAAAAAGCTAGATTCCTATCATTTCCTTTCATATGTACCGCGCAACGACAAGCCCCAAGTACTGTTCTTAACGGGGTTTGTTGACACCAAGTATTTTGGATTGTCCAAAGAGAATTATCACGACCGCAAAAAAGATGCTGAGGAACGTGTGAAATCGGTCGTTGACTTTGTCAATAACAATGAGGAGTGCCGTAGTGTGCAGCTTTTACGTTATTTCAATGAGAAGACAAAGAAAACATGTGGTCGCTGTGATGTCTGCTTAAAGCATGGCAAAAGCCGAGTCCCATACGGCTCTATAGAGGAGAAGCTGGAAACAGTGTTGCATGAAACAGCTCTTCCGGTACATGATGTGATGTCACAGTGCAGTGAGTTTGATGAGAACAAGGTGCTGGACGCCATCCGTTTCTTGATTGATAACGATGTGATTCAGATGGGGAAAGACGGAACGTTGTCATGTTCATATAACAAAAAAAGCCATCAATGTTGACGGCTTTTTTTGCTTTCGAATAATATTCTTATTTCAGAATGTTTGCTGCGGGTTTGAATTTCACGACCTTCTTTGCTGCGATCTTGATGGTCTTGCCCGTTCTAGGATTGCGGCCTTGTCTGGCAGGGCGCTTGGTCACACCCATGGTGCCGAAACCGACGAGGGCGATTTTTCCGTCCTTCTTCAGTTCTTGTTTTGTTACTTCAACGATGGCATCAATAGCCTTTCTTGCGTCTACCTTAGTCATGCCAGCTTTTTCGGCAACGGCATTGATCAATTCTACTTTATTCATATTAGTTAATAATTAGTGGTTAAACTTTTACCCGACAAAAATAATGTATTTTTGAATAATGCAAGCGTTTTTGACAAAAAAAGAACATTTTTTATCAAAAAAAGCGAAAAAAATGTCCAAATCGCGGTATTTTGCTCATTCAAAAGATGTTTTCCATGCTCCATATAACTGTGTTCCCCTCAAAAAATCGTCAATTGGCATGGCCTTTTTCCCTGATTGTTGAACGTTTTTTAGATGGATGAAGCCATCGATGAGGGCAATTTTGAGCATTTTTTTATTGTCGGTAACCACACTGCCCACGATTAAATTAGGCTGACAAATTTCAATTGTTGAGCTGAAGATTTTTAAGTCGATAATTTCTCCAGTCTCTGATTGTAGACGTGTGTGTGCGGCAGGGTAGGGCGACAAACCACGAATGTGGTTGTAGACAGTCTGGCAGTCTTGGTTCCAGTCTACATTGCAGAATTCCTTTGTAATTTTAGGAGCGGGTTTTAGAGGTTGGTTTTCTGCAAGTTCTTCTTGCGCTAGTGCGTTGACAGTTCCGCCTTCAATTTTCTTGATGGTATCAATGACTACCTTGTTGCCTAAATGCATCAATTCGTCATGTAGCTCTCCAGCCGTTTCATCGGGGCGGATGGCAACTTTCTTACGCATGATGACAGCACCTTTGTCGATTTCCTCGTTAAGGAAGAAAGTGGTCAGTCCCGTCTCGGTCTCTCCGTTAAAGATAGCAAAGTTGATGGGAGCTGCGCCACGGTATTGTGGAAGGAGTGAGGCGTGGAGGTTGAAGGTGCCGAGTTCGGGCATCTGCCATACCACAGCAGGCAACATCCTGAAGGCCACCACGATAAAAAGGTTAGCTTTGTAGGATGCCAATTGCTCTAAAAAATTTGGGTCTTTCAGCTTTTCAGGTTGGAGCAATGGTAGGTTGTGTTGCAAAGCGGTCTTCTTTACCTCGGAGTACTGAATCTTTCGGCCGCGTCCGGCAGGCTTGTCTGGCATGGTAACGACCACAGCCACTTCGTAGCTTGACGCAATGATGGCTTCCAGTTGCGAAGCGGCAAATTCGGGTGTGCCAAAATAGGCGATTCTGATTTTTTTCTCCATAAACTTTCAAAAAAATGCCTGACCTTTTAAGGCCAGGCATTACAATTATATTAACCCTTAAATTATTTCATCTTTTGTTCGAGATAGGCTATGGTCTTTGTGATCTCAAAGGCCTCACTGCTGTTCGGATATTCTTTCTTCAAGGTTTTGTATGTTTCCAAAGCCTTGGCGTAGTTGCCCATAATTTCATAGGTCATGCCCAATTTGACGAGGTGCATCGGTGATGAGAAATCATTGGCGTTCTTGTTTGCAGCCTTTTCATAGTAGTTAACAGCGTTTTGCTGATCACCAAGCTCGAGATAACAGTCGGCAATGAGACCTAATGCCAAAGGAGCCAGTACCTTATCGTCGTTGGTGTATTTTTTTAGGTATTCAATGGCGTTGTTGTAGTCACCTTGCTTCAAATAGCAAAGACCGGCATAATAGGCAGCGAGTTTACCAGCTTTGGTGGAACCGTAGTCGTTAACAATGCTGAGGAATCCGATCTTTTCGCCGTCGCCGTTCAGAGCAGTGGCGTAATCTTCATTTTGCATATAATATGAAGCGAAATCAACAGCTTGGGTGGCCTTTTCTTCGAAACTGATTTCACTTGGGAAACTCAAGTTCTTAGCGGTTTCATTCTTTTTTGTCCTATATCTGCTGATGCCGTAAATGGCGAATGCGACGACCAATAGGGCAATGAGAATGATCCAAAGGGTTTTCTGGTTGTTTTCAATCCAAAGTTCAGTTTTGCTTAAGGCTTCTTCAACGTTTTCGAGCCTTTCATCTCCTTGTTTTGTGTTCTGTTTTGCCATATCAATTCAAAATTTGCGTGCAAAAGTACGCTTTTTCGGCATACCCTCATCCATTTTTTTGTAATTTTTTCTTTTTTCGTATTTTTGCACACCATAATAATAAAGCAAAGCTCATGAAGAGGTCCATCGTATATGACGGAAGAGAGACGCAGAATCTTGAATTGCAGCAGAATGCCGCCCGCGATGCGGCCATGCTTGAGTTTCTGACACGGTTCATCACCGACGAACGCAAGCAACGTTTCGAGGATGTGCTTGATTTTCGTACACGTCATATCACTGTTGTTTTGGAGGATATCTTCCAGCCACACAATGCCAGTGCAGTGCTACGTACCTGCGACCTCCGTGGCATTCAGGATGTGCATATTGTAGAAAACAACAATCATTATGATGTGAACCCTGATGTGGTGCTGGGCAGCACTAAGTGGCTTAACATGTATTATTATGAAAGTCAAGAGTTCAATACTCCTGTGGCATTTGAGCGGTTGCACGAGAAGGGATACAAGATTGTGGCCACTTGTCCGCATCGCGATGACTTCACGCCCGACACCTTGCCTTTAGACCAGCCCATCGCCTTGGTTTTCGGCACGGAGAAACTAGGTCTCTCGGACTATGCCGTTGAGCATGCTGACATGCACGTCCGCATTCCGATGTATGGCTTCACGGAAAGTTACAACATCAGTGTGTCAGCGGCTTTATTACTTTATTCATTGACCAACCGTCTTCATGCCGCCACTGACATTGATTGGCACCTCACTGAAGAGGAACGCAATGCCGTGCGTCTTGTGTGGACGCGTCGCTCACTGAACCGCATCCGCCAATATGACAGGAAATTCTTGGAGTTGCATCCTGAGTTCAAGCAATAAAAAGAGGGTGACCAAAAAGGTCTGGGACCCTGTCTGAGAATCGAATATTTGACAACAGGCTCGTATCCCCCTCCGAATAAAAAGAAGAGGATGACCACTTTTTGGTCATCCTCTTTCTATTATCATCCAGATTTTCTTATTCTACAACGAATTTGCCTACGATGGTCGTGCTTTCATTGCTCACGCGGATGAAATACACACCGCTCTGGAGATCGCTGACATTGATGTGCATCTCATTCAGCCCGTTGACCACATAGTGCTTCATAGTCCTGCCATTCATATCGAGGACCATCACCTCGGTGCGGCCTTGCAGGTCAGCATTGAGGTTGAGTACATTGTGGGTTGGAATGGGGTAGAGATTGAAGAGGGCTTGTCCGTTCTCGGCCACATTTTCGCTACCTGGGCGGAAGGTCAAGGTCACCGAAGGCACAGACTCTTGTCCCGCCTGGTCGACGGTGGTGACGTAGATGCTTACTTCCTCCTCGTCGTCAACCTCAAAGATCCATTGGGTGCCAAAGACCTCAACAGGATTTTCAGGGAAGTCTACGAAGTAGAGATTGAAGTGGTCGAAGTCGTTCATTACGGGCATGTCCCATAAGATGGGCGTGTAAACGCCTTGCGCGTTCACCGCTTCGTCGATGCGGAGGTTGGTGGGCGGCTCGGGCACGGCATTCTCTACGTGGTAGTTCATCACACCGTAATAGGTCGGGGCGAAGGTCTCGTTGTTCTCGGCGGGCCACTTGCCGAACATGGTGGCCGTGGCGGCGTCGCGCACGAAGAGGTAGAGGCCGCTGCTGCCGTTGTCGGTGTTCAGCTTCCAGGTCTCGTCGTTGCCCAAAGGCAGGGCGAACTCGATGGTCTCGTAGCCTTGGCTCATGTCGCAGGCGATGATTTCCTCGGGCAGGTTGATGACGGTGCCCACGCCGCCAGTATCGTAGATGGGACGGTAGCGCACGGTGTTTGGCGTGCCGTAGTACATCCAGTAATTACCTTCGCTGTCGTCGCCTTGTGGCGGGTAGGTGCCGTCGTTGTTGTCGTCGATGTAAAAGGCCACGCCGTCGTTGTTGGTCCACTCGGAGTCCATGCGGTTCTCGGAGCAGACGTAGAGGTAGTTGTCGTCCATCTTGAGGTGCAGGGTGACGCTGCCCATCTCGACGGGCAGGAGGTAGTTGCTCACCTCGACGCGGAAGGCGTCGTTCCATTCGCCATCGCTCATGATGCCGTCGATGGTGGGGGCGGCGCCGTCATAGACGTCGATAGTGTGGGTGATGTAGGCCATGGTGGCATAGCCGAGGCAGATGTTGGAGTAGGGTGTCTGCAACTCCTCGTCGAGTTGTGCCGTGACGGTGTAATAGTATTGTTGCGTCGGGATGGCGGTGTGGTCCTCGAAATAGCCTTCGCCTGTGCCGATGGTGGCCATGGGCTCGCCGAAGGGTGCGTTGAGGGTATTTTTGCGGTAGATGTTGTAGCCAGTGGCGCCATCTTGTTCGCTCCAAGTCAGCTCCACATAATCATAAGCGCCTTGTGAGGCGTAGAGGTCGGAGATGGGTGTGCCGACGGCTTCCATCTCGATTTCGAGCGTGGTGGTTTGTCCTCCAATGATGTCAAACTCAACGTTTTGCGTAAGGTAGCCAGGGATTCTTGCAGTGAGCGAATAATGTCCCTCAGGTATGGCACGTAGGGTGAAGCTGCCATCTTCGGCCGTCATCTCGAAATAGTCTTCCAACTCGTTGATGCTGACGCTGACGCCGCCGTTGTTGTCGTTGCCGATGAGGTTGACGGTGCCGTTCAGCGTACCCATGTCGTCGGTGAGGCATTGGATGGCGTAGACGCGGCTGCCGCTGCCCATCTCACGGCAGTGGACGGCCTTGCCGCCAATGATGGTATACAGTCCGGTGGAAGAGATGTCGATGTGCTCCATCGAGCCAGGCGTGGTGAGTTCGGCGATTGGGGTGCCGCTCTGTTTGCGGAAGAGGAAGAAGTCGGGCGTGGAGTGGTCCATGGGACCCCAGGTGACGAAGCCTATGACGCTGCCGTCGTCGCTCATGGCGGCTTGGGTCACCTCGTCGCCGCAGCCCGTATAGGTCCAGATAGGTTCGTTGGAGTAGTTGTTGAAGAGGTAGCAGCAACCGTCGTAGCCTGAACTGACGAAATCTAGGGTGCCGATGGCGATGAGGCTGCCGTCGTCGGAGATGGCGTTGGCGCAACCCCAGGTGGAGGAGGCACCCGGACCAGCGATGCTAGCCGTCCATACGCTCTCATAACGCTCGCCGTTCCAGTGGTAGAGGTAGGCCATGCCGCTGAAGTCGGCGTAGGCGAGGTAGTCGCCGTTGGCACTCAAGGCAGGATCTTGACTGGGGGAGTTGTCGTAATAATAAAGGTCGTCCTGAAGGATGTCGCCTGTCATCGGGTCGATGACCCAGATCTGCTTGTAGCCCTGTGCGAAGGCGACTACAAGACGTGCGTTGTTTTTCGAGAGACTGATGCCCACAGGGTTGACGGTAAGGTCGCTTATCACCCATAAGGGGTCGCTCTTTGTGACGCCAATGTTGTAGCAGGCCACGGTATAGTAGCTGTCCTCGTAACGGCCATAGGTGACAAAGATCCTGGTGCCATCCGAGTCGAGCTTGAAGTGTGAGACGGGATAGTTGAAGGTCTCGTGGAAGGACTCTGTGCCCTCCAGATTGACGACATACAACTCGTTGTCGTCGGAATAGGCGATGGCGTTGCCCATGAGGGAGATGGCGGCACGACCGCCAGAAGAGATGGGCTTCTCCCATTTCACTGTGCCTTGGGAGTCGATGAGGGAGAGTCGTTTGTCGTTCAGGCCGTAATACACGAGGTAGTCGCCCGTGGCTTCGATGTAAAACACATCATCGGGCATGGCACCACTCTCGTATTTCTGCCAGAGGATGGTGGGGTCGTCCATTTCGGCCCTATCCGTCAAGGTGTTGTTGATGCCATATTCGAGTTGGGCACCGGTGTTGGGGTCGGTCGTTGTCTTGACCGCGCTATGTTGGGCATAAAGGTTGCCCGAGAGCAATAGCGCAAGGAAAAGCGTGAGTTGTAGAGTCTTTTTCATATGCTTTATATTTTAAGGGTTAAAGTCTTGTTTATCGACTGCAATAATACTAATTTTTTCGCGTTCTTACAAGACAAAGAAAAAAGTTGTAATTTTGCAGTGAAAAATGAATTGAGGATGAAAAAATTATTGTTTGTTATACTTGCTTTGGCATTGGTGGTCTTGCCTTCTTGCAAGAAGACGCGCTATTGCCGTTGCACCACCGTCCAGAATGAAGAAGTGGTGAACTTGGGCGAGGAGTATTACACTATTGAGGATAACTCATCCTGTTCCGATAAATCGAAGGAAATAGTGGGCTGGGGGCAGGTCATCTGCTACGAAGTGTCGGAGTATGAGGTGACTGGTGTAGAACACCATTGGTGGGACGACCTGTTTGGCAATAACAATAACAACAACAATAATAATAACAATAATAATAACGGCCACAAGCCGTAATTAGGTTGTCAAATTCTATCGGTAAATCGACCTTGAAAGTCCTTTTGGGACTAGTATTTATCGTGTCGGCTGTCCTGAAGGTTGTCGACATGGATCGCTTCGAGATTTACGTCTATAGCTACCATTTTTTCAGCCTGAATTTTTCATTCATTGTTGCACGCTTGGCCATCATCCTTGAGCTGGTCTTGGGCATGGGCCTGATTTCGCATTGTCTGCACAAACTGATGTGGTGGGGAAGCATGACCATGTTGGTCGGTTATTCCTTATTATTAATATATGCACTGAATCTCGGTCGCACCGACAGTTGCCACTGTTTTGGTGATTTTCTGCAGCTCGACCCCAAGCAAAGCCTCATCAAAAACGGAGTGCTTATGGCGCTTTTCCTTCCAATCTTCCGGATGGAAAGCTGGAAAACTCCGTTCCGTTGGCTGATTCTCATCATAACCATAATGGCCTCGACCATTGGCGTCTTTGTGGCTTCGCCGCCCGACAACATGACTTCAGATTACGACCCTGAGCAGAATCTTCAAGTGGAATTGTTTGATGCCATGCTCGACACCGAGCCGTTGGAAGCTTTGAATCTGCGTGAGGGCAAACAGGTGGTTTGCTTTTTCTCGACAAGTTGCGAATACTGCCAGTTGGCGGCACATAAGCTTTCACTGATGCAGCAGTTTTATGGCTTCCCGCCAGAACGGATCACTTATCTTTTTATGGGAAATGAAGAAAGTGTTGCTGGGTTTTATGAGCAGTCAGAGTCGGCACAGTACCGTGATTTGCTCTATCCTGATATGTCGCGCCTTGTGAAAGTGGTTAATGGCAACTTCCCCGTTGTCGTTCTCATGGAAGATGGAATTGTTATTCGTGAGTACGGTTTGCGCAATATGAAGGAGGAGGAAGTCAAGTCGTTTTTTTTGCTCGGGCCTTCGATTGAGGGATTTCCCAAATAAAGTTTGGATAAAAAATGTTCTTGTTTTATCTTTGCCGCATCAATCAAATAATCATGGAATAACATTCTGGAAATCAAAAGATATTGAAGTATAATCCA
>JAEEGF011749356.1_pt1 | contig 12802 bp, 21 predicted proteins | sample 9134171 | NCBI WGS metagenome assembly JAEEGF01 (sample SAMN16246542, study PRJNA631951) | gut metagenome | biome: gut microbiome; feature: rumen; material: AP-attached | host: Bos | place: Iran: Karaj | collected 2018-10 | reverse complement strand
AAGAGCATGAACAAAGAAAACAAGGGCAAGATGCTTCGCCAGGAGCGCTATGTGGGCACCATGCAGCGCAGCTTCTACGTGGGCGGCAGCATCACCGAGGAGGATATCAAGGCCAAGTATGAAAACGGTGTGCTGAGTCTGCTGATCCCCAAGAAGGAAGCGAAGAAAGAACCGGAAAAGAAAACCATCCTGATTGAAGGATAAAGTATAGGTTCTCTTGCCCGTCGGAGCAATCCGGCGGGTTTTTTTGTTGTTAATCTCATTAACCTCGCACCGACAATACTATCAAAATAGCTACAAGAAAGAGCCTACATATATTGGTGGGAATATCTGTAATAATATGTATGATAGATAGTTGTCGTGTTTTATCCCGCAAAATCTTTTTCCAGAGGGTATTGACATATACATCGCACGGCGATATAATCTAAACACGATATATCGTTCATCGTTATATCGCGACACTATGGAGGTGAGGTTATGGCGGAGGGATTCGCGCTTACAGAAGCGACCTATTACATTCTTCTGTCACTGGTCAGGCCGCGGCACGGCTACGGCATCATGCAACTGACGGAGGAACTGTCCGGCGGACGGGTTCACCTGGCAGCTGGCACGCTGTACGGCGCGCTGAACGCACTGAGCACGAAGGGCTGGATCATCCAGCTTCCATCCGATGAGGACAGCAGGAGGAAGGAATACCGACTGACGGAAAAAGGCCTTCAGGTCCTGCGCGTCGAGGTGGAAAGGCTTCGGGAACTGGCAGACAATGGTGAGAGGATACTGCGGGAGGAATGAGCATGGAAAACAGGAAAACCATCAGGAAATGGTTCTGGGTCTGGGATTTTGAAAAGGAAGAAGACTGGCTGAACGAGATGGCGATGAACGGATGGGTGCTGGAAAGCGTCGGGTTCTGTACCTATCATTTTCTACGCTGCGAGCCGGGCGAATACAGCGTTCGCCTGGAGATGCATCCATATGACGAGTCTTACATATCGTTCATGAAAGATACCGGCGCGGAATATGTAGGTCGGATGGTTATGTGGATCTACTTCCGCAAAAAGACGGCGGACGGGCCTTTCGACCTGTTTTCCGATATCGACTCGCGTATCGGCCATCTGGACAAAATTGGTAAATTTCTAAGCGTGCTCGGCGGGGCCAATCTGCTGATCGGCGTTGCCAACACGTACAATCCGTCCCATCTCGGGTGGATCAATCTGCTCTGTGCAACCCTGCTCATGTATGCGCTGGGCCGGATCCACGGCAAAAAGGAAGCCCTGGAGAGGGAACGGCTGCTGCATGAGTAAACAGGGAGCAATAAATGGGAAAAACAAAGGGAGATGACTTGCATGGTGAACACTTTTGCTTTTTTGAGCGCCGCATTGCCCTGGATTGCCATGGCGCTATTGCTTGCGATCTTCTCTGTGAGAGAGACGGGCAGGAAAAAGGATCAGGAAAAACAGATGGACTACGGTTCTGAAGGCATGGCTTTGGGCGTGTGTCTTGGAGTCGCAATTTCGACAGCCATTCACATCAATGTCGGCATTGGTATGATGGCAGGGATGGTACTGGGGCTTCTCATCGGATCGGAGATAAAGAAAAAGGATGAATGAAAGCAATATGAAGCTGATCGAGCCGGCAACAGAATACACCAGGCAAATTATGGCATATCGAAAAGAGTTTCTTGATTGTGGCGATTCAATGGATGGCACAGGCGCGCTCAGACGAATGGATAATCCGCAGGTCTGGATAGAGCATGCAAACCGGTGCAAAGATCCCCTTACGGTTCCCCAGGGACTGGTCCCGGCGACACAGTATATGCTTGTTCGGGAAGAGGATCAGAAAATTGTCGGCATGATACAAATCAGACATTTTTTTAATCCCTATTTGGAAAAGTACGGCGGCCATATCGGTTATTCTGTCGCGCCGAGTGAACGGCGCAAAGGATACGCAGCATTGATGCTGAAAAAGGTGTTGCCAAAATGCAGAGAACTTGGAATTGCCAAAGTACTGATTACCTGCATCAGCGGCAATGAGGGCAGCAAAAGAACGATCTTGAAAAACGGCGGCGTTTACGAATCCTCTGTGTATGAACCGGAGGAAGGTGTCTGCCTGGAGAGATATTGGATCGATCTTTCCAGGTAACAACTCCGTTTTATGGTGAGGTGCATCTATGCGTTACTTCCCCTACGGTAGCTATCAGGTTTATTATGAAAGCCACAGCGCGGGCAGGCCGCTGATCCTGCTCCACGGGAATACAGCTTCCGGCAGAATGTTTGATCCGATTATTCCGTTGCTGGCTGAAAAATACCGTGTGATCACGATGGATTTTCTCGGCTGCGGGCGGTCCGATCGTATAGCCACCTGGCCTTCCGATCTGTGGTACGAATGGGCAAATCAGGTCCGCGCTTTATGTGAGCATCTTGGGCTCGGCGAAGTCTATCTCGTCGGGGCCAGCGGCGGCGCTTTGGCGGCGATCAATGCCGCGCTGGAGTATCCGCAGCTTGTGCGGGCGGTGGCCGCCGACAGCTTCGCAGGCATCGGCGCAGACCCGGCCATCACAAATGACATTCAGGCAGGAAGAACACAGGCAAAGCAAATCGACGGATTCCGCGCCTATCTGCGGTCCGTCCATGGCGAGGATTGGGAGCAGGTGTTCGACGCGGATACGGAGGCTGTCATTCGCCATGCGAGGGAAGTTGGGGCCTATTTTCATCGGTCTCTGTCTGAAGTGCAGGTTCCCCTGCTGCTGACGGGAAGCGATGAAGACGAGATGTTCCCGTCCGGGCATTTTCAGCGGCTATTCCATGAAATCTGCCGGGAAACCTGTCGAGCGGAGACGCATGTTTTCCCCCATGGCGGACATCCGGCCATGATGAGCAATATGGAAGAATTTGCCGCATTGCTCCATCGGCTGATTGAACCCACATACTGATGACATTGAGTTATTCGAGGTGAGACGATGATTCAGCTATTACGTGACAAGAAAGTGATCTTCTTTGACGTGGGGTATACGTTGGACAGGCCCGCATCAGGAGACTGGATGCTGACGAACAGATTTCTGAAAGAAGCCGGAGACCGGTTGAAAGCCAGCAGCGAAGCCGACATCCGGAAGGCGATGGAAGCAGGCCTGCGATATCTGATGGAGAATCATCTGGTGACCACGGTGGAAGCGGAAATCAGCCAGTTTTATCAGTTTTATTCCATCCTTTCCGACGCGCTTGATCTGGGCTTGTCGGAAAAGCAACGGGAAGACATCGCCCGGGACCGCGCCTGCAACATGGAAAACTATCTCCCCTATCCCGGGATTCAGGAGGTGCTGGGAACGCTGAGCAAAACGCACAGGCTCGGCGTGATCTCCGATACCTGGCCCAGTATTGAACAGCAATTGGAGTATCTCGGCATCTCCCAATTCCTATCCTTTCAGACTTTCAGCTGCTATCTGGGCATCTTCAAGCCCGACCGCCGCATGTATCTGGACGCGCTGGAAAAAAGCGGCGTTCCCGCGTCGGAAGCCGTTTTCATCGACGATAGTCCCCGCAATCTGGAAGGCGCAGCAGCCCTGGACATCACACCGATCCTGATCGCAGCCAATCCGGCTTCCGATGTGGAAACGCCGTATCTGAAAATCAGGGATCTGAGAGAACTCATTCAGGAAAGTATATAGTGTATCAGGATTTACAGGCATGAATGCTGTGAAAAACAGGTATTCTGCGGGAGGAAGTACGGAAATGGGAAAAGTTTTCAGTGTTCAGGACAGGCAGGCCGTATTTGATTACATCCTGTCCGTTGCCGCGGAGTGCGGCAGAATTGTCTCGCTGGTTCAGGTTGGATCCGGGGCAAACGGGTATCATGACGAACGGTCGGACCTGGATTTTGTCATCGCGCTGGATTCGGACGAATCCATGCCCGAAGTCATGGAATATATGCACCGGAAAATCTCCCTGAAATATGAACTGGCGTTTTGCAAGCAGGATGAATCCAGGCATCTCCAGATTTTCATCCTGTCCGATCTCCTGGAAATTGACATTGGTTACGGCGGATACGAACATGCGGCGGCGTGGAAGCCGGCATTCAAGGTCCTGTTTGATCATTCCGGCACTGTGGAAGAAAAGATGGTTCAGTCCCGGGCGTGGATGGATAACAGGATATACGGCGATAAGCAGAAGAAGGATATGGAACAGGCACGTAATGTCGTCTGGCTTTTCCTGATGCATGCCGCGGTCGCAATTCGCCGCGGGAACTGTTTCCAGGCAATCGGGGAGATGGAAGCCGCCAGAGCCCTGTATATTGATCTGCTGGGTGACCGTTTCAGGTTGGAGAGCAGGAGGAACCGTGAAATAGACAATCTGCCCGAAGCTGAAAAGGCAGCGATCCGGAGCACGTTTGCCGCCGGAGAAAGACCGTCGGAATTATGGGCAGCGCTTGTAAATCTGACAGATTTGGTTTATAAAGAACTTGAAGAAATCAGCATGCCTGTTACAAAGGAGATGCTACAAGATTATTACGCAGATCTCCGATAACGACCGTCGAGCCGGATGAGCCTCTTGAAGTTATTTTTTGATATTCCTGACAAAGAAGGAGATGGCGCGGATGGAAGTTTGCTTCGGGAAACCGCCTGATATCGATCGCTGGATGGATCTTGTGCGCCGGGTCCGTGGGAATTTCCCGGGTCTGGAAACGGAAAAGGATCTGGAGGAGCACCGGCAGACGATACTCAGGTTTATGGAGAAACGGCAGGCGCTGTGCGTGAAATCCGACGATCAGATTCAGGGGGTGCTGCTGTTCTCCAGAAGCCGAAACATGATCTGCTGCCTGGCGGTCTCTCCCGAATCCCGGCGAAACGGGATTGCTTCAATGCTTCTGGAAACGGTCCTCAGCGAACTGTACAGAGGCAGGGATATCACTGTGTCCACCTTCCGTGAAGGAGATGAAAAAGGGACAGCCCCCCGGGCTTTGTACAGGAAATTCGGTTTTGTCGGGGCCGAACTGACAGAAGAGTTCGGATATCCGAATCAGGTGTTTGTTTTGCCAGGGACCCCGATGAAGATCGGATTCAGGAAAGCTGAAATTGCGGACGCAGAGCTGCTCATCCATATTTACAATTCCGCCTTTTACAGCGACTATATCCGATACGGCGCATGCCCCGCATACGGGAAAACGAAAGAAATGATGGAGCAGTCCATCATTGATTATCCCAAACATCTGATTTTGTATGACGGCAAACCGGTCGGCTGCGTTTCCTGTAAAGAAACAGAGAATGGAATCTATGAGATCGGCTGTTTATGCGTGATTCCGGAGTATCAGGGCAAAGGGATCGGAACAGCTGCCATGGAATTCATCAAAACACATATTCAGGACTGGAAAAAGATCACCCTGGTGACACCGGCAGACAAAACGGAAAACGTCAAATTTTATACGGAAAGATGCGGCTTTGAGATCCGGTCTGTGGAGATGGATGGGGGTGTTCAGGTAGCCCGGTTCGTTCTGGAAAGATAAAGACCTGTTATAAATGATAGGAAGGAGAATCAAAGAAATGCGGGTGATGCTGACCTCCTGCGGATTAGAGACGCAGAAAATCAAGGATTGTTTCCTGACCATGCTGGGGAAAGAAGGGGCAAAGGCAAAAGCGCTTTTCATTCCGACAGCCGCCATTGACGCCGATGCCATCGAAGTGTTGCCAAAGTGTATGAACGATCTGCTGAAATGCGGCATACCGAAAGAGAATATACGGGTATTTGACCTGCATCAGAATATGCCGATGGACGAACTGAAAACATATGATGTCGTCTACCTGACCGGCGGGAGGACTTCCTACCTGTTGGAAAGAATCAATGATACGGGATTTCGGGAAACGCTGCTGACCTATATCAGAGACAACGGTTTTGTGATTGGCGTCAGTGCGGGAAGCATTATTTTTGCCAACAATTTGCCGGGGAATCTGGAGCTGCTGGATACGAAGCTGGATGTTCACTGCGAAGCGAGCAGTTATACGGGCAAAGTATCTTTCCCGCTGATGGAGAATATGAAGCTGTCGAACACAGCGGCCATAATCTTCCGCAGCATACCCGACGAAGCGGAAATCATTGACGGATGAGATCAAACAGAGAAGAAAATGAACGGAGGAACCCATGGATCAATGGCTGGAAACCAAACAGCTCCCGGTGCATTTTGTCTCGGCAGCAGGCGTGGTGTATCAGGACGGCAAGGTTCTGCTGATCCGGTCTGAAAGAAGGGGATGGGAGTTCCCCGGAGGGATCGTGGAACAGGGCGAAGCACTCCTGGACGGCCTGAGGCGCGAAATCTTCGAGGAGAGCGGAATTGCCGCCGAACCGGAAGCCGTTACGGGAATCTATCAGAACCTGGCCCGCAAAAAGGGATTTGGTCCCCTGGAGGGAATGACGCTGCCCACCACCGTCAATCTGGTTTTCAGGTGCCGGTATGTCAGCGGAAAAGAAGTCGTGTCGGAGGAATTCCTGGAGGTCGGATGGTTCACGCCGGACGAGGCGATGCGAATCATCCGGTATCCCTATATGAAAAAAGCATTTGAGGACGCGCACCGGTACAGCGGGAAACCGCATTTTGTCACTTTCAGGAAAGCCGACCGTGACATAGCGTTCATAAGCGACTGCATGATCTGACAGGATGAATTCATGGAATGGAGGCATGAGAACCAATGAAGATTGAAAAAACCAGCAAAGAAGCTTTTGTTGTGATCGGGAAAGAAGGATCAACCCGGGATGGGGAAGGCTTCATTCAAAGGCTTTGGCAGGAAGCCAATGCCCATTTTGACGAGATCGCTGATTTGGTCAAAAGAGACGAATCCGGCAACCTGGTTGGCATATGGGGCGCCATGACTGATTTTTCCCGTTCGTTCAAGCCGTGGGATGATTTCAACAGGGGGCTTTATCTGGCAGGGGCAGAATGCAGGGATGATGCGGAAGCGCCCGAAGGATGGGTCAAATGGGTGCTTCCGGCATATGACTATCTTGTGGTTGAATGCGAAGGAAACAACACTTTTTCAGATATGTGGCAATACATGAAAGAGAATAGCATCCCGCTTGCCGGTGCCGTGTATGATTATTCTTGCCCTCAGACCGGGAAAGATTATATGTTTTTCCCGATTCGAAGGCGATAGGCCGAAAACGCGGAGGACAGAAGGATGGCTTTCGATTTCAAGAAAGAATACAAAGAATTTTATCTGCCGAAAAACCAGCCGTCCATTGTGACGGTGCCGCCCATGAACTATATCGCTGTCCGGGGTCAGGGCGATCCAAACCAGGAGGATGGTGCATACAAGCAGTCCATCGGCCTGCTCTATGGGATCGCGTTCACCATCAAGATGAGCAAGATGGGCGATCACCGGATTGAAGGGTATTTCGATTATGTCATTCCTCCGCTGGAAGGCTTCTGGTGGCAGGACGGTGTTACAGAGATCGATTACGCCCATAAAGAGCGGTTCCAATGGATTTCCGTCATCCGGCTTCCGGACTTTGTAACAAAGGAAGCCTATGACTGGGCGGTTAAAGAAGCGACCAGGAAAAAGAAGCTGGATTTTTCCGCTGCGGAGTTCTTTCGCTATGAGGAGGGACTGTGCGTTCAGTGCATGCATCTCGGCGCTTATGACAATGAGCCTGCAACCGTGGACCGGATGCACCGATTCATGGAGGAACAGGGGTATGCGCTGGACATCACGGATAAGCGCATGCACCATGAAATCTATCTGAGCGACGCCCGGAAGGTTGCACCCGAAAAACTGAAAACAGTCATCCGGCACCCTATTCGGAAGGCATGACAGAACGGCATTGATGCGGGCAGGGAGTTGAAACAGTGGAGATCATACAGGCAACAACAGAACATTTCAGGGATGTAAGACGAATTACCCGGGAAACGATCACGGCCATCTATCCCCGGTATTACCCGGCAGGCGCGGTGCAATTCTTCTTGGATCACCATTCCGATGAACGGATTCAGGCTGATATTGCCAGCGGGAAAGTGTACTTGCTTTGTGCGGACGGAGTCGCAGCCGGTACGGTGACCATCAGCGGAAATGAAATCCTCCGGCTGTTTGTCCTGCCGGAGTATCAGCACAGGGGATATGGGAAAGCGCTGCTTGATTTCGCGGAGAACAAAATCCTGAAAGGTTTTCAAACGGTCATTATTGACGCCTCCCTCCCTGCAAAGCCGATTTACAAAAAGCGCGGATACCGGGAAACGGAATATCACACGATCCAAACGGAAAACGGCGATTTTCTGTGCTATGATGTGATGGAAATGAAGCAATCAGAGGCGAATCCATGCAAAGTAGGAGTACAGGGATCACAGGGATGAGAAAAGGCAATTTGATAAGTGCTATGAGACAACGATTTCCCACGGGACACGTCCTGTCACATCCCTGAAAACAAGGCATTTGGCTGTTTTGTGTCCTGTTCATTTTCATTTTCTTCGAGTAAGCTTTTTCCCGAAAGGAGGATTCCGATGGATCTGCAAAAGATCGGTACATTCCTAAAAGAGCTTCGCAATGGCGAAGGGCTGACACAGGAGCAACTGGCCGAGAAACTGAACGTTTCCAGAAGAACAGTTTCACGTTGGGAAACCGGAAGCAACATGCCCGATCTTGACCTGCTGATAGAAATGGCTGATTTCTATCACGTGGACATAAGGGAATTGCTAAACGGAGAAAGGGACAGCGAGAAAATGAACAAAGAACTGGAAGAGACCGTCCTGAAGGTGGCCGAATACAGCAACGCCGAAAAACAGCGCAGCACGAAGATCGTCTGCATCTATTTTGTGCTCGGGATCGTCGCGCTGATTGTCAACGCCGTCATGAACATGTCGGAAATGGGAGATACTTTCTGGATCGGTTTTCTCAAAGGAGCTACTTTCGCAACAGCGCTGGTGTCCATGATTCTGGGCATCTTCTACACAACGGGAGCCATGATGAAAATCCAGGCCTTCAAAATGCGCCTGCTTGGCAGAACAAAGGAGATGGAATAAATGCATGTAATGACATTGATCGGGATCGTACTGGGCGGCGCGACGACGGTAACGGATCGTGTGATTCACAAGATTCCGAACTGGCTGGCTGTTTGCCTGTACGGCATTGCCCTGATCCTTATGATTGCAGGACTTGTTGTCAGAAGAAAAGCCGGTGCCTGATTGTCGGCTTATCAAATGATCATCGCCCGTGGCTCTTCCGGTCACGGGCGATTTTGTCAGGTGAGGTTTTTCACTTTTTTGTTGATCGCGTCAACGTTTCTTTTCATTCTCATATACTGGCCGATCCAGATGGCAATGTAGATGGCCAGGAAAATCCCAAAGTATTTCAGGACTCCGCCCGGAGTGTGCTCCATCCAGCGGATGAGATAAGCGATGGGGAACGTGGCCGCCGAGCAGATCAGAAAATGAACAGCCGTCATTTTCGCCAGGCTCCAGTCTGTGTCCCAGACCACAGAGGCCCCCGCGAAAGCTGCGCCGTACAGCATGGAGCAGAGCGCCTGGATCAGTACGGCAACGCTCTCCGAGCCAATATCGGCAATCATTTCGGGGACTACCGCATAGTAGTTTCCGTCTCCCCGGGCCAGCGAAATGATAATCGTGATCATTGTGCTATAAGCCAGTCCGAGCGGCGCGCCGACCAGCGCCCGCAATCCGGCTTTTTTCCAGAGCTGTTGATTCATATTCCCAGAACCTCCTTTAGTTTACCCACATATCTCCTTGAGGCGTATGTTTTGCTGCCGTCCGATAAAACGACGCAGATCGTTCCCGTGAAGCTCAGATCAAAGCTCTTCACTTTTTTCAGGTTGATGATTTCTGAATTGGATATCCGGACAAAGTGCTGCGGTTTCAGCCTTTCCTCAATTTCATACAGTCGAAGCCGGAGCGTGTATTCCCCGGAAGGCAGAACCGCGTACACTTTCCCGTTTGCCGCATAAATCTTCAGGATATCCTTTTCGTCAAGAACGGTAACGGTATCCTCCCGAAACCCTGCAATCAGTTTCGGTTCGGTTTCAGACAGCATCTGAACAATCGAATGCACTTCTTCCGTCATCCGGTTGGTCAGGATAATCACTTTCGGCTCAGTCGCCGCCGCGTCGAGTTTTACTTCAACCTGCACGCCTTTCGCTCCTTTCTCCCGGGTGATTTGCATTATAAGTCAAAGCCTCCGGGATTTCCACCGTTTTCAGATAAGTGGTCAATCTGAGGGAATAGGTGGTTGTTCTGTCTGCTTCTGTACATTCGCAAAAAAAACGGGCAAATGTGCCTGACGCCATGGGAAATCACCTCCTGAGTATAATGAAAGCGCCGCCCGTCCGGACGACGCAGGGGAACATGCTTCAAAAGGCACTTATTCTTCGATAAAGGGTGAATTGAAGAGTTCATCTACTATCTCTTTTGCCGTCGCAAGATGCTCATATCGGACATAGAACTTGGTGCGTTCAAACATGGAGCCAGCTCTCATCGCCATTCCAGCGCCGATTGTACTGCTGTTCAAAGCTGGGATGTTGTTCTGTTCAAGAACATCTTTCAGCATGCCGCCCATGATTGGATCGGCTTCCGTGAGAAAGCAAATGTCTTCAGGAGAAGCGTTCCGTACTTTTTTGCTTCCGCAAAAAGGGCATCTCTCTCCTTCTTCAAAAACAATCTTGCATCCCTGGCAATACATTCTTATCAGTATTCACAAAAAAAGAAAATGACCCATCAGAAAATGCCCTCCGAGTCTGAGGAAAAGTACCTGCTGAAAATAGAAATCACCTCGTTTTTGATAATAAAATAGCCATGCTTGACTTGCAGCATGGCACGGATTCGGGTATAATATCAGATGGATTGAAACAGTTGACAAGCATATTTTTTCATCAATAGCTATGAAGGGAGATTTGAACATGAACAAACGTGAATTGATCGAAACCGTGGCCTCCAACGCTCAGATCACGAAGAAGGAAGCAGATGCCGTAGTCAATGCCACCCTGGATGCCATCATTGATGGGCTTGCCAAAGAAGGAAAAGTCATCATTCCCGGTTTCGGTTCCTTTGAAGTGCGGAACAAGACCGCCCGTGAAGGCCGCAATCCCCGCACCGGCGAAAAAGTAAAGATCGCAGCAAAGAGAGCGCCCGCTTTCAAGCCCGGAAAAGCCATGAAGGACGCTGTGGAAAAGAAGTAAGGAAGGAAGAATCCAATGGAATTTGAAGGAAAACACTCTGTCATTACCCCGGAAGGTGTTTTCATTATCGGCACATATGATGAAAACGGGACGCCGAACGCCATGAACGCGGCCTGGGGTATGCAAAGCGATATGGGCGAAATCACCCTGATGCTGGGCAAACATAAGACCACAGAGAATTTTGAAAAGACCGGCGCTTTTACCGTGGCTTTCGGTACAGTGGACACGGTGCTGATCTCGGATTACTTTGGCGTGGAAACCGGCAAGAAGGTCAACAAGATCGAAAAGGCGGGTTGCCATGTTCACAAGAGTATCCATGTCAACGCGCCGATCATTGAAGAATACCCTCTGACGCTGGAATGTAAGGTCAAGTCATGGGATGGGAAGACCGGCTATCTGATTGGCGAAATCGTGGCTTCCCAGGCAGACGAATCCATCCTGACGGATGGAAAAGTTGACCTGGGCAAACTCCGCCCGATCATTTTTGATCCGTCCTTCAATGCCTACCGTGTCGTTGGAGAAATCGTCGGGAAAGCATTCAGTGACGGATTGAAGCTGAAGTAACTGAACGGGCATCCCTGCTCAAATCCATACCCGCCTTGTGACCATCAATCCTTCCCGACAGACGGGATGCCTTGACGTTCTCAGGGCGGGGTTTTTGATTTTGAGGTTATACTTGATTTTGATGTTTAGAAAATCATGGAAGAAATTTGAGCCGGAGGCAGAATGAATAATCACACCGAATGGACGGAAGCGAAGAATCGCCTCATCAAAGCTGTATCTTCCCTTGGCTTTCCACAGGAATTTGGCGAGGTGATGGCCCGGCAGCTCGGCAGTCCGAAAGCCATAGATCGGATGACCTCTTACGTGTATCAGGCAAAACCGAGAACGGAAGAAATGCTGGTGGATGAGATGCTGGCAATCTGTGAGGAAATCAACACCTGGAGAGAAAAGAAAGCCAGCCAGGAAGCGCAGGAAAAGTATAATGCCTATCTTTTTAGCAGACGGTAGAATACATACAAATCGGGATTTGGCGATGTAGATTAACTTTTGATTTTTCTGAGCATCAGAAGGATTTGCGGAGGATGATAATATGAAGCGAATTCTGGCGTTTCTTCTTGCTATTCTTTTTTCTCTACCTGCCATATGCTGTGCAGAACAGACAAAATATCAAAAAGAAGAAAACACAGGCTGGAATAAAGACAGCCGTCCTTATATCATCCGGACGCCTTTTGCTGTATGGTATATTTCGAAAGCAGATATCGAATTGCTTGGCGAAGATGCATACTATCAAGGTTTATATGCAATTCTTGATGATGCAGAAGCAGACTTTGCCGATGCCCGTGCGGCGCTTAAAGGGTTTATCCCAGATGAGATTCAACCGATTGATATTTATACTGACTTCTGCAATAAAGCAGAAGCCTCAAAAACGTCAGATGCGTTCTACCGAGAACTGGGTAATTACATCAAACTCTTCAATGGATGGAATACAGCGCGTATCGCACTGCTGCATGAGTATGTACACTATTTAACTATGCACTGTGCCCAATCCCGCACACAATTCGGTTTCTGGGCGGAGGGCATAGCGGAGTACGTTGCCAATTTCGTCTGCAAAAACAGGCTGGGCCGGTCCGAAAATATGGGAT
>JAEEGF011341593.1_pt1 | contig 12802 bp, 15 predicted proteins | sample 9134171 | NCBI WGS metagenome assembly JAEEGF01 (sample SAMN16246542, study PRJNA631951) | gut metagenome | biome: gut microbiome; feature: rumen; material: AP-attached | host: Bos | place: Iran: Karaj | collected 2018-10 | reverse complement strand
TTGTCACCTCCGTGTATTACTGACAATTATCCTTATCTGTTATATCGGCAAAAAAGCTTTAGCAGCTTATAGAAATATCACCAATGGATTCATTTATGTCATAATTAGTCATCTCAGACTCTGGCATCAAAATTCCCAAATGGATTAAATTGCGTTTGTTCAGACAGCTTCCCGGAGAACTTTTTGGCCAGGTCCTCCAGGTCTTTTCCCTGTATCTCCATAGAATGCATACTTTCCTGCGCTTCCAAAGCTTTTTGTTCCTTCTCAAGTCTCTTTTCAGCTTTCTTCTGCTCAGCCCGTTTCTCTTTTACCCTTTCAAGCTACTTATCTATCTCAGGATCGTTTCCTCCGCCATCCGTTACAGTAAGCGTACACATTGTGCTGTACTCTTCACCAAATTCAATTGTCACAGACTTAAGGGTAGCTCCATGTGCTTTTGCGGACTCTTGGGCTGCCTTGATGTAATCAGGCGCTTTAGCAAGTTCTCTTTCCAGCCATGCGCCGGTCTTATCATCAGCCATTGCTTTCCTGAGCAGTCCCCCTGTGACCGAAACCGTGGAATTTGGTTCTGGAGTAAGGCAGGGAAATTTCTGAGTAAGGTAGTTAGAATACTCTTTAACTGAATTTGGCTTCTTCCGGGTTAATTCATTCCCGGTCACCGGGTACCTATCGGATAGGCCTACAATCTTCATACTTCCGTTCCTTTCTCTTTTGAGCTGTAATAGTCCTCAAACAGCTTGTTTGCCGCATTCATGGTCTCCTTGCATATAGCCGGAAGCTCTTTTCCCCAGGTCTTCGTTGCCTGCTTGAAGCCCTTTTCCATGGCCTTTTGCATTTCCTTCATCTTGTCCACGTCATCTCCTGCCAGGGCAGATGCAAAATCAAAGAGCCTCTGGGAAGTCTGCTTTACGCCATAGTAACCGTCTTCTGAAATGTCTTTTTGCGCCTGAGCCTTAGTAGCAGCATCAACCTTAAAATTGCCGCCGGCAAGCTGCCTCCAGAAGTCATCACCCTTAGCTGTTCCATAAGCTCCCACCTGGCCTTGCAGCGTCTTTTGCACAATAGAGATCAGATTATTTCTCTGCTGCTCCTCTGCAGTTTTGAGCTGCTGGACTATAGCTGCCCGATCTTCTTTGGACTTCTTATAGATAGCCTTTTCATCATCCTTCCCACTCTTAGCCTGCGCACTGGCATCCTGCTTTTCATAGATGACTCCCGGCTGCGTGGCAGAAGATGCTTTCTCTTTTTCTTTATCATCATCCTTGATCCACGCCGGCTCGGTATTACCACTAATGCCAACTAAATTATTCGTTCCATAATTTGTGTTGATTCCTATGCTCATAAATGTTACCTCCTTTTTCTCTTTCACAAAATGAACCCTTGACTCCGTCCCTAGGGGTCATTAATGGTCCCCTGACTCCGTCCCTAGGGGCCATCATTTATTAACATCTGTTAATCTATTTATCAAAAAAAATATCTCACACCTCTACATCAAATGTCCCGCCTGCTTCTGCCGGTGCGCTTGTCGTTCCTGCATCTGTCACTGTCATGTCCACACCTCCCAGCGATAGCATCACTCCGCTGTCATATGCCCCTGCTCCTGCAAAAGAGCTTTTCCCGGCATTTTCTTTCTCCGACTGGAGCCTGTCAAAAAGCGCCTTCAGATACTTAAGGTCTGCCTTCAATATATCCCGTGCCTCATCCGATCTGTGCTTGACCTTGAGCTGTTCCAAATCCTCCGGCGTCATGGATCCGGAAAGTGCCTCTGCCATTTCATCAAGTTCCTCGTCCAGCTCTGCAGTCTCTTCCGCCATTTCCATCATCTCATCTGCAGTGAGTTCAAGCTTTTCCATAAGAGCTTCAAACTCAGCCTGTTCGAGCTCTTTTATCTCTTCCTCCGTTGCTGCTTCATCCGTCGCTTCCTCCGGCTCTACAGGCATTTCCTCCTCAGCCTTGATATTCCTCTCCGCAGTCTCTTCCATTTTCAGGTTCTTCTTTTTCTTGTCACAGGCTCTTTGAACCATCTCCGCATGAAGGATTGCCCGCAGTACCTCTTCTTCATCCACATCCCCGTTCTTAAGCTGCTTTTTCAAAAGACCTATCTTAGCCCTGATACTGTTTGAGACCTGCATAGCTTTTGTGGAGGTCTTGGCCTGCAAAACCTGGGATGAAACCTGTTTAAAGCTGTACATGGCCGGTTTCTTTTTCTTTCCGGTCTGCTTGGTTGGTCTGCAGATTCCGATGGTTCCGACATGATTACCATATGCATCATAAAGTCTTTTTCTGTAATGAGTTGTGTTGCCACTCACAGTAACTTCCCATCCGTTCACATAACCACCTCCTGTTCCCGGTTTTCAAAAATGGTCCCCTGACTCCGTCCCTAGGGGCCAAAAATGGTCCCTTGACTCCGTCCCTAGGGACCAAAAATGAACCCTTGACTCCGTCCCTAGGGGTCATAACCACATGATGAGGTGCTCAAAGAGGTCGATGTCTGAGTGGTTGGGGATAATGATGATGTTCTCGTTGATATCCTTTGCATTGAGCTCTCCCCAGCTTACGCTGCCACCGATTCCGGGGATCTTGTAGTAGCCACCCACTGAGAAATAGAACCATCCATCGCCACTCTTGGCTTCAGGGTACTGCTCAAGAAGGGCTTGGGCGTTTATTGATATATACTCGTCATCATAATATGTCACAATAGTCTGGTCATCATCTACAAATATAGAGTCCAGATTGCCTGTATAGCACATGGAACAGACCTGGCCCATGTCATTGGTTCTCTTATAGGAATTAGCCTTTATAAGTCCGATCGCAGCACAAACCACCATCACTAGGATTACAGCCCCGCTCAGCACAGCTTTCGGATTGTATGCCCTTTCCCTTACTATCAGCTCAAGTCTCTTTCTCAAAACCCTGTAATTATCATCCGTGGTAAAAGACAATCCGCTTTCATATCCGATTTTTCGCCTACTATCAGACATGTCTTTTGCGCAGTCAAGAATTACACGCCCGTAAAATCCTGTATCGATGTTGTTTCTTTGTATCGTCACCAGATCACAAATATCTTCGAGATCTCTTTTCAGATACCTAACACCTAAATGGAGAAGGATATTGGGCCATAGTAGAGTCCGAAGCATATCGTATCCCAGCAATATCCACAGATGGCCAAGCTTTATATGCGTCTCTTCATGCTTTATCACAACGCCTCTTTCTGCACCTTGTAAGCTATCCGGCACTACAATAACCGGCTTAAAGCATCCAAAGCAGAAAGACGATGTTTTCCCCGCAAACACTTTGACAGGATACACGGATAAGTGATCTTCCGAATCGGGCATGAACCTGATAAGGCGCTTTAGTCTGATGCGCCTGTATATAAGCAGTGCAGCGAATACTATCATTCCCGCCATATACAGGGTGCAAATCCATCTATGCTCTGACAAAAAGCCATACCACCTGAATATGGTATGCACTCCAATTCTTGTCTCGAAATAGGCTCTTAATTTTCCGCAAAATAAAACAGGAATCAGCATGCCCCACAAAGCAGCTCTGCCAAAGACATGCCCGGCAAGCACACTGCTCCTTAAGGCCATAATAATTCCCATTACAAAAAACGATATGATCGCACAAAAACCAAGTATGGTCGAATAATAAACGCATACAAATTCAAAGACCATATGCAGTTGTTCAAAGAACATTTGCATTCCCTGCATAACTGCTACCTCGCTCATCCATGAGACTTATATATCTTTCCTGGCTTTTTTGAGGATGTCCTCAAGCTCTTTTATCTGTTCCGCCGAGAGCTTGCCTCCCTCCAGCAAAGTAAAAGCGGCTGAGAGTCTGTTTCCCTCAAAATAATTCTCCACAAAAGCGCTGCTCTTGGCTTTCTGGCACTCCTGCCTTCCTCTGGCAGCCGTATAGTGATAGACCCTGGCATCATCGGGATCGACAGTAAACTTAAGCATTCCTTTTTTGCACAGCCTGTTTATCAAAACCCTGACCATCCTCTGGTTCATCTTGGAAGATTTTGGCAGTGCATCAGCTATCTCCGCAGAGGTAAGATCATGCCCGCATCTCCAAAGCGTCTCCATGATCATCCATTCACTTTCACTTGGAAGCATCTCTTCTCTTGGCATAATAGTCCCCCTTTTCTCTTTCAATATTATTATCGGTTAACATCTGTTAATTGTTAATACCTGTTATCAAATTTTTATAAACAAGGCTCCGGATCGCTCCGAAGCCTTGATGATCTATCCCATATTCAGTTGTTACTCTTTATTTCATTCCTTCCCACAGCCTCTCACGTTCTGTGAAAGCCACCGTCGACTGTTTTGAAATCTCAGGTTTTATCTCCTTTTCGCTGATATCATCTGCAAATAGTGCAGCCTTCTCAGGGTCAGCATATATTTCCTCTTCTTTTGTGACACGAGTTTCGATCTTGTCTAAATCTGCCATAGTCTTGCCCTCCCAGAAAGAAAAAATATTAATTTATATCAATATTATACCACTTATTCTTGAAAAATGGTCCCTTGACTCCGTCCCCAGGGACCAAAATCAGAAGAGGCTAAGCTGATTGTCGATGTAAGATTTCATCTCCACATCGTGGATAATGTCTCCCTCGCGGTAGCCGCCGATCAAGAAGGGTGAATCCGGGTCGTGGAGCTTCATGTTGCGCTTAACTGCCTCGATGTCGTTATTGGCATAGCAGTATCTGCAGAGATGCCCGCAGCTGTCGTAGGCGCCGATGTCGCCGGAAAGATAGCAGGCGCACTCTTTCCTGGCAGGCTTTTTGTTTGGAACAATGAGCTTTGCTCCGATGGCCTTCTCGTAAGTCTCAACCGTCATACAGCCCCTGCAGTCAGCGCCGTACTCTGAAAGAAACTGCCCCTCTCCGCAGGGCTTTACCACCATGCCATGTTCTGCGGCGATCTTTATGATCTCTTTTCCCAGAAAGTGCTTATCCTTCCTGGAGACAGAGCACGCCTCGGGGAAATTTCTTTTGACCTTCTCGTACAGATCAATAAAGCTGATGACAACCGTCCGTGTAAAACCGTCAAGCGCTGCTGCCATCTGCTCAAAGGCTCTTAGATGATACTCTGCAGTGTACCTGTCATTGACCAGTATCGGATCATATCTCCATCCAATGCAGTCAATCCCTACCATTCGCGAAAGCTCCCGGAAATTCTCCAGGATCTTGTGCTTATCAGGCACTCCGGGCTCGATATCCCGGCCATAGGGCGTCATGGTCACAAACCAGTACTGACCGTAGTCCTTTATCACATCCATGTACTCAAAAAAAGGCGCAGGATTCTTAGAGCAAAATCCCACCACATCTACAGTGTCGGGACTAAGCTTATACCTGCTGACCCTTTCTTCATTAAATGGATTGCGGACGCACACTTCTCCCTCTTTAAACCTGTTTGCGAGCCACTTGGGGTAAAAAGCCGGGATGTCAGTGCGCTGTCCTGTGTTTATTATCATATCAATACAATCTCTTTCTTATATAATCTTCCGCCACACTCTGATCATACACCTTCTCATCGGTGATCATCTGATATATACAAAAGATGTCTTTCTGAAAGCCTGAACAATTCTTATTATCCCGGAGTAAAAGATTCCGGCGCAGTATATGTAGACCGCCGTATTGGTCTTTTTGGCAAAGAAGAGGCAGCAGCTTGCGGCTGCAATATTTATGATGCCGTGTATCAGCTTAAGTCCCCAGCTCTTTCCGCCGTTTCCTCTGGCCTCTGCGGACCTCAGTACCTCCACCAGTCCCGAGAACAGATGGATGACCGCCAGATATACCAGCACATAAAACCTTGGGACATCAGTAAGAGCTCCGCTGAAAATGGCAAAGTCAAAAAGCAGCACTCCTCTGTAAAGTATCATCTTGCCGCCTACCATATATCTTGCCATAGTAAAATAATAGCTAAGAGTGGCAATGCCCGAAACCAAGAATCCGATGGCAAGAAAAGCGATCACAGCTTCGTATGCCTCTTTCGGGTTATAGGCCAGAAAAAATGCAGTCACTATCATGGCCACTCCGAATAATGAATTTCTTATCCTTTGTAATTTTGTCATCCCGATTTCCTCTTATTAAGCTCAATTGGTATAACAAATCCGGCATGACTGATACCGGCCTTTGATATCTCGTCTGTTACCATTCCCTTTTGCTGCAGCGCTCCCTCGATGAATTTCCCGATGAAAGATTTATTCTTGGAATCTGCAGGTATCAGTTCGTACTCATCCTCATACCTTGTAAGGTCAAATTCCTCAATAGTCTCGCCCGAGAGCTCCTCTCCGAATTTCTTCCAGTCCTCGCAGGCGTTTAGCTGTCTCTTTCTTATGATCGTTCTTATCCTGTCCCCGTACTTCTCCATCACAGAGGTGTCATAGGTATCTTTTACAAAAGACTCTGTCTCGCCCCTTAAATACTTAAGGGCATAAACCATCTGCGTAAAGGCCCTCTCGTAATCCGAAGGGTTGTCCTTTAATACTTCGTAGTAATCTGCCCAGGCAGGCATATACTTGTATCTGGCAAAAGAGTAATCGGGGAAATGCCCGGCTCTTCCATGCCCAAGATTCATGATGGAATTCTCATTTGACTGATAAAGACTGTTGGTATAAAGACTGTTTTCTATGTCGTCCGGAGCTGATGGATTGTGCCTGAATCTTATCTGCCTTGCATATTCTTCTCCGTCTTTTTCTAGTATCTCGTAAAATGAATTGTTTACATTGTTGATGACAAGAGACGGGGTTCCGGCAAAATACATGTGTGCCCAGGTATCAGCAAGCACATGCATTGCAATTCCCGCATGCTGAAGAGACTTACCCTTAGCCAGCCTTACGGTCTTTTCCAAAAGATCACCGTTGGGGCCACAGATAAGTCTGTATTTGCTCATGTAACGCTTCGAGCGATTCGGTTTTACTGCATAAAGATCTCTGGGAAGAAAGTGGAATGAGGCCCAGATCCTGGTTATATCCTGAAGTCCGATGATATCGGTCCTTGCATCCATCATCTCAAGCGAAAGCTGAGTTGTGGCTGCCTTTACGGGTGCCTTTATCTTGGATAAAAAAGTAGTCGAACACAGATCAACAAACTGCGCACAGTAGCATATGTCCAGGCTCTCCTCGTATGAATACCCCGCCAGATATGCTGCGCAATAAGTTGCATAGTAATGAAAATCTTCCTGCATTATTATGTCTCCCCCTGTTGCGTCTTCTCCTCTCCATATTTCTTTTTCTGCATCAGTTCATCGAGATGCCTTCGGTACTCCGCAGCACTCACATCAAGCTTCGGGTCGAAGGTTTCATATATATATCTTACTCCGATCTTATCACTCCATCCGCATTTTTTTCTGACCATATTCAGAGAGTTCTTAACTATTCTGATTCCTTCTTTTATCTCCGGTTCAGAAGTTTTTTCGGTAAGAACACAGAACTTGACTCCGTCAATCCTGCCAACCTGGCAGTTTTCACCAAAGGCGTCAACCAGCATGTCTGAAAAGACCATGATGGCTCCGTCGCCTTCCTCATGCCCGTAGGCGTCATTGATGTCCTTAAAGTGCTCGATGTTAAACATGACAGCACTGAAATTCCCCGCACCCTCTGCACTGCTGCTCATAAGCTGTTCCAGCCTAATGTCGAATCCGCGCCTGTTCAGGACTCCCGTAAGGTTATCCATGTTTACATCATTGCTCTGGAAGCTGATAAAGATGATAAGGAGGGCCAGAACTCCCGCAGCATAAGTAGCGTTTAATCCTGAATAAAATACCTGGACAATGGTTCCTATCAGAGCAAATACAGGCAGAACATACAGCGTTCTTCTGTAGTCTGTAAGTACGTTTTTCCTGAACACCAGGAGATACACCGTGACAAGGAAGATAAACAGAGCAAGGACAACAGCTCTTACCATAAAGAATTGTCCTCTGTTATAGTTTGCTCTGTCGAAATAGAAGAACCACTTAAATCCGAATATCTGATCCGCCAAAACCAGTACAATGTTCATTATTGCAAAGCACTGGAAAATGACTTTGAATACCTTGCGCTGCTTCTTGTTCTTTTCATCCATACAGCAGTCGATATAGATCACAGAAAACAGGACAACCAGAGGATCAGCCAGGAACATGGCAAGGTTTCCCAAAAAGGCAATGATGATATATGTTCCGCCCCTGTTCTCACCTATTCTTGCGAAGGTGTCAGCCACCACAAGGACCAGAGTGCAGATAAGTATGTATGTAAACATTCTTCCGGTTTTGACTCTGGTGCTTCTCCTGTGAAACAAAAGAATAATAACGATCAGTAACAAAGTAAAGCAATTACTTACCTGCCAGCCTTCTATTACCATAATATGTTACCCCTTTCGAAATAACACACAACACTACTCTATATTTTAGCAAATAAAAAAGGGGCTCACCAGCGTTTTACCCGGTAAAGCCCCATTATTTATGAATGTTTTATACTTCTTCTACATAATTAACAAATTCTTCATTACTCAGCATATCCAGCACCTCATCATGAGATCTTTTCCTGTCAAGATCCAGATCAAGCATAAGACCGGTATCAGATGACTGAAGAGTTTTCTCTTTGCTCTTGGTCATGCTGATGATGGTAAATCCCTGATCTGTGAGAAGGCTTCTTAGCTTGTTTACACCGCGGCTTTTGTTGACCTCAATGTAAATACTCATGAACTTGCTGTATCCCTCAACCTTGATGGAAAGCTGCTTTAACAGGATATTGGAAAATCCTACCATGATAAGGCATACACAGCCGATCTCCAGGTATCCGGCGCCGATGGCCATTCCCATACAGGAGGTTACCCAGAGTGTTGCGGCAGTTGAAAGTCCCTTGATCTGCTTTCTTCCTGTCACAAGAATGGTTCCTGCACCAAGGAATCCGATACCGCTTACTACTCCGGCGGGAATCCTGCTGACATCAGCGCTCAGTCCCGGAAGCAATGACAGATAGATATTGAGGGCCGTTGCTGAGGCAGATCCAAGACTTACCAGAGCGTGGGTCTTGATTCCCGCACTGTGATGCTTGATGATCCTCTCCCATCCGACAAGACCTCCGAAGACCGTCGCGATCACAAGCCTTATGGCTACTGCAATGCTGTCTGTACTCTGTAAATAATCAATAATTGTTACATAAGTCATAGCTTACCCCTTTAAAGTGCGTATAGAGTATTATCCTCAAAACCAAGATAAACCGTATCGCCGACCTTATAGATCTTTTTATTCTTAGGATTGTACTCCTGTATCTTAACAAAGCTCTCGCCCACTTTGATGCGATAGTCCTGATAAGCACCCATGAAACATGAGTAATCAACGATTCCCTTGATGACTCCTGTATCTGAAAGAGTAGCTCCCTCGGGACGAAGCACGACATCGCACTCTGCTCCGCTCTCAAGGTTTCCTGTAGCACACTTTACTGCAGCTCCATCGATCTCAACCATATCCTGGCCTGTAACCTTGGCCTTAAGGAAGTTACACTCGCCGATGAAGTCTGCAACAAACTTGCTGTTGGGATAATAGTAAGCTTCCTGCGGAGTAGCCACCTGCTCTACAATACCCTTGTTCATAATGATGACCTTGTCTGAAATAGCCATAGCCTCTGACTGGTCATGTGTTACATAGACAGCTGTAATCCCGGCTTCCTGCTGGATACGTCTGATCTCTGTTCTCATGGAAACCCTGAGCTTTGCATCAAGGTTTGACAAAGGCTCATCGAACAAAAGAACTCCGGGCTCAATTACAAGTGCTCTGGCAAGGGCAACTCTCTGCTGCTGTCCTCCCGAGAGCTGGTTTGTCATACGGTTCTCCATTCCCTCAAGTCCAACCAGTGAGAGAATATCGGTAACCTTCTTCTTGATGGTCTCTGAATCCATCTTGCGCAGCTTAAGTCCGTAAGCTACATTGTCAAAAATGTTGTAGTGAGGAAGAAGCGCATAGCTCTGGAAAACCATCGCTGTGTCACGCTTGTTGGGAGTAAGTGCGTTGATAGGCTCTCCTCCCAGATAGATCTCACCCTCATCCGGTGATTCAAATCCTGCTATCATACGCAGAGTAGTTGTCTTACCGCAGCCTGATGGTCCGAGCAGTGTAACAAAGCTGCCGGGTTCGATCTCAAGGTTCTGGTCTTTTACTGCATAAAAATCTTTTCCCGTTTTGGGATCTTTATATATCTTTGAAATGTGTTCAAGGCGTACGCCCTTTTTCTCTTTTGCCATTTTATCCACCTATCTCGCATTTTCATGCGTTCCTAAATTCATATTTGGTTTCGTTAGTCTTCTATATTTACCTTACGGCTGGTTCCGAAGTACTTCATGAATATGTTCATGAGAAGAACAGCTGTGTAGGTTATGAGTATCAGGATAGTTGCGAATGCACAGGCTATTCCGTAGGCACCCTTCTCAGCAAACTCATTGATCTGAACCGTAATAAGAAGGTAAGAAGGTGTAACCAGAAGGATGATAGCACTGATGGCTGTTATACTCCTTACGAAGGAAGTAACAAATCCGCTAAGGAAGCTGTCCTTGATAAGAGGAAGTGTAACCGTCATGAATACCTTGAAGCTGTCTGCACCCATATCGTAAGCTGATTCCTCGATGCTCTTATCGATCTGGCGAAGAGCTGAGATTCCGCTTCTTGTACCTGTAGGAAGGCTTCGTACAACGAATACGATGACCAGGATTGCACCTGTTCCGTACAGTCCCTGAAGAAAGCCCGAGCCGAAGAGTCCGCCTGAAAATCCTCTGATATATCCGATACCGAGAACAGTTCCGGGAACCGCCATGGCCAGCATTGATACTGCCTCAATGAATCCCTTTGCCTTGAATTTTCTCTTTACTACCAGATAAGAAATTATCATGGACAAAAGAGCTGTTATAGGAGCTGAAATAAGTGACAAAATAAAGCTGTCTTTAAATGCCTTAAATCCTTTGTATCTGGTAAATACCTGACCGAACCACTTAAACGTCAGGTGGAAATCATAGCCCCAGGTTCTGAACATAGCTCCGAAAGGTACGCAGATGTACATGATGATAACAAAGATTGCAAGACCTGAGCACAGGATTGTAAGAGGAACCGTAACGCTCTTATCCGTTATCAGCATACGCTCTCTTGAAGCCTTACCTGAAAGTGTTGCTGTACTCTTAGCCTCAAGATAATACTTCTGAACCACGAACATAAGAAGTGTGATTGCCAGAAGAACTACCGCCATGGCTGCTGCGCCCTGTTTATCGTAAGCACCTGTTATCTGAAGGTAGATCGTTGTTGCCAGAGTATCGTATGAACCACCGATGATCATGGGGTTTGCAAAGTCTGCTATAGACTCGATGAAGGTTACAAGGAATGCATTTCCAAGTCCGGGCAGGATCAAGGGAAGTGTGACCGTCATAAATACCTTGAATCTGGAAGCGCCCATATCTCTTGCTGCCTCCTCAAGGGAAGGATCGATGTTTTTCAAAAGGCCCTTGAGCATCATGTAGCATACAGGGAAAAATGTAAGGGTCTGGACTATTGCTATACCCCAGAAGCCATACACACTGTTGTCGTAGATATGTAAAAGAAATCTTGTAATGATACCCGCTTTTCCGAAAAGCATGATCATTGAAAGTGACAAAACAAATGGAGGCGAAACAACAGGAAGCATTGATACTACCTTGAAAAGACCTTCCATGAATTTTGTCCTGAGTTTAACGTATACCTCAACATAGGCAAACAAAAGACCTATGAGAGACGAAGCAATTCCAACTAAAAAACCAACCTTTAAAGTATTGGTGATAGCGCGTCTGAAATTAGGAAGCGCCATTACTCTCTTAAAAGTATCAAGTGTTAATCCATCATCCGAAACGAAACTGTCCACCAACAAAATAGCCAGCGGATACAAGATAAAGATTGTAAGAAATACCACCAAAAGCACAATGGTTGTGACCATTATCGGGTCCGCCATCAGCTTTTTTCTGTCAAGGCTGGCACTTTGACTCTTTGCCATTACTCTTTCCTCCTTGCATGATCTTAAAAGAAAAGGGCGGATGGAAAAGCATCCGCCCTATGATTTAGAGATAATACTCTCTATCACTCGGTCTGGAAACGATCGTCTGCTGCGCTTCCAAGTGCGTTCATAACTTCCTCGATGTATGTTGTTGTGTTCTGCTTAGCATCTTCGAAGTCATAATCCATAACGTTCTCGGGATCAAGGCCGAACTCTGTAGCAACTTCAGGCTGCTTAGCGTTGTCAAGAACCAGGAACTGATATGAACCGTTCTGTGCTGCGAGCTCTACACATTCAGGGCTGAGAGCATACTCGATCCAAAGCTTAGCTGCGTTTGGATGCTTGCATCCCTTAAAGATAGCTGTAGCACCAACCTCGAAGGAAGTTCCTGTTGAAGGAATCACAAGTCCGATATTGCCATAGCCGTTGTCAACGATCTGTGTGATACCATCATGAAGGAATCCGATACCAACTACACACTCACCTGTACCAACGTTCTTAGAAGGGCCTGAACCTGACTTTGTGTAAACTTCGATGTTCTTGTCGAGGTCAACAAGGTACTGGATACCTTCGTCATGACCATACTTCTGGATCATTGTGTTGATAACAAGCTTAGCAGTTCCTGCTGTGTTGTAGTTTGAAAGCCAGATAAGTCCTTTGTACTTCTCGTCAAGAAGATCCTTCCAGTCTGCAGGCTCATCTATGCCCATTCTTGCAAGCTCGTCCTTGTTTACCATAAATCCAAGGATTCCCTTGTAGATACCATACCAGTATCCGTCTGCATCACGGTAATTGTCTGCAAGAAGATGAC
>JAEEGF012261541.1_pt1 | contig 12803 bp, 4 predicted proteins | sample 9134171 | NCBI WGS metagenome assembly JAEEGF01 (sample SAMN16246542, study PRJNA631951) | gut metagenome | biome: gut microbiome; feature: rumen; material: AP-attached | host: Bos | place: Iran: Karaj | collected 2018-10 | reverse complement strand
ATGGGAGAATTGAGCCTTGAGAGAATGACAATCTTCCACCAGCTCTTTACGGCCTCATCATGAATGTCTGCATATACAGACTTATTCTTTTCAATGCGGCTATAATTCTTGATGATCTGCTCACCCATTATCGACTCCACGAGAAAGGCCGATCTGTTGGAATTCTTAGTCCTTAAAACCGTGTATCTCTTTGCAAGGACCTTTTTGAGCAGGGTAATTGCAACTATCATCGGTATGACAGTAAGAAAGACTATCAGCGTAAGAAGCGGACTTAAGGACAGCATAAATACACTTACGGCTATGACCTTCACAATATATACCGCAAACATCAGCACATAATTGGAAAAGAAAGTTGCAAGTCCGTTGATGTATTCCGTGACCCTCACAACAATCTTGCCGTCAGGTCTGTTGTCATAATAGTCAAAGGACAGTTCCTGCAGATGATCAAATATGTCAGATCTTATCCTGGCTATAATGAAAAAGCCCACCTGTCCCATCTTTCTGGTCTGGATGTATGTGACCGCTATCTCTACCACAGCAAGAAAAAACATGCTGCCGCACATAAGTGCCCGCTGCTTGTAATCTCTGTCAACCACCACCCTGTCCACGATCACCTTAAGGAGTCTCGGGGGTATAAGAGAAGTGACAGAGGACACAAGAAGAAGTATCCCCACCATCATAAGTGATTTCTTATAGGGTAGGATATATTTAAGCGTTCTTGCAAGCTGTCTGAAATCTATTCTTTTTTCAATTATCTCATCCTGAAAAAAAGTATTTCTCCTGGCCATTTTCAGTTTTCCTTCTGCTCCATCTGTATCCTGTAGACCCTGGCAAAGCTTCCATCCATCTTCATCAGCTCCTCAAAGGTTCCTCTCTCTTCGATGCGCCCCTCCTTCATATAGAGGATCTCATCGCAGTCCTTCACCGAGGAAAACCTGTGGGCTGTGATGATCAGGGTCTTCTCTGAGAATTTGCCGTAGATCTCATCAAGAAGTATTCTCTCCGTATTCACATCAAGGGCACTGGTGGAGTCATCAAGCACAAACACCGGAGCGTTCTTGAGAAAACCTCTGGCTATGGATATTCTCTGTTTCTGTCCGCCGGAAATGCCTATTCCCCTCTCTCCTATGATGGTCTGATACCCCTCCTCCAGCTCGCTTATAAAGCTCTCTGCCTGTGCGTGTACTGCAGCTTCCCTTACCAGCTGCTGATCCGCATAGGGCTTAGAAAAAGCTATATTGGATTCTATAGTGTTGGAGAACAGGAAAACGTCCTGAAAGACATAAGAGAACATATCCCTGAGCCGCTTCAGGCTGTACTCCTTGATGTCGTGTCCGTCTATCGTGATGGTCCCTTGTGTTATTTCCTTCATTCTTATCAGAGTCTTAAGAAGTACACTCTTTCCGGAACCGGTCTCCCCGACTATTCCCACTTTTTTACCATAGGGAATGGACAGTGAGATATCGTCAAGTATCTGCTGACCGTCTATGTTAAGGCCAACATTTTTAAGCTCTATGCAGGGGGTGTCGGTGTGGAGTTCCGAAAAAGCGCTATCCCCGGTCCTGCTTTCCTTTTCCATGAACTTTTTGAGGGAAAGGCCTGAAACTGTCTGCTGCTGCATGTTAAGGATATTGTTGTTGACACTGTTGATGTCAGACATAAGACGAACCACATAGGTTGATGAGGACAGGATATAGCCAACCGTCAGATTTCCCCTCATCACCAGTAAAGCGCCGATGGCGATGGTGCTCACATAGGCGATCTGCTTGATTATATTCAGGGTCATTTCGAAATTGGCCGTAAGGGCGACCTGCTCGATATTAGTGTCGCTGAAATCCCTGTTGACCTTGCCGAATTTCTCTTTTTCCAGGTCCTCGTTTACATAGGATCTGACAATCCTGACTCCGCTGATGTTCTCCTGGGTTGTGAGGTTCAGGGCAGAGCTGCTCTTTCGTATTCTTGTAAAGTTCCCCCTGGCCTTCTTTTTAAAGACCAGTACCGAATGGATCAGCACCGGAGCCAAGAGCAGCGGAATGATTATAAAAGAAACATCGATGGAAGCAATGAGAATGACCGTTGTGGTAAGCATAAAAACAGAATCCCCAAAATACGGAATTCTGTGGCAGAAAAGTTCCTTGAAAAGGATCGTGTCGCTGTTGAGTATCTGCAACAACTCACCGGAATTGTATTCGCTTATGGTATCCGAATCAAGCTCCATAAGCTTGTCATAAGAAGCCTGCCTGAGGGCAGTCTCCAGATTGAGCCCCACTCTCTCCTGTATAAGGTCACGGATATAGATAAGTCCGATCCGCAGAAACACCATTACAAGAAAAATGCCGGACACGGCAAAGAAAAGCCGGGGAGAGCCTACCCCGCCATATCTCCCCGTCAAAAGAAAGTGGAACATGCCTCCGCTCCCTGAGTCTACAGGAGTATCCTTGATGGCATAATCGATCAGGATCCCCGACAATAGAGGCAGGAGCAGTTCGGCAAAGATTCCAAGAAAGCTCAGTATTTCAGCAAGAATAGAGATCACAAGATCTCTCTTGAAGTATCTGTATCCAAATATCAGTGTCTCCACTTCTTTCCCCTCAAAAAAAGCTCTTACATACTGCCAAGTTCCACTACCCACAGATCTCCCGGTGCCATCTTCATGTCAAAGCCATTGCACCCCGGACACTCCCTCTCCTTGCAGGTATATGGATTTATAAGTTTACGGGCTCTGTACCCGTTTTTAAGCTCACAGGAAAATGAGATTTCTCTCATACCTTCATTACTGAGGATCATGAAATCATCCTCTTCTCTCTTAAGATGCGTAAACCGAAGGTCATAGATATCTCCGGAAAATACCGCATCCCTGACAATTGCTCTCTCCACCTCGGCAAGGTACTCTGATGCTTCATCTTCACTCTCGCCAAGAGAAAGTACATCTGCAATTATAACTTTTCCGCCCTGCTTTTGTAAGTTGTCAATTATCTCTTTCTGTAACATTTCCAGCTCATCGTAATCTTTTTTATCTATGATGAGGGTGTCGTATTCCTGCTTCTCGATAAAGAGCTTTCCGGCGCTGCGCCGGCACTCCTTAAGCAGAGACCTCTCCAGATAATTGAACTCTATCTGATTGGTAAAAAGAGGCCTTGCAAGCTGCCAGGACAGTTCATCCTCGCTGCACAGTATAGCAAGGTGCGTCTGATTGACGGCTCCCGTATTCAGATAGCACATTCTCTTGATAAAATCACTCATCCGGCGGTACTCTGGCCAGAATGGGTTATTAAGACCAACCTCCGGCGGGCGCTCATCGCCTCTTTTGTCCCTTACGGAATAGTAAAAGGCATGGGGATATACCAGATTGACGCCCCGTACAAATAGCCAGTTTAAATACCAGCGCATGTCGCCTTCCGTGAAAAGATAAGGGTCCTGACGTTCGCCGCAGCATCCGAAGCACTCGTTGCCGTTTCGCCTTTTGCCCCTGTGCCTGGCGCTGTCCGAGGAGCACTTGCCCATGGTTGAGTGCTCTCCCTCTATGGCATGGCCATCTTCAGGTTCCACATATCTCCAGACAATATCCTGACAAGGCATGTGAAAAAACTTAAGATACCCTATGTCGGGGCTCTTCTCGGGATGACCCGTAAGGGCAATGCCGTGTGCAGTGCACCAGTCGGAAAGCTGCCTGTAGTAGCTATCAGAGAGTCTTTCGTGTATCACTTTTTTGTAAATTGAAAGAGCTGCAGCTTTTTTTGCACCATTATCTGAAGCCGGTTCACCGCTGTTTTCCGAGGTCTTCTCAAAGAGGTATTTAAGATCGACTATGCTTCCACCCTCATTCAGGAACTCCTCCAATATCCCATCACTCCAGGGAATTACGCCCTCTATGGAATTGCGGCCAAGAATATTGGGCTCATCTGTGAAAAAGGCGATTATGGTATCTCCAAAGTACTCCTTCAACTCCCTGTAATAAACCTCATGTGTAAGCTCTATAAAAGTTGCAACAGCTTTGGGATTTAAGAGGTCTGCGCTGGGTGGTGCATTTTTTTCTCCATCGTCCTCATCCGGATGAACGCCTCTTATGGTCCCATGGCTTGGTACCATTACATATCTTCCATCCTCGCAGCAGGCAATCTCAATTCCTTCCGTTGCATCTTCTTTGCTGCACTTCATAAGGCCCTTTGAAGCAAAATCAGGGTCAGATGCAACTACCGCTCCGCGGCAGGAGCCTGAAGGATACATGGCCTCATCATAGAGCACCACCTTCATGTCCATCTCTTTAGCCTTGCTGACTGCATATCTTACAAAGTGAAAGTACTCCCCGGACAGATACTCAATTTCCTTTGGAAGCCCCTTTCTTGGGTGAATGACAAAGCCGTCAACGCCCTTGTCCTTCATCTCCTTCATCTGCCGCAGGATCTCTTCTTCAGTCAGGTAATCATTCCAGAACCAGAAAGGGATCGGTGTAAATTCTTTTAGTACCTTTATGTCCATAGCTTCTTCGCCTCCGAAACACTCACAGTCACTTAGCCTGATCTACCTTGTCCACTGTAAATATGCAGGGGATCACAAGAAAATTGCTGCCCTTTGCCTTAACCCTGTCAAAATGTGACTCAGGATCTGCTAAAAGCCAGTCATTTATCACCCGGGATTCTTCGTCCGAATCCTTGATATTTACATTGTTTCTTGGCTCCTCATAATATGAGAACAGCAGATTTTCATGCATGGAGATGAAGGCATATTTGTCTCCCTTCAAAAGGCCCTCCTGCACGATCGCATTGTGATGCATAACGTATGAGGGAAGCTTATCCGGAAACACAAAGGCAACTCTTCCTATGCGCTGCTTGTCATCTGTGATGCGCTCATGCTCCCAGCTGTCTATATCATCCCCCGGTACATGGTGGTAATAGACATTGATCATGGGAACAAAAAAGCAGTCCCCGCTCTCTTCCGGCCAGGGTCTTAGGCACGGAATAAGTTCTGACATAATATTGTCGATATCAAGCGCTGGAGCATTCTCATCTTCCACATTCTCTTCCACATACAAAAAGCCCATGGACTCATACCTGTAAAAAGATGCATTTATGACTTTTCCTGCCTTGATGAGTGAAACAAACTCTTCCCTGCAGCTCTCTGCCATGTGCTCTCGCCCGGTCACATAGGATTTAAAGCTGCATCTGTACTGCATTCTTCTTATCATACCCCACCTCGTTATTTGCTTAATAAAAAAAGTATATTCTAAGGAATTATCAAATAGTAGTTCATGATTGAACAGAATATGTCTTTTTTAAGATGAAATTTCTCCAAAAATGTGTCTTGCTATTTTATGAAAAAAAGCATTCTTTATGATATCATGATGTCATGGACAAAAAGTCTTGTCCTTTACCTGACATCCAGTTAGACAACAGAGGAAACCAAAAATGATAAAAACACATGAGGAAATTACGGCACCGATAAAGAGTGAGATCGGGCTTTTGTGCAGCGCCATGGCCTGCAATCCCGAAGACATCGTATTTGTTGATATTGAGACCACCGGCCTCTCCCCTAAAACCTCCGACATCTATCTCATAGGTTTTGCCTACTTCAAAGATGATGTCTGGCAGCTGGGGCAGTTTTTTGCAGAATCTCCCGGTGAGGAGGAAGCGATCCTCTCGGCCTTTTCGGATTTTCTTTTGCCCTACAAAAAGATACTTCACTACAACGGGGACAGATTCGATATTCCCTTCCTCAAAGCAAAATATGAAAAGCACCTGCTTTCTGATCCCTTTGAGGGGAGAGAATCGGTTGACCTCTACCGCCTCATAAGGCCATACAAGAATATCTTAGGGCTTGCGGATGGCAAACAGAAAACCGTTGAAAAATTCCTTGGTATCGACAGGGAGGATGAGTACGACGGCGGAAAGCTGATCCCAGTCTACCACGAATATACCATAGACAGAGATGAGGAGAAAAAGCGCCTTCTGCTGCTCCACAACTCAGATGATGTAAAAGGGATGACAAAGCTGTTGCCCATTATGTACTATCTGACGTTTTTTGATATGTTCAAAGATCTCCCCCACATCTCGGTAAGGACGGATGAAGAGATCAATGAAAGCGACTATATGACCGATGAAAATGGCTCAGAAAGACAGCTCCCTCTAAGGGCTGTGAAGGTTCAGGCCAACAGATACAAAGATTTCGAGGGGAACGAGAAACAGGAGGTCTTTATGAAGCTTAGGCTTCCCTTTGCTCTTCCCACATCACTTGCAGGGAACCTGGACGGATGTTTCTTTAAGACCGACGGCAATGAAGCCTCCCTGAAAGTTCCTCTGTATGAAGAGGAACTTAAGTACTTCTACTCAAATTATAAGGACTACTATTATCTTCCCAGAGAAGATATGGCCATCCACAAATCAATCGCCGAGTTCGTGGACAAAAACTTCAGAGAAAAAGCAAAGCCCGAGAACTGCTACACCAAAAAGAGCGGACAGTATCTCATCGAATGGGACCTGGTCTTTGCTCCATTCTTTAAGAGGGACTACGAAGACAGGAACTTCTATTTCGATCTGAACGAGATGATGAAGAAGAGCAGATTTGCCATGAGCCTGTATGCCTGTCATGTAGTCGGGCACATACTTTCTTAAACATAAGTGAATGCTGTAGACAAAGTCAAAAATAATAATTCAAATTCTGCTTTTCCCGTGTCGAGTGATTGTAACAAATAGCTGTCCGCTGTCAAGGGCTGCCCGAGCACAAGTGCTCAGCGTACTGTCCTTTGACAGCAGACAGCTATTTGCTTGGTGGCACTTACCCGGGGAAAAGCAGATGAACTTCTCGCTGCACAACAATACCGGCAGTTAACTCTGACTTTTTAGAGATTTTTAACAGAGGCTATTTTCGGAAAAAAAGTACTAAAATAACATCGGTTATCTAATTTTGATGCAGTGAAATTCTTAAAAAACCCATGTTTTCTGAAAAAAAGTACTAAAAATCCACCTGTTTTACGTCAATCCATGCCTTTAATACAGCGATATTCTTAATAAAAACGTTTTTTTAGAAAAAAAGTACTAAATCACCACCTGATTTGCACCTCTTACACTTCGATATTTTTTAAAAAAACCAGGTTTCCGGAAAAATGGTACTAAATGCCGCGAGCCTAATGCCGTAGTGAAATTATAGATTCAGCTATCTTAAGCCTGCTCCCTGACCACTTAGATCATTCACCCTGCCTTCCCCGGTAAGTACCAAAAAGCAAAATAGAAATCCACTGTCAAGGGCCAGTACGCTGAGCGCCCCTCACTCGGGCAGCCCTTGACAGCGGATTTCTATTTGCTACAAACCCCGGCCCGGGGGAGGCAGGGACTGAATTGTGTGAGTTACCAGCCATATTTTAGCGATATTGGTATTATATATAGACTTTGTCTACAGCCTTCACTTATGTTCGTTCTAAATCACTGTCTTACTCAACAGTCACTACAAGACTTACTGTCTGTTTACCGCCCGCAGCGGATGCGGTAATGGTGGCCGTGCTGCCCTTTTCAGCACTTTTGTCCACCTTGATCGTCCCGTTCTTAACTGTAATGTGCGGACTATCAGACGACCATCTGATGGTCTTGTCAGCCCCGTACTCTGCCTGTATGACAGTACCCGGTTTCAGTGACTTCCCTGCCTTAATTGTGGTGGCATACCCGGTTTCAGTCGCAATAAGAGTTTTGGTCGTTTTAAGAGAAAGGCTTGTAACTTCACCTGTGGAAACAATCGTGTATTTGGCCTTTTTGTTGCCATCCACGGAAGCAGCTGTTATCACGCACTTCTTAGTCGCCACAAGAGTCTTATATACTATTCTTTCTACGGCTCCTGTCTCAACAGGTGTTGTCCTAGCATCCTTAAAATCATCATCTGTAAGATCACTTATCGACTGATCTTTCTTAAGGACCGCTATCGCAACCGCCTGAGTATTGCCTGTCTTTATGCTGCCGTCAGCTCCTGTGGCTGTCCACAGAACACTCTTATCTGTTGATGCTGCAGGATCCCACTGGGCGACGGTTATTGTTCCCGATGCTCCCTTTTTCACCTTGCCCTTTGCAGCATTCAGAGTGATCTTTTTGACCGGAACATATGTATAAACCGTGACAGAGGCCGTTACAGACGGATCATTCAGAGATACTGCCGTAATGATCGCGCCACCCTCTTCTTTGGCTGTCAGCTTGCCTGCAGGAGTCACCGAAAGGACATCGTCATTGTTGCTGTAGAATACTACACTCTTACTGTTTAAAGCCACATCCTTGTTCCTGGCTGTATCCCTTGTATATGCTTTGAGAGTTGCACTCTTTCCCACTGCCAGCTTTCCGGACAATGGATTCTTAATGGTTATATCACTGACGGCTGTCGCATTTGCTGCCGCTTTAACTGTAATCTCGTATTCTGCCACCTCTTTTGTAGCATCATAGAGGCTGTTGGCAGGTATCGCTTTTATAGTTGCAGTTCCGGCAGATATACCAGTGACATTTCCCTTGGCATCAACGGATGCAACATCCGGCTTATCCGATTTCCATATGAGAGTCTTTACAACCGGCGCGGGTTTCTTTGGAAGGATAGTCGCAGTAAGGGCAATCTTCTTTCCTGCCTCCACCTCCTTAAGATTCTTTTTCTGGGTTATTGTTACTGATTCGATCGAAGTTCCAACTTTTATTGAACAGCTTACTTTTTTCTTGGAGCCGTCTGTTGCAGTGGCTGTGATTGAAGCAGTTCCCGCTCCAACTCCGCGTACAGTCACAATACCCGTATCATAATCAACATCTGTTATTGCAATGACCTTACCTTTTTTATTCTCAGTCCACATAACAGGCGGTCTTCCGACCAGCTCTGCATCTTCCGAAAGAGCTGTGACCCTGATCTTTACATCCTTACCGGTTCCGATTGAAACTGAAGTTCTGTCAAGGAGCAGTTTAGTAACAGGCTTAACTTCCGGAACTGCTATTTCTTCATCCAAAGCCGCAGCAAATACAAAACCTCCCGCATAAACAACGGTGTTTGCAGCTCCTTCCTTATCCTGTTCCTGCCAGACTCTTACATATTTCGGGGCAGCCTTCTGTGAAGTTCTGTACAGCAGTGTCTGCTCATCAAGGCTCATGACTTTGGGAATGCCGTACAGTTCATAACTCTCATAAGAGCATTTTTCGTCAGTCACTCCAAAATATAGCGGCATATCATCAACATTGGGTTCTATTTTTCCGTTTATGGTAAGATCAGCTGCCTTATTCTTTGCCAGATAAGCACCTTTTCCTCCGTTGGCAATCATAATGCCGCCACTAAGGATTGCTCTCTCGTTCACTACAAGGAGCGCGTCTTCCTTGATCGAGGCTTTCCCGGAGACATTCAGGTCGTCAACTGCCAGCACGGACTTGTTCATACAGTCGATATCCTTACCGGTCGTCAGCTTTTTGACAAAACCAATGCTGCCATAATTCATAATAAATACTTCAGATATCATTGCCGTGTCAATACGGCATTCATCGTCATCATTGATCTTATTTACTAATAATCTGTCAGCACGGATTTTATCAATATGGACATCGCCGTAAATTTGCAGTCCGTCCGGGCCTGTAACCTGCAGCATACCGTTTTCTATAACTGTACCCGTCTGCAGCGCAATCGCGCTATACTGCGATCTCTTTATCAAAAGATTATGACCGCTCAGATCAAATGAGACTCTACCTGCATTTTCTCCAAAGTCGATTGAACTCTCTGCGTATTCCTTCGTGCTCTCATCTAAAGTTATATCCTCGCAAAGTCGTATCCTGTAAATACCACCTGGAGACTCCTTAAGCTTATCCTGTATCCATTCTTTCGCATCCTCAAAACTCTCAAAAGATTCAATACAGCTTCCTTCATCGTCACATACCATCAGAGGTTTCTGTCTGATGGTTATGTTTAATTTGCTCTTTGTCCCGTTGTCAGCTGTTGCGGTAACGGTAGCTGTGCCTGTAGAAAGTCCCCTGACATAAATGCGCCAGCCTGATGCGGATGCTCCATACTCACCTTCTATTTCAGAAGACAAAGCTGCCACATTCGCAGGTTCCACGCTCCATGACAGATATGCCGAGGCATCTTCAGGTGTTACTGTTGCAGTTATGGCTGCTGTTTCACCTGATTCAAGAATCTCTTTGTCCGCCTCAAGAATGAGCCCTTCTACTTCTGAAGGTGCAGGAGCGTTCTTATCAACAGTTACATTGAAGGAAAGAATGAATTCATCCGGCACCTGATAGGCATCAATACTGATGTCACCAATAGCTTCAGATGTCATTTCCGTAGGAACGTCTGAAGCAATGCACTGTATCGTTGCGGTACCTTCTTCAATACCTGTGACTACTCCATCCTGGTCAACCTGCGCTATCTCAGGATCAAGACTTGACCAGACAAGCTCCCTGTATGTGGCGTTAAAAGGCTCTACGCCTACAACAAGTCTCCCGCTTCCTTCCGGAGGAACTGTAAGATCTTCAGTGTCAGTATTTTCATCTTCATCGCTGCTAAAAAGGCGCAGGTTCTGTTTTCCGCCTTTTCTGATTTTCTCAACAGGTATATATGTGCCGGCTTTCTGCAAAAGCTCAACTACAATGCCGTCTTCATCATACATTTCCTTTTGCATGTCGATGACTTTGCCGTTTCCAAGTCCGGCATAGCGCGAATTATAAGTGTAGTCCAGACAGTTCATGTAAGCTGAACTCATTCTTCCTGTAAGTTCACGATACAGCTCATCATCTCCCGATTTCAGCTGACGAAGAACAGTACCCTTCCTGTTTTTTAGTTCATTATATGCAGCCACAAACTCGGCATGAATAGCTGTCCCACCAAAGAAGTCAGTCTTAAGCGCAGGGATTCTGTTAAATACAACAGTCTCATTTCCTGTGATGCTGTACTTATTAAGCAGTTCCTGATCTGAAGTATAAATTTCGCCATCTGAACCGATTGCAACAAGCTGTTCCTCATAGCTTAATGGGTCATCTTCTAAAAGCGTGAGGGAAGTACTTATATCAAACAGTTCAAGCAGTTCATTATTCTTATAAGTCTTTGAGACAACAGGATCATCAAGGTTCGCATAGCTGCGACTGAAAGTTCCTTCAAGGTAATGCAGCTGTTGCAAATAGCAGCTAAGGTAAGCCTGGTCTGTATTCAGTTCATCCCTGATCCCCTCAAACCTGTCATACAGTTCGTCCAGTTTCCCTGCTTCTGTCTTAAGGAAGTGCTTAGGGTTGGACTTACTGTCGACAAGAGCCTTGAGATTGCGGTCTATCTCAAGTGGATTATAAGGAGTGGTATTCAGGTTTTTGACATAATCCGGCACCTGCGCATAAAGCTCTTTTTCCACTTTAAGATCATTACAGTATTCCACAAACGCCAGATCAAAGTCAGCTTTTATCTCATTGTAATCACTTGCGTTTTGCCTTAGCACTTTGCGGAAATCTTCTGATTTCTCTGAGACATCCTTATACTCGCCCTCTCTGATCTCATCCACGTATCTCTCAAGTTCATCGCACCTTGTGAGGTCATTGGGAATGGCATTGATCCTTGCAAGTGCTCTTGTCGCTCTGATATCGAGATCATCGATTTTTTTGAAAGAATACGGATCTACAATTTCCTGTCCTTCCTCGTCTGTTTCAACGGGATTGATAACAGCATCATAGCCCATCCCCATCGCTGCAATTTCCTGATAACTGGAATAAAAAGTGTCAAACAGTTCGGGGATGCTTCCCGCCAGAGCTCTGAGTTTTGCTGCATCATTTTTCATATCCTTCTCATGTGCCGTAAGATCCTCATCATATAGGTTAAGTGCACTCGGAGGAAGGACATCCCAGTATAAGTACAGCTCAGATCGCGATTCACTGTCATCTATTCCAAAAGCATACTGTCCTGAGTAATGATAATAGTCACAATGATCGATGTCAGCAGCTACAGCAATCTTTGTGAAGAGTGCGGCATGCTCCAGACCGTGTTTTTCTATTTCCTCAGGAGTAAACTCATAGTCATCAGGGAAAATTTCAAAACCGGCGCTTTCTATGGCGCTGTCTATGGCAGCCTCCATATCATCTATCCAGCCATTCAGCTTCTGATCAATTTCTGTATCTGTCTCAACAACTTTTGCATCAAACGCCTCCCGGGCATTCTTCGCCTCAATACGAAGTTCTACAACTCTTACCGGGTCATATTCTTCACGAGGTTTACTCTCTTCCGCCGCAAGCTCAGCTTCTTTAGCCTGCGCTCTGTCCCTGTAAGTGGTAAGTTCCTCATATGTTTCAGCATAGCCGGTTGTTGTTTCATCTACCTCGGCCGAAGGATCATTTAGCAGTACTCCTCTTTCTGCTTTTTGCTCTTCACATGCCTGTCTGGTGATCGCATCCTGAGGGTGCCTGTTCTCTATAGCCTCGATTACAGATGTGGCATCGCTCTCCAGATCCTCTCTGATGTTGCAGGCTCCGTCATAGCATTCCTGAGCAATCTGAAGTCTGTTGCTCACATATTCATCGAGTTTGCTGATAGCTTTTATGGCATCATCGGTTGAAACTGTCTTTCCGACAGCAAATTCCTGAATCTTGCCTGTAACATTTGCCTGGGAGTCAAACAGATCAAACAATTTGAGATACAGGTCAGTAGTCATCCCCACAGGTTTTGCCGGCCCCATCAGTGTCATGGACGGCGTCATAAAGTTACTTACGATAATGGTGATAAGCTCCTTGGATATGGCCTTAACTCCCATTGCACGGGCCTGAAGAACTGCCTTTAAGGCAGCATCGTAGCAGTAGGTTTTTCCCCAAGTCATAAGGTTTGTTGAAGTTGTATAT
>JAEEGF011775578.1_pt1 | contig 12807 bp, 10 predicted proteins | sample 9134171 | NCBI WGS metagenome assembly JAEEGF01 (sample SAMN16246542, study PRJNA631951) | gut metagenome | biome: gut microbiome; feature: rumen; material: AP-attached | host: Bos | place: Iran: Karaj | collected 2018-10 | reverse complement strand
TGGGTGCTTGCGAAATGCCGTATCGCCCCACTCCCCTTAGTTTCGAGGTTGACGGAACGAAGTATTTCAACGAGCGTCCCATCAGTACCCAACAATCGGCTTGCGTCTATGTGAGTCAGATGCGCTCCTGGCTTCCCAATCATATTGGCGGAGTGACTTGGTTTGCTAACGACGAGGCAAATATGACGGTCTTCACACCTTGTTATTGCAACATGACGCAAGCACCTGAATGCTACGACAAACATACTGCCGACGCCTTCCACTTCTCCACTCGAAGCGCTTATTGGGTGGAGAATTGGGTCAGCAATATGGTCTATTTGCGCTACAATCTGCTCTTCCCTGAACTGCAGAAAGTTCGCGACAGACTGGAGAAGGACTACAACTCTCTGCAGGCTGAGGTCGAGAGCAAAGCGGCAAACATGAGCAAAGAGGAAGCCGTGAAGTACCTTTCGGCCTACAGCCATCGAACTGCAAGCGCTATGATGGACGAATGGAACCAGCTTGCCCAGCTCATCATCGTGAAGTATAACGACATGGCTATCAAGCGGATGGACGAGAGTGGACAGTACGAGAAAACGCCTGGAGGCAATCCCAGGCCCGTTCTTCGCCCAGGTTATCCTGAACGTTTTAAGCGCGAAATAATCAAGCAGACTGGCGACCGTTACAAACTACCACAGTGACGATTCAAAACGTATAGTGTGACGATGGCAATCGTATAGTGTGACGTTGGCGATTTACTAGTGTGAAGTTTGCGATTTACTAGTGTGAAGTTTACGATTTACTAGTGTGAAGTTGGCAATTTACTAGTGTGAAGTTTACGGACGACACGAGCCTCGTCCAGAAAGACCTCGAGAAATATGAAAAGACTCACCCTTTTGCTCCTCTCAATCTCCCTGCATTTGTCCGCCTTTTCGCAAGGCTGGCCTGCTGATTATGAAGGAGTTATGCTGCAAGGATTCTATTGGGACTCCTTCGACGAAACGACTTGGGCAAAGCTCGAGGCACAGGCTGATGAGATTGCCCCATACTTCCAATTGATTTGGATTCCACAAAGCGGCTGGTGCAACAGAAGCTACAATTCGATGGGATATATGCCCGTCTATTACTTCAACCAGAACAGTTCCTTCGGTTCCGAAGCGCAACTGAGGAGCATGATTGACTCTTATCGAAGGAGAGGAACTGGTTTCATAGCCGATGTTGTCGTCAATCATCGCAACAATCTGGGTGTGAACGGGTCGTGGGTGGACTATCCTGCCGAGACTTATAACGGGCAAACCTACCAGATGCTCCCGACAGACATCTGCAGGAACGATGATGGCGGAGCCACTTCCGACTGGGCAAGCCAGAACGGTCTGGCCGTTTCGGAGAATGACGATACAGGCGAGGATTGGTCCGGTTGCCGCGACCTGGACCACCAGAGCGAGAATGTGCAGAACTGCATAAAAGCCTATCTGAAGTTCCTCATCGAGGATATCGGCTATACAGGCTTTCGCTACGATATGGTAAAGGGCTTTTGGGCGAGTTTCATAGCCGACTATAACACTTATGCGAAGCCTGCCTTCAGCGTGGGCGAATACTGGGACAGCACAGAGAAAATCAGGCAATGGGTGAACTATACACGAGGCTACGTTTCGGACACACCTACCAGCGCAGCCTTCGACTTCCAGTTCCGTTATCGGGTTCGAGACGCCATCAACAATAGGGACTGGCGTTGGTTGGGTTGGGACCAGAAGCCCCTCTCGGCCGAAGACTACTACAAACAATATGCCGTCACCTTTGTGGAGAATCACGACACAGAGCATCGGAGCAACGGAGCAGAGCAAGACCCCATCCGCTCTGACACGCTTGCCGCAAACGCTTACCTCTTGGCTATGCCTGGCACACCCTGCGTCTTCTACAAACATTGGAGGGACAACAAGTACGCGCTCAAGCAAATGATACTAGCCAGAAGGCTTGCAGGCATCACGAACACCTCTTCCACTCAGGAGAGATACAGTGCCGTGAACTACTACGCAAAAGCCACTACGGGCAAGAACGCCACCCTGCTTTGTGTGGTTGGAAACTCGCCAAACAGCTATAACGCAGGCAGTTCCCAATACACAGAAATCCTTTCTGGCAAGGGGTTCCGTTATCTCCTGAACCGTAACGCCAATACCGTTTGGATGGATGTGCCTGATGGAACCTACGAAGGGCCTTTGAAAGTCAAACTCACGGCGATAAGCAACCTCTCAGGAGCCAAGATTGTCTATACCCTGGATGGTTCCACACCAACTGCCGAGAGTGCTCAAGTGGCGAGTGGAAGCACCCTGAGCATCGAATCCTCCTGCACCCTGAAGGCTGGCATCCTGTCGAACGGAACCGTTCAGGGCGTCCAAAGTCGAGGGTACAGCATCTTCGAGCCTCACGACATCACCATTTATGTCCATACGGATATCACTTGGGCAAACATGTCTTTCTATGTGTGGGACAACAACGATACGCAGTTTAGCGGGAATTGGCCAGGCAAACGCGTTAACAATCGCACAGACATCGGCGGGAAGAGATGGTACTATCAGAGCTATCAACTCACCTCGCCAGAGCAATACCTCAACCTCGTCGTAACCAATACAAGCGGGAACAGGCAAACAGTCGACATAACAGGCATTCGTTCAGACTGTTACCTCTGCATTACAGGAGAAAAAGAAGGCGACAAATATACTGTGGAAGACCAGACAGACAACGAGACGGGAATCAACGAGGTCCATCGTTCGAAGTCCAAAGTCCAAAGTTTTCCCTATGACTTGAACGGCAGGAAAATCGTTTCTCCCAAGAAAAAAAAAGGCATCGTCATAGAAGAAGGACGCAAAGTCGCATATAATTAATAAGAACAGAAGATATGGTAAGACGCTTGGGTTTGTGTTTGTTTTCAGCTGTTTTAATGTGCTTCTCCGCCACTCTTTGCTTGGCAAAGACAAACAAGAAGAGCACTTCCGAACCTCGAAAAGTATTGGTATTGGCCGAACGGGGAGGCCTCCACGAAGGCTTTACTGCTGCAGGTTTGCAATGGCTGGAGAGTCAAAAGGAACGCTTCAACATCGAGCTGACAGTCTTGAACTCAGCAAAAGAAATCGGCAAAGGCGAGCTGCAGAAGTATCGACTGGTGCTTCAGCTGAACTATCCGCCCTATGCCTGGAGCAAAGCAGCACAGAAAGACATGCAAAGCTACATAGACAAAGGCATCGGAGGCTACATCGGATTCCATCATGCAAGCTTGCTTGGCGAGTTCGACGGCTACCCGATGTGGGAATGGTTCTCAGACTTCTTGGGCAAGATACGCTACCAGAACTACATTGCAGACAAGTGTGACGCGACAGTTTGGCTTGAAGACCAGCAACACCCAGTCACGAAAGGTGTGCCCCACTCCTTTGTCATCAAGGAAGACGAATGGTACACGTACGACATCAGCCCACGCCAAAACGCCCATGTTCTGGCACATGCCGACGAGAACAGCTACTCCATCCAGACAAACATCAAGATGGGCGACCACCCCGTTATCTGGACAAATACGGCCAAGAAGGCTCGCAATGTCTATTTCCAATTCGGGCATAGCAAGTCGCTCTACGAGAATCCTGCCTTCATCCGACTCTTCGAGAACGCAATCAGATGGACTTTGAACGACGATGAGCCCGTTCAGGAGGAAGAAGGCTATCCAGCCAACTATGCTCGCGCTCCACGTTTCCGCGCTTTGGTCCACTACGAACCTCATGCCGAGGAGGCGCATGTCCAGTTCGACAAGCAAGCCATCGAGTTCTTCCACAAACTGACTTACGGCGAAGGATGGCTCATGGATGTTACCACTTCGCTAGCCGATTATCCCTATGAAAAGCTGAAGGACTACTCCATCATCATCAGCCTGAATGCTGCGCCAAACGGCAAACAAAGGGAAGCTTTCGAGCAATACATGGAGAATGGAGGCGGCTGGATAGGCTTTCACGCCTCTGCCTACAACGACAGGAACACGCATTGGCCCTGGTTCAACAAGTTCCTGGGATGCGGAGCATTCTATTGCAACAACTGGCCTCCGCAGCCTGCCCTGGTGGAATGCGACACTCAGGAACACCCTGTCACCTGCAGTCTTCCCCAATCTTTCGTGGCTCCAGCAAGCGAGTTCTACCAGTGGAACCCCAGTCCGAGGAAGAATCCCGATGTGGAAGTGCTGCTCTCCATCTCGCCCAAGATGTATCCCTTCGGCTTGAAGGATGTTGTCAAGTTCGGCGATTTCCCTATCGTCTGGACGAACAAGAAGTACAGAATGGTCTATCTGAACATGGGGCACGGCGACGAAGGCTTCATCGACGCCACTCAGAACCTGCTCTTCGTGAATGCATTCCGATGGGTCGTAAGTCGCGACCCAAAAGGCGACCCATTCGAGAAATAGAGAATTGAGGGCATCTTCCACCAAGAAAGTAGGAAAGTAAGAAAGTAGGAAACACGACATTAATACATTTTGAACCAGCAAAAGTAGATATAATAGGAGATTCTATATATATAATATATATATATATCGTATTATAATAATAATTATATAATATAATTAATAATAATAATAAACTTTTACTAAGAAAAGTCCTCTTTCTGCCTTTCGCCTCGCCCCTCGAAACACCTTAATGTCTACTTTCCTACTTTCCTACTTTCTGCATTTCTCTATATCCATTTTTGTGCGAAGATATTTGACAAAATCCTTGCATAATTCATTTATTTTTCGTAAATTTGCAAAGTGAAAGATGAGGGAACTACTGCAGGGTAAACTCGGATTTTCACACGTCAAGTTTGCAAACATCACACGCTAAGTTGCTCAACATGACACGTTATGATTGCAAACGTATCACGTTAAGTTTAGTATTTAACCACGTTAAGTTCTAATAAACAAAGAAAGGCGCTGCCAAATGGTAACGCCTTCCTTTATATTATATATAATGTGTGTGTGCTTAGCGCAGACGGTCGAGCGAGCGGACCAGCATCTCGTCCTTCAGGATGCCTCGGAATGCGAGGTAGAGCAGGATGAGGGCTGCTGCCGGAAGGGCTGCTGTCCAATGTGGGCGCCAAGTGGCTGGCATTCCTGAGCTAAGCATGTAGCAAATGACGCCGTAAGCGATATACCACGCCACGAGCAATGTCATGCAGAAAGTGGCCAAACGCATCTGAAGGGCTCGACGCTTGAAAAGCCAAATGTCGAGGAACGCCAGTGTTGCCGCAATGACGAGAATGCCCATCATAACAGGACAGAAATAGAACATGTGCTGCCCCTCCGATACGAGCCAGAGGTTGTACATGTCCACCTTCTCCATGCTCTCGCTTACCATGAAGTGAGCGACAGGCGAACAAAGGCAACCTATGCAGAGAGCAAAGGCTGCGAGAAGGTAAAGTGTCTGGATTCGCTGCAACATGTTTAGTCGAGAAGCGTGGCTTCCTTGCTGGGATTGCGATAGTAGATCTTGCCGTCGATGAACTCCTGAGTTGCCATGAGTGTTGCCTTGGGGAGCTTCTCGTAGTAGCGGCTGATTTCAATCTGTTCGCGGTTCTCGAAGACTTCGTCGAGGTTGTCCTGTGTGCTTGCGAACTCGGAGAGCTTCTTGCTCAGTTCCTGCTTGATGTCGGCAGATATCTGATTGGCGCGCTTGCCGATGATGACGACGCTTTCGTAGATGTTGCCTGTCTCTTCGCAGAGACTCATGGGGTCTCTGTTAACGGTGTCGTTAGGTGCTGATGTTTTCTTGTAATCCATCGTTTTATAATTAAATGTTTTCTTGTTCTTGATCGGTTTTCTTCTTTTTGGACTTTGTCGTGCTTTCTTCCAACTTGCCGTCCTTCTTCACGACAAGTTCGTCTTCATCATCCATTATCACTCCCTTCCTGGAAACAACGCGCTCTGAGTGCTTGAAGATGGCCTGCGCCTCCTTCATATAATTGCTTTCAGGGAAATCGTTCTGGAAGGCGTAAAACTCGTCGATAGCATCGCGGAAGCGTTCCACTCGCCTTTCCTCGACACTCTGACGGGCAAGATGATATTTAGCCCGTAGCACAAGGATTGAGAGCTCTTCGCGAAGATTCGCAGAAGCATAGGGATAGTCCTTCAGAGCGTTCTGGGCTGTAACGACACAAGCCTCGTAATTGTTGCCGCCATAGATGCAGTTGAAGGTGTAAGTGCCGAGGTCGTAATAGAGCTTGGCCGACTGATACTCCTTCATGACAAGCTTGTCCTGCATGTCGTAGATGATGGTATGCGCCTGTTCCTTCAGGTTCGTTTCTGGGCAATAGTCGAGGAAGTTCTGGAACTCTCTGATAGCCTCCATCGTGCTCGTTTGGTCGAGACGGATGTCGGGCGTTTGCTTGTAGAGGGAATAGCCCGTATTGTAACGGGACATCTCCATGTAGCTCCCCTTCGGATATGTCTGATAGTATTTCTTGAAGTACAAGACGGCCGACTCGTAGTCCCTTGCCTTAAGATTGCTTTCGCCAAGCATGTAAAGGCTTTCCTCGCCATACGAAGTGCCTTTCAAAGGTATCAGCAACAAGCCGAAAAGCTCCGAAGCCTGACGATAATGACCTTCTGCATAAAGGGCTTTGGCTGCCTCATACTTGTACTCATAGTCAGCACTTTTGAGCACATTAGAGTACTCGCTGCAAGCATTGAGGAGCAGCAAGCAGGGAACCAAAAGCAGGATTATAAGTCGATTCATACTCATATCAGGGCGCAAATATATCACTTTTTGCGTTCTCTGCCAAAAATGGCTGAAGAAAAAAGTGCTTATAGCACCTTTTTTAATCATTATTAGCTTTCTGAGGGTCATAAATGGCCATACCGACGAACGAATCTGCACAACCATAGTAGAGGTACCACTTGCCTCGGAATGGAACGAGACCTTCGATGAAGACTGTTCCGGAAGGATATTGACCGCTCTTCTCGAAATCGTCTTCCGGATAGAAGAATGGCTCATCCAGTCGGTCAAGGAGTTTTGTGGGGTCTTTCAGTGAGAAGAGAGCCTGACCTGCACAATAGGCTCCTGAAGCATAACGCTCGTCTCCATTCTCGCCGCCTCGGTTCTTGCCGTTGTAAAAGAGCATGATACCCTTCTTGGTCTTGATGGCTGGAGGTCCGCATTCCACAAGTTGGCTGTCGAAATAGCCCTTCCTGGTGTCCATAACATGAAGGAGTTTGCCGTCTGCATCAAGCATTGGCGTCCAATGAATTAGGTCGTCGCTTGTCGCAATATTGACGAAATTCTCGCCCCAATACATCATATATTTGCCTTTGATGCGCGCGATGACTTGGCGGCCATTCTTCATCTCAGTCACGATGGAGCCGGACTTCGAGTAGCCTTTGCTGAGCTGGTTTTTATGGTCGTCAGAAAAGATGGGGCCATGTTTGGTCCAATGCACGAGGTCTCTTGAAGTGGCGACACTCAGTCGAGCCAATTTGTGATTCCAACTCGTATAGGTCATCACATAAAGGCCGTCTTCGGTCATGCAGACTCTTGGGTCTTCGCAACCTCCAGGCACATCGAATTCTTCCCATTCATCACCACCAGGAAAGAGGACTGGAGCGCCATGATGTTGGAAATGAAGGCCATCTTGGCTAAAGGCATAACCGATGCGAGAGGTTCTGGAACCTATGCCTTTTGCAATGTTGTCCTCAGCCCGATAGAGAAGTGCTATGCCCCCATTAATGATGGTTGCAGCAGGGTTGAAGGTTTCGCTGTTTTCCCATTGTGCAACTCTTTTCCACATCGGACAATAGAAGCGGCTTGTCGTATCTGGACGGACGATTGGGTTCGCCCCAGCAGGTCGCTCAAAACCGAGCCAAGCCCACTTCTTCTCGATGTTTGGAGTCTTTTGTGCCTGCATAGGAAGCAGAAACAGAATCGAAGCAACAAGTGCAATTGTGCGAGTTCTCATAATTGTTTGGCTATAGTGAATATGTATCCCATATAGGGGTTTTCTGTCGTTTGGAGTTCAATACCTAGCAGATTGTTGGGATTGAGGACAGAATGAAGGTCGTCGACAAGACCTGTTCCCTTGAGTTTCAAGACTGCCTCTTTCTGTGTCCAAAGCCGAGTAAAGACTATATCTGGCCACTTCGAGGAGAAGATTTCCTCAGTCTCCTCAGGGCTCATTGTATGGCGAACGAGGTCTTCCTTTGCCGTTCGAATACGCTCGATATCCAAACCGCAAGGACGATTGCTGACGAAGCACCCGACAGCCTCTTTGCAATGGCTGATACTGAAGTGAATGTCAGGATGTTCTGGCAGAAAAGGCTTGCCATGCTCGTTATAAGCAAAAGTTGGCTTCTCCTTTATTCCGAATTGTTCTCGAAGGCCTCTCAATAGTTCAATATAACCGACGACACACTCCTTCCTGCCCTGCAAATGCCTGAAGCGCAAAGCCTGTTCCCGTCGCCATTCTGGCAAGAAGTTGATGAGCTTTTCGGTTTGCTCTTCACTCAGGTCGGCAATATGGTCGTTGATGCAAAGCATTTGTATTGAATAGGTATGCATTTCTGTCTTAGCGAGAGCGAAGTTACGAAGAAAAGCGACAACTGCCAAACATTTAGCCAAAATTCTTTGCCACAACAGCTGCCATGCTCCAGGCTGCCTGCAGATTGAAGCCACCCGTAATGCCATCAACATCAAGCAGTTCGCCTGCAAAATAAAGACCTGGATGCTGACGGGCTTCGAGCGTACTTATGTTGATGCAAGCCAAATCTATGCCTCCACAAGTCACAAACTCTTCCTTGTACTGACCTTTGCCTTCTATCTGATAGACGTCGGATGTGAGCATCGCACAAAGGCGATTCAGGTCACGCTGAGAAAGCTCGTTCCATCGTTTCTGCAGATCAATATGAGCACGAATGAGCAAATGTTGCCAAAGCTTTGCAGAGAATTGGCGAGGGTATTCATTCGCAACTTGCCGACGAGCGCTTTCCTGTTGCAAGTCTTGAAGTAACGCCAAACCGTTCTGCTCGCTTTGGGCGTTGAGCCAATTGATGCAGAGTTGTGCCTGATAATTCTGCTCTGCAAGATACCTGGCAGCATAGCTGGAGAGACGAAGAATGGCTGGTCCGCTCACGCCCCAATGTGTAATGAGCAAAGCCCCTTCAGCACGCATTTTTGTGCCTGCTATGCTTGTCGTAACTGGCTCAACCACGCACCCCATCAGGCTCGTCAAACTACTGTCCTTAATGCAGAATGTAAAGAGCGATGGAACAGGCTTTACTATGGTCAGACCACCTAAGTGACGAAAGAGAGAGAAGCGTTCCATTGTGGGCAAACCTCCCATCGCGCAAACCACTCTGTCGAAGTGACGAGCATTCATGTTCTCATCAGCAAAAGAGACGGAATAGCCCTCTTGCTCCGGATTTATATCGTTGATTCTTTGTAAATTATGCAGAATGACGCCTTCTTCTTTCATGCAACGCAAGAGTGTTCTGACTATCTGCATGGCATCTTGCGAAGCGGGAAATACACACTCATCTTCTTGCGTGACAAGTCGAACACCTTCCCCCTCGAACCAATCCATCGTGTCTTCTTGGCTCCAATGAAGCAAAGCACGCTTCATGAGCTGTTCGCCTCGAGGATAAGCCTGCTTGAGTTGCTTGATTTGTCGGAAAGAATTAGTGAGGTTGCAACGGCCTCCTCCTGTTATTGCGACTTTTGCTAATGGGCGTTTACCGGCTTCGAAGACCTCGACAACTGCCTCAGGTAAGTTGCGCTTCAACAGGATAGAACAAAAGCAACCTGCCGCTCCAGCTCCGATGATACATATCTTCATTTTTGCAGCCGAATGACTCTGATGCCCGTTTGGACAGGATGTTTCTGCATGTATTGGTAGAGCGTCATCGGTTCGAGCACGACTTTCTTGTGGATACTACTTGCATTGAGCAGGTGCAACTTGCCGTCCTTCCCCCAAACTGCAAAGCCTACATGACTGACATCGAGGCCTTTCTTGTTGGTCGTGATGGCAATGATATCGCCGTCCTGGACGCAACTGAGCACCTTCTTGCTGTCCCCCACCCTTTCCTTCGGAATATAGCGAACGGTGGCTCCTGAAGCGCGTTTCTCCATCTCTGCAATGAGTTTGCGCTCTTCCATATCGACTTTGAGCAATGGATAAGAATCTGGATGTTCGCTCATATAGGTCAGGCTGAGTTTCATCGGCACAGAGATGTTGGCTGGAGGCACCACTTCCTTGACCAAACCGAGCTTCGTGCCTGACTGAATCCACTGGCTGAAGTAGTGATTGCGACTCTTGTAACCGTCTATTTTCCCTGCATCGTATCGTAGTTTCCGTAGCCAGGAAAGGTAGTCTTTCCAACTTTTGCTACCATGAAGAGTTGTGAGGGCGAGAGCGCAACAATTCTCGACCAAAGTGGTGCAATCGAGGCTCTGCAGATTGATGGCAAGATGCTCTTCCATGTTCTCGATTTCAAGCGTATGAGCCACATAAGGAAGGTTCATCAATTGCTTCGCATAGAAGACGGTAAGCACTTCATTTGCAGGAGCTTTTGAACCTTTCTCTAATAGTTCGACGACACGAAGACTATCCTCCTTTGTATAACTGACAGGACTGTTATGACTGCTAATCTGAAGGCAGACGAACCAACAACATATTATGGCAAAAACTCCTTTCATATCAACTCTCTTTTGGTAATTTCACTAAGGCCGTAACTGCAAAGGTGACAAGGCAGAAGCCCATCACTGCGATGAAGAACTGCTGATAGCCCATCTGGTCGGACATCCAACCGCTCACCATGCCTGGCAGCATCACGCCACCAAGGTACTGGAAAGCCGTACAGAACGAGAATACGGAGGTGCTTCGTTCGCCATGAGAGAAGCTGACGAGATAGAGCGTGTAGGCCGTGAAGCCCAATCCGTAGCCCACTTGTTCGATGAAGACGCAGGTTGCGATGAGAGGCAGACTTTGCGACTGGATGTAGCTAAGATAGACATACACGATGTCAGGCAAAGTGATGCATAGCACGAGCGGCCATAGCATCTTCTTGAGGCCGAATTTCGACACAAGCCAACCACCGACAATACCGCCTCCAAGCAAACCAATCACACCCAAAGTGCCATAGACAAAGCCGTATTGCACATCCGTGAGCGCCAAGCCCCCCTCTGCAATTGTTCGCTTCAGAAAGAGGGGCACAATCTTCGTCAACAGCCCTTCAGGCAAGCGGAAAAGCAGGATGAAGAGCAGAGCCGTGATGAGGTGCGGCTTCGTAAAGAAGACTTTCAATGTCATTCCAAAATCCTCCAACACATTGAGTTTCTCCCCTTTTGGGGTGTCGGAATCAGGCTGTGGAAGCGCTTTCCAATGATAAGCTGCAAGCATCAACATCAAACCGGCAACAGCGAGGAATGTGATGCTCCACGAAAGCGGAATGCTCATCTCGCTCTTCTGCAGAAGGCCAGCCAGCATGACGAGACCACCCTGTCCCAGCACCATTCCGATGCGGTAGAAGGTATTGCGGAGGCCGACATAGAGTTCCTGGTCCTTATTCGAAAGGCCGAGGATGTAGAAACCGTCGGCACAAATGTCGTGAGTGGCGCTGCTGAAGGCAATCAGCATGAACAGGGCAAGCGAAGCTTGAAGCCAGAAACTGGTGGGCAAAGTGAAGGCCAACGCTGCCAGCGCAGCTCCGATGAGCAACTGCATGGCGAGAATCCACCAACGCTTCGTCTTGATGCCGTCCACGATGGGGCTCCAAAGTGGTTTAATCACCCAAGGCAAGCCCAGCCAGCCCGTATAGAGCGTGATTTGCGTGTCGGTCAAGCCCATCTCCTGATAGAGGACGAGCGACATCAGCATCACTGCTGCGTAAGGAAGCGATTCGCCCAGATAGAGACTGGGCACCCAAAGAAGCGGTTTTGTCGTTTTCATGTAATCTGGTATTTATGGCACAAAGTTACACAAAAAAGCTGAGAACACAAAAAGAAGGCCGATTTTTGGCAATCAGAACGCAATTTTGAGTAAAATGCAGCACAGTGAAGTTTCAAACGTAACGTGTGTCGTTGGCTATTTTAACGTGTGTCGTTGGCCATTTTGACGTGTGTCGTTTACGTTTTACGCTGCCCGAATCAACCTCATTTACGTGTTTTTCAGCATTCCCAACATCGTCCGTTTAGCTAACTAGCAGATTTTCAATGGCACTTCCCTCAAAGTGTGACATGTGACATCGTGACATCGTGACATTAAGGTGGTTACGGGTTTGTCCATTTCCTCGGAATGCCCATCAATAAAGGAATATACTATATATTATTATAGTATATATATTATAATATATTAATATATAATAACTTACGTTATACTATAGGTGTGTATGCAATGTGGAAGGGGCTTAATGTCACGATGTCACTTTGTCACTTTGTCACAAAATCACCTTGCATTGTGCATGATGCTGTAACCAGCCAAGCGGTCATAACGGGAACCTTGCTGACGATAGTAGACCAGCACCTCATACTCGTTTTCGGTCTCGAAGAAGCTCCCCATCGTTCGCTGCGTCAGTCCGTCCTTCTGGATGAACTCATAGCTGTAATAGCCTTGCTTGAGCAAGATGGCTGCATGGTAGTATCCGTGCTCGGCATCGTACTCCATCTTGCAGTCAGGATTGAATGTCTGGCCCGTCCACCAGCCACTCACATAGACGTCGCCTCCTGGCAAACGAGGTGTCTCCAAGAAGAAATGGACCACGACGTATTCGGCCGTCGTCCAGTCATCGTAGTTGTCCGAGCTCCTCACAACATAAACACCGTTCTGGTCCTCGGCATA
>JAEEGF010005538.1_pt1 | contig 12807 bp, 10 predicted proteins | sample 9134171 | NCBI WGS metagenome assembly JAEEGF01 (sample SAMN16246542, study PRJNA631951) | gut metagenome | biome: gut microbiome; feature: rumen; material: AP-attached | host: Bos | place: Iran: Karaj | collected 2018-10 | reverse complement strand
CCTTTCCCAAGGCTGGTCCTACCGTTGGAACTACTGCCTCATGGCCCATCAGGGTTATGTCGTCGTCCTTCCGAACCGCCACGGCACGACCGCTTTCGGCCAGCCCTGGTGCGAGCAGATCTCCGGCGACTACATCGGCCTGAACATGCAGGACTACCTGGCCGCCGGCAAGATGATTAAGGATGAGCCCTTCGTCGGAAAACTCGCTGCCTGCGGTGCTTCATACGGTGGCTACAGCGTTTATTATCTGGCTGGTATCCATGGCGACCTATATGATTGCTTTATCTCTCACGCTGGCATCTTCAACGAGGAGCATATGTACATGACCACCGAAGAAATGTGGTTCCCGAACTGGGACAACGGTGGCATTCCGCATGAGTATGCTTACGAGGAAGGCCAGATGGGCGCTGACGGAGACGGCATCACTTTCGGCGGTCTCCAGCAGGCCGGCTCCCCGTGGTCCAATGCCCCGAAGGCCGTGCGCCATTATGCCAACTCCCCGCACAAGCTCGTCCAGAACTGGCACACCCCGATCCTCTGCATGCACGGCGGCATGGACTTCCGTGTCCCGTATGACGAGGGTATGGCCGCCTTCAATGCCGCCCAGATGATGGGCGTTCCCTCCAAACTCATCGTCTTCCCGGGTGAGAACCACTGGATCCTGAAGCCGCAGAACGCCCTCTATTGGCATCGCAGCTACTTCGGCTGGCTGGACCGCTGGCTGAAAGAGGCTCCTGCCCAGGAGGGAGAGAACTAGGAAATCTTGGAATAGTCCTTCTGGACGTATTTGTCTTTCCGAAGCTCGGCCGCGAGAACCGCGTTGCCGGGCTTTTCCAATGTCGGGTCAAGGTCGAGGATGTGGGAAGCATAGCCCCGGGCGTCGGAAAGGATGATTCCGTCGCGGGCGAGGGAGGCGATGTTCAGGGTGATGGGGAGGCCGGACTGCTGGGTGCCTTCCAGGTCCCCGGGACCGCGCATCTTCATGTCTTCCTCGGCGATCTCGAAGCCGTTCTCCGTCGCACACATCAGGTCCAGCCGTTTCTGTGATTCCTTGGAGATCTTGTACCCTTTCATCAGGATGCAGAAAGACCGTTCCGCACCCCGGCCCACGCGACCGCGAAGCTGGTGTAACTGGCTGAGTCCGAACCGTTCCGCGCTCTCGATGACCATCACGGAGGCATTGGGAACGTCCACGCCCACCTCGATGACCGTTGTGGAAACGAGAATGTTCGCCCGTCCGGCGACGAAAGCCGCCATGTGGAAGGCCTTGTCTTCGGCCGACTGCTGCCCGTGGACGATGGCCACCTGGTATTGGGGCTGCGGGAACTGCTTGATCACCTCCTCATATCCCAGTTCCAGGTTCTTGTAGTCCAGTTTTTCGCTTTCGAAGATCAGGGGATACACGATAAAGGCCTGCCGCCCCTTGGCGATCTCGTCGCGGATGAAATTGTACATGGCAATGCGCTTGTTCTCGCCCACGCACAAGGTCTGGACCGGCTTGCGTCCGGGAGGCATTTCGTCAATGACGGAAACGTCCAGGTCGCCATACAGGGTCATCGCCAGGGTGCGGGGAATAGGGGTCGCTGTCATCACAAGGACGTGCGGAGCGATGCCGCCGGCTCCCTTTGACCACAGGCGGGCCCGCTGGTCCACACCGAAGCGGTGCTGCTCATCCACGATGGCCAGTCCGAGTGCCTTGAACACGACCGTGTCCTCAATGAGGGCATGGGTGCCCACGATGAGGCCGATGCTGCCGTCCTGCAGGCCGGCATGGATTTCCCGCCGGGCTGCCGCTCCGGTGGATCCGGTGAGGAGGGCCGCCTTCACGCCCGTGGGCGCCAGATACTTGGAGATATTGTTGAAATGCTGATGCGCAAGTACCTCTGTAGGAGCCATCAAGCAAGCTTGATATCCATTCCCGACCGCTATGAGGGCGGACAGGACAGCGACCATGGTTTTCCCGCTGCCTACGTCTCCCTGCAGCAGCCGGTTCATCTGGTGTCCGCCCTTGAGGTCTTCCCGGATTTCCTTGATGACCCGCTTCTGGGCGCCGGTGAGCTCGTAGGGGAGAGCCTGGTAACAGCGGTTGAACGCTTCGCCCACGCGGGGCATCGCGAGGCCCACGGCATTGCGGCTGCGGATGTATTTCTGCTTCAGGAGCGACAGCTGCAGGAAGAACAGCTCCTCGAACTTGAGTCGGTAGGTAGCCTTGGCGAGGGCGTTCTGGTCTGTCGGGAAATGGATCTGCCGCAATGCGAAACTCAGTGGCACCAGCCCCTTTTCCTGCAGGATGTAATCCGGAAGGCTTTCCTCCAACGTGGGAAGGACCAGTTCGAGGGCCGATGATACCAGCTTGAGCATCAGCTTTCCCGTGATGCCGCCGGTTTTGAGTTTCTCCGTGGAAGTGTAAACGCCGGTAAGCACGCCGGCCTGCGCCGCCTCCGGGGCGTCGAATTCCGGATGGACCATGTTGATCCGTCCGTTGAAGGTCTGCGGCTTGCCGAAGAACAGGAAGGTCGATCCCGGGATCAGCCGGGGATGCATCCATTTGATGCCCTTGAAGAAGACGACCTCCATCTCTCCGCTGTCGTCGCCGATGATGACGGAGAGCCGGTGCGCGAGGTTGTACTTGACCTGTTCGGCGGTGATTTCCGCCCCGTTCTTGGCGAACAGCCTGGCTTTCAGGACGGTACCGATTACCTGGATGTAAGCCTGGTCGGGATGGATGTCCGCGATTTTCTGGACGGTACTGCGGTCGATGTAACGGAAAGGATACAGATGGACGAGGTCTCCTACGGTGTTCACCCCCAGTTCATTCCTGAGAAGCGTCGCCCTCCGCGGGCCCACCCCCGGAAGGTACTGGATATCCGTATCCATCGCCGTCTTCATAGCACAAAAATAATAAATCTTTCGTAACTTTGCATCCTATGGAAAAGATGGTAGTCGATAACGACACGTTCTTCGCCGATGTGCTCCGGGTCCTGGACCAGGGCCGTCGGGTGACGATTCCCGTGAAGGGGTTCAGCATGCTTCCCTTTATCCGCGGGGGCAAGGATCTCGTCGTGCTGGAGAAGGCCGGAGACGTGTTGAAGGCCGATGACATCGTCCTTTTCCATGTCGGGCCCGACGATGGGGGACGGTATGTGATGCACCGCATCCTTTCCATCGACGGCGATGCCGTGGACATCATGGGAGACGGCGTGCCGGAGAACCACGAGCATGTCCGCCGGCACCAGATCCTCGCCAAGGCCGTGGAAATCCTCCGGGGCGGCAAGCGCTCCGTGGACCCTTACAGCCCGGGGCAGCTCCGCCTGGTACATTTTTGGCAAAGGATCCGGCCGCTGCGGCGGTACATCCTGTTTGTCTACCGGCACCTGCCGTGGAACCGCAGTTGGATCAAAGAAAACGTAACGATATGAGAATCAAGGAAGGATTTGTACTCAGGACGATCTGTGGACAGCACGTCGTCTCGGGAGAGGGAACCGGCAACGTGAACTTCTCCAAGCTGGTGAGCCTCAACGACACCGCGGCCTACCTTTTTGAGGCTGCGCAGGGGATTGATTTTACCGCGGAAACCCTCGCCGACCTGCTCCTCAAGGAGTACGAGGTGGATGAGGAAACCGCCCGCAAGGATGCCGCAGCCCTCTGCGACCAATGGAAGGAGATAGGACTCATCGACTAGAGACGCAGTTTTTCGCGCTCCTGCGGTCCGGACTTTGGAACGAAGTCCCGGACCGGGCGCTGATGGACGGGGGTATCGACTGGGAAGCCCTGTACCGCCTGTCCTTCGAACAGACCGTCGTCGGCCACGTGACCGACGGCATCAACCATCTTCCGCCGGAGTTCCTTCCTGCGGAGCCCGAACGGCTGGATCCCTTCCTGGGGGACCTGATGGCCACTTCCCAGCGGAACACCAAACTGAACGCCTTCATTCCCAAGGTCTTCAAGGCCTTGCGGGAGATTCCCGCCGTCCTGGTCAAGGGCCAGTCCCTCGCCTGCGACTATCCCGATCCCGCCCACCGGATGCCCGGTGACATCGACATCCTGCTCCTGCCCGCCTCCTACGAAGCGGCGAAGGCCATCCTGCTGCCCAAGGCGACGAAGGTATCGGAAGAGGATTTGGAAACCTTCCATCAGGGAATGTACTTCCATAGCATCGAGGTGGAGGTTCACGGGAGCATCTCTACGTTGATGTCCAGGAAATTGGACCGTCAACTCGCGGCCATGCTCGAGGAGCAGTTCGACGGCCGTTCCCTGCCGTCGGTCACCATCGACGGGGCGGAGGTACCGGTTCCGGAGGCCGGCTTCAATGCGGTCTATATCTTCGTGCATTTCCTGCATCACTACTGGTCTGGCGGCGTTGGCCTCCGGCAGCTTGTGGACTGGATGACCTTCATCTCCGTCCACAAGCGCGACATCCATCCTGTCCTGTTGGAGCAGACCCTGGACCGGTTGGGGCTCAAGCGCCTCTGGCAGGTGTTCACGGGTTTCGTCCAGGAGTACCTTGGCTGCCCGGCGGAGAAACTGCCGCTGGCCGTCCGGCCCGACCCGGCGAAAAACGCCCGGATCTGGAACTATATCCGCCGCTCCGGCAATTTCGGCAAAAACACCGACCGGACCCGGAGTGACGAACCCTATCTCATCCGGAAGGTCCATTCGTTCTGGCGACTGACGGTGGCCGACCGATTGCGGCATTTCCGGGTGTTTCCCCAGGAATCCATCCGCTTTTTCCTGGGAGCTTTCGGCTATGGACTTCAAAGACTTGCAAACGGCGAATGAAAGATATACTTAAATACTTGCGCTGGCTTTGGTCGCACTCCGTCGGAGCGCGGGCGGCGGTCGTCGTGAACATCCTGCTCGGCTCGCTGAACGTCGGCCTCAACCTGGTTTTCATCTTCCTGTGCAAGCGCCTGGTGGACATCGCCACCGGGGTCGTCCCGGGAAGCCTGGGCTGGTATACGGCTGTCGTCCTGGCCGTCGTCGTCCTCCGGCTCGTCATCTCCGCCGTCAACGTCCGGGTGGAGAACCTCACCAACTCCAAGATGAACTTCATCATCCGGAAGGGTCTTTATTCCAACCTCCTTTACGCCGAATGGCTTGGAAAGGAAAAGCGCCATACAGGTGACACTGTGAATCGCCTGGAGTCCGACGTGAGCAATGTCACGAACGTCATTGTATCGGACGTTCCGCAGATATTCACCACGTCGGTCCAAATGGTCGCCGCCATCATCTTCCTCTGCACGATGGAATGGCGTCTGGCCGCGCTGTTGGTGCTCGTTACGCCGCTTTTTATCCTGTTCAGCCGTGTCTTCGTACGGCGGCTCAGGGAGATGACCCGCGGCATCCGGGAGACCGAAAGCCAGGTCCAGAGCCATCTCCAGGAGAGCCTCCAGCACCGGATGGTGATCCAGTCCATGGAGAACGAAGGCCGGATGGAAGACCGCCTGGACGACCTCCAGGACCGGGAATACGGGCAGATCAAGGAGCGCACCCGCTTCAACATCTTCGCCCGGACGATGGTGAGTGCCGCCTTTTCCTTTGGCTACATCGCCGCCTTCCTGTGGGGCGTGTACGGCATTTCAAAGGGCTCTCTGACCTTCGGTGTCATGACAGCCTTCCTACAGCTCGTGGGACAGGTACAGCGTCCGCTGGTGAGCCTGACCCGTCAGATCCCTTCCCTCGTGTATTCCACCACCTCCATCGACCGTCTCATGGAACTGGAGGACGCCCCCAAGGACAATTCGGTGGAATCCATCAGGCTTGCCGGTCCGACCGGCATCCGCGTGGAAGGGCTGGCCTATCGGTATCCGGACGGTAAACGGATGATCCTGAAGGAGATGACCTTCGATTTCCCGCCCATGTCCCGGACAGCCATCGTCGGTGAAACCGGGGCGGGGAAGAGTACGCTCATCCGGCTGATGCTTTCCCTCCTCAAACCCGTGGAAGGAAGCGTGACCCTGTATGATGGCCAGCAGGAAGTGCCGGCATCCGCCGCCACCCGATGCAACCTGGTCTACGTTCCGCAGGGGAATACCCTGTTTAGCGGTACCATCCGCGAAAATCTCCTGATGGGCAATCCCGAAGCGACGGAAGAGCAGATGTATGAGGCCCTTCAGACGGCCGTTGCAGGCTTCGTCTTCGAACTTCACGACGGCTTGGACACCCTTTGCGGGGAAGGAGGCGCCGGCCTGAGCGAAGGCCAGGCCCAGCGCATCGCCATCGCCCGCGGCCTGCTGCGTCCCGGCAGCATCCTGCTGCTGGACGAGTTCAGTTCCTCGCTCGATCCCGAGACCGAAGCGAAGCTGATGGAGAACCTCACGAAAAAAGCGGCGGGCAAGACGATGATCTTCATTACCCACCGCGAAAGGATCGCGAACTATTGCGACCGGACCTGCCGGATCGACCGTCTGGCCTAACCGTGCAGCTGGTCGTATTCCAGCCTGTGATTGAAAATGTCGATGGCCATGTAGATGGCGTGCAGCATGGAATGCGGGTCCGCCTGGTCGCGGCCGGCCATGTCGTAGGCCGTGCCGTGGTCCGGTGATGTGCGGACGACCGGAAGGCCGGCGGTGAAATTCACACCCTCCGCAAAGGCGAGCGCCTTGAACGGGGCCAGGCCCTGGTCGTGGTACATTGCGAGGGTAGCGTCGAACCGGCCGTAATTGCCCATGCCGAAGAACCCGTCGGGGGAGTAGGGCCCGAAGGCGAGAATGCCCTCCGCCTGCGCTTCCTGGACGGCCGGAAGGATGATTTCCTTTTCCTCGTCACCCAGCAGTCCGCCGTCGCCGCAGTGCGGGTTGAGGCCCAGGACGGCGATTTTCGGGCTCAGGATGCCGAAATCCCGTTTCAGCGAGGCGTCCATCAGCCGGAGCTTGGAAAGGATGCCCTCCCTGGTCAGGGAACCGGGAACGTCCTTGAGGGGAATGTGTCCGGTAACCACGCCGACCCTGAGCTGGGGGGATACCATCAGCATCGTGATGTCCTTGGCCTGGAAAGCGTCCTGCAGGTATTCCGTGTGGCCGGTGTAGCCGAAGCCTTCGGAGGTCATCGCCCGCTTGTTGATGGGGGCGGTCACCAGAACGTCGATGTATCCGTCCTTCAAGTCCTTCACGGCCGCCTCCAGCGAGAGCATCGCGGCTTTCGCGGAGTCCGCGGTGGACTGGCCGGGTTCGGCATAGAAGTGGTCCGGCAGGCAGTTGACGATGTTGATCCGTTTCTGGTGGACATCCTTCGCGGAGTGGATGACGTAGGTCTCCATCTGGTCGAGGTCGTGGACCTGCTTCCGGTAGAACCCGAAGATCTTCGAGGAGCCGTACACCACGGGGGTGAAGGATTCCAGGATGCGGGAGTCCGCGAGGGATTTGATGATGACTTCATATCCGATGCCGTTGCTGTCACCCTGGGTGATGCCGACGACGAGTTTGGGCTTGCTCATATGATTGTTCCTTGATTTTCAGCTAGATAACCGGTATCTTCCTGTAGATTCTCCCCGTTGTAGGCCGCCACGGCCAGCTGGTCGCAGCGCTCGTTCTCGGGGTGTCCGGCGTGGCCCTTGAGCCAGTTGAAGGAAACGCGGTGGCGATGGTAGACGGCGTCGAAACGGAGCCACAGGTCCACGTTCTTCTTCTTCGCGAACCCCGACCGCTTCCACTTGTCCAGCCAGCCCTCGTTGATGGCCTTGACCACGTAGGAGGAGTCGCTCCACACGTGGACTTCCGCATTGTCCCATTTGATGGCTTCCAGCCCCTTGATGACGGCGAGGAGCTCCATCCGGTTGTTGGTGGTGAGGCGGAACCCTTCCGACATCTCCTTTTCCCGTCCCGCACAGCGCAGGACGACACCATATCCACCGGGACCGGGATTGCCGCTGGCGGCGCCGTCGGTGTACAGGAATATGGGGGGTCTTTTCGGTTCCATGTATGCAAAGATAGCACTTTCCGGCCAATAATTTGCTTTCCTAAAGGAAAAACCGTAATTTTGTATGCTTTATACGCACCTGAAGGATATGAAAAAAACACTGCTCATAGCGGCCTTGGCCGCCGCCGTCATGGCGCTGGTCTCCTGCAACCCGGAAACCTACAAGAAAATCAACTACCTGCAGGATGTCCACCGGGATACGACGATGACGATGAAAGTGAACAACGGCATCATCATCCAGCCGCAGGACCAGCTGTCCATCATCGTGACCAGCCGCGATCCCAAGATGGCCGTCCCGTTCAACCTGGCCGTCTCCACGTTCTATACCGGTTCCGAGCTGTCCTCCAGCGGTGGCGCCAGCCAGCGCATCACCGGTTATGTGGTGAACAATGAGGGCGATATCACGTTCCCGTCCCTCGGCTCCATCCATGTGGCCGGCCTCAACCGGTGGGAACTGCAGGAACTGATCAAGGACAAGCTTTCGGAAGAAGGTCTCCTCCGCGACGCCGTCGTCACGGTCGAGTTCCTGAACTTCAAGGTCTCCGTCCTCGGTGAAGTCACCGCGCCGGGCACCTACAGCGTCACCGGTGACAAGATCACCATCTTCCAGGCCCTGGCCCTGGCCCGCGACCTCACCATCTACGGCCAGCGCGAGAACGTCCAGGTGATTCGCGAGCAGAATGGCCGCCGGCACATCTACACGCTGGACCTCACGAACTCCGAGATCTTCAAGTCGCAGGCCTACTATCTCCAGCAGAACGACGTCGTGTACGTGACCCCTTCCAAGGTCCGCGCAGGACAGGGCGAGATCAATGAGAACTACTTCAAGTCCGGCAGTTTCTGGATTTCCCTCGCCTCCATCTCCATGACCACGATCAATTTCATCATCGCCCTCTCCAACCGGGCGAAGAGCAGCAAATAGCATTATGGCAGACAGCAATCAGAATAATTATCCCGTATTCAACGGGCAGGGGAACTCCGAGGAGGAGCAGACCCTCCAGCTGACCGATCTCTGGGCCCTCATCTGGGACAACAAGTGGTGGTACGTCTTCTGTATCCTCGCCGCCCTGGTCATCGCCGGATTCTACCTGTACAAGACCCCGAAGACCTACAGCCGCACGGAAAAGGTGATCGTGGACGAGGACTCCCAGGCCTCGATGATGCGTGAACTCACCTCCTTCGCCAGCACGGCCCGCCGGATCAACTCCGGAACGAACGTGGACAATGAAATCGAAGCCTTCGGCGCTCCGGACCTGATGCAGAAGGTCGTCACCCGCCTGGGCCTCGAGACTTCCTATGTGGACAACCAGTTCCTCCGGGTGCGGGAAATGTACAAGAACAGCCCCATCGAACTGCAGCTGACCGGGGAAATCGCTGCCTCCAGCTTCTCCTTCAACATCAGCAAGGGAAAAGACAGCACCTTCGTCATCCGCGACTTCTACGTGGGCGCCGACGAGTTCAAGGGCTTCAAGGCTTCCGGCCACGTGAAGGACACCCTGGAAACCCCTGTCGGCAACATCATCATCTACCCGACCCTCAACTTCGACAAGTGGCACAACGAAATCACGGTCTCGTGGGTCAATGCCGCCCGCCGGGCCAAGTCCTACTGCGCCCGCCTGTCCGCCGGACTCTCCAGCAAGCAGTCCTCTGTCGTGGTCCTGTCCCTCAAGGACGTGTTCCCGGCCCGCGCCGAGGCCGTCCTGGGCACTCTTCTTGACATCTACAACGAGGAATGGGTGGAGAACAAGAACCAGTCCGTCCGGAATACCTCCCTGTTCATCAACGACCGTCTGAACGTCATCGAGCGGGAACTGGGCGGCATCGAGCAGGACCTCAAGGACTATAAGCAGAGCCATAACATCACGAACGTCCAGCAGGTTGGGAACGCCTACATGCAGCAGTCCACGGCCTATTCGGCCCAGGGCTTCGAGGCTTCCAACCAGCTCGCGATCGCCAAGATGATCAAGCAGTTCATCAACGATCCCGCCCACGTGAACGACCTGATGCCGGCGAACTCCGGCCTGTCCAGCGCCAACATCGAGTCGCAGATCCGGGAGTACAACAACGCCCTCCTCGAGCGCGACCGTTCCCTCAATCTCTCCAGTGAGAACAACCCGTACGTCCAGGACCTCAACAAGAGCCTGGAAATGTACAAACTGGCCGTGAACCGTTCCATCGATAACCTCATCTCCACCCTGCAGCTGCAGGTGAACAAGATCGAGGCGCAGGAGAACGCCATCCTCGGCCGTCTGTCATCCACATCGGGGCAGGAGCTGGAACTCCTCTCCATCGAGCGTCAGCAGAAGGTGAAGGAGCAGCTGTACATCTTCCTCCTCCAGAAGCGTGAGGAAAACGAACTCCAGGGCCTCCTGACGGTGGGTAACACCCGCCTTATCCAGCGGGCTACCGGCGGCAGCGCTCCGATCGCCCCGAACAAGATGATGATCCTGCTGGTCGCCCTCATCCTGGGCTTCGGCATCCCGTTCGCCATCTTCTACGTGATGAAGGTGCTCGACACCTCCGTCAAGAGCCGCAACGACCTGGGCAAGCTCTCCGTGCCGTTCCTGGCCGAACTGCCGCAGATGGGCGTCACTTCCAATTACTGGGAGCGCCTTCGTCTGAACCGCTTCGACAACAAGAACACCCGCATCCTCGTCGAGCACGGCAAGCGTGATTCGATGAACGAGGCCTTCCGCGTCCTCCGTACGAACCTGGACCTGATGATCCACAAGGAGACGGAAACGCAGGCCATCATGATTACCTCCTTCAACCCGAATGCCGGTAAGACCTTCACCCTGATGAATCTGGCCGCCTCAATGGCCCTCAAGGGCAACAGACGGGCGATCATCCTGGACCTCGACCTCCGCAAGGCCACCCTGTCCAAAGCTTTGGGCAAGAATGCCACCGGCGTCGCTTCCTACCTGAACGCCAAGTACGATGATCCGTTCGAGCACGTGATCAACATCCAGGAGAACCTCGACCTCCTGCCGGTGGGTTCCATCCCGCCGAACCCGGCCGAACTGCTGGTTTCCGAACGGCTTGCCATGCTGGTGGAAGCGATGAAGCAGCACTACGACTACGTGTTCCTGGACTGCCCGCCCATCGACCTGGTCGCTGATACGAGCATCATCGCCCCGCACGCCGACATCACGATCTTCGTCGTCCGCGCCGGCCTGTTCGACAAACGCGCCCTTCCGGCCGTAGAGCAGATGTACGCCGACGGCAAGTACAACCGGATGGCCTTGATCCTCAATGGTGTAGAGTCCTACTCCGGCCGTCATGGTTACGGCTATGGCTATGGCTACGGCTACGGTTATGGCTATGGTTACGGAAACGAAGACGATAAGAAGGCCTGATGTTCGGACTGTTCAACCGACGTAAATCCATCCTGGAAGGCGGACTCCTGAAGGGATCGGTGGATAACCACAGCCACATCCTGTACGGTCTGGACGACGGTGTCAAGACACAGGAGGATTCCCTGGCCATCCTCCGCTTCCTGGAGGAGCAGGGGGTGACCGAGGTCTGGTTCACCCCGCATGTGATGGAAGATGTCCCCAATACGACGGAGGGCATCCGGGCCCGGTTCGAGGAACTGAAGGCCGTCTATCAGGGCGGTCTCCGTTTCCACCTGGCCGCCGAATACATGATCGACACCCTTTTTGAGGAACGCCTGGCCAGCCGTGACCTCCTGACCCATGGAGATGCCACGGTCCTGGTGGAAACCTCGGCGGTCGCCCCTCCCATCAATTTCTGGGAGGTCCTGGAGTCGATGCGCAAGGCGGGTTACCGCCCCCTCATCGCCCATCCGGAACGCTACCGCTATATGGAGAAGGCTGATTACAAGCGCCTTCACGAAATGGGCTGCCTCCTGCAGATGAACCTCCCTTCCATCGTCGGATTCTACGGTGAGTCCGCCCGCGAGCGGGCCCTGGACCTGTTGGACAAGGGCTGGTACAAGATGGTGGGTTCCGACTGTCACCGCTTCCGGGCTATCCAGGCCCAGTACGCGGCGAAGGAGCTCAAGAAGGATACGCTCCGGAAACTCGTTCCCCTGATGGGCGGTCTCCCGGGCGAAATATAGGCCGGAGAACCCTTTTCCTGGACAGGAAACGGACTCCGGCTTTCCTGCTCCGCTTATGCAAAATAGGCGGAGGAATATAAACATATGCTTTTATGAACATACTGGTTACCGGCGCCAACGGTCAGTTGGGAACCGAGATGCGGAACATCTCCGCAGGCTCGTCCGACCGTTACATCTTCACCGATGTCACCTCCCTGCCCGGGGTGGATACGGTCTATCTGGACATCACCAACCGGGACGCGGTCCGTCTCATCTGCCAGTCCGAAAAGGTGGATGTCATCGTGAACTGTGCGGCCTACACCAACGTGGACAAGGCCGAGGACGATCTCGCGATGGCCGACCTTCTCAACCATCAGGCTCCCGGCATCCTCGCCGCCGTTGCGGCCGAACGGGGTGCACACCTGATCCACATCTCCACGGACTACGTCTTCCAGGGCGACATCGCCCTCCCGTGCCGGGAAAACTGGCCGGTCCAGCCGAACGGCGTCTATGGGGCGACCAAGCTCCAGGGCGAGCAGGCGGTCCAGGAATCGGGCTGCAGCTGGCAGATCTTCCGTACGGCCTGGCTTTATTCCCCGTACGGCAAGAATTTCGTGAAGACGATGCGCCAGCTCACCTCCGAACGTCCGACGCTGAAGGTGGTCTTCGACCAGGTGGGCACTCCTACCTACGCCGCGGACCTGGCGGCACTGATCTGCAAGGTCATCACGGAACGCCGGATGGACAGGCAGGGTATCTTCCACTTCTCCGACGAGGGTGTCCGTTCCTGGTACGACTTCGCCTGCGCCATCCGCGACCTCTCCGGAAAC
>JAEEGF011783884.1_pt1 | contig 12810 bp, 14 predicted proteins | sample 9134171 | NCBI WGS metagenome assembly JAEEGF01 (sample SAMN16246542, study PRJNA631951) | gut metagenome | biome: gut microbiome; feature: rumen; material: AP-attached | host: Bos | place: Iran: Karaj | collected 2018-10 | reverse complement strand
TAAGTTTGTATATCTTCACATACCTCGATATCAATGACACGGTGGAACGTGCCCACGCTGTGGAATTGCAGAATATGCAGGGAGAGCACAAGCGAATGCAAAGGCTCTTTGACCAGACTGCCAAGGCATTTGTATCTGCTGTTGAGAAGAAAGATGATTTCACCAAGGGTAATGCCGTAAAGGTCGCTGAATACGCCAGAAAGCTTACTGCGCGCTGTGGCCTGGATGAAGATCATTGTGAGAAGGCTTACTATGCAGCGCTTCTTCACGATGTAGGTCTTATCGGTATTCCGGATTCGGTCATCAAAAATGAAGAGGACCCGAGCAAATGGGATATTGAGGCATTCAGGCAAAAGCCTGTAATAGGAAAAGAGATCCTGTCCAACATCACGGAGTTCCCGTTCCTTAGTGTCGGAGCATATTCCAGCCATGAGAGATATAACGGAACAGGATATCCCGAGGGGCTAAAAGGCGATGATATACCGGAGATAGCCAGGATCATTGCTGTGGCTGACGCCTTTGTGACCATGACCACCAAGAAGAGATATCGTGACGCAAAGCCTGACTTCGTTGCCAGAGAAGCCTTTGTAAAGGGCGCCGGAATTGAGTTTGACCCTGAATTTGCAGGGCTCATGGTAAAGATCATAGACGAGGAATCAAGTGGCAAGGTCCACGATGACATATCCCTTGTAGAAAAAGAGCTGACCTGCCACACCTACAGAGATTTTATCACCATGGGTATTCCGGTTACGGGCAAGATCACGAAGATCAGATTTAACAGCAGCCCTGTAGAGGATCCGACGAATCCCTTCTCTGCGCCGTCTATTGTTCTGTTTGACTCATATGACCGCCGTGTCCACGACAATAAAAAGGCCATAAGCGCTTATCATTATCAGGAATATGGTGAGATATGGTTTGATGACCATTACATAAGCACCAATGCCAGAAGGATCAAGGAGATCAAGCTTGATGATGCAGCCGGATATGAGAAGCTAAATGAAGGCGAATACGAGATCATTGCGGCTAAATATGACGATCATATCAAAGTCACCATGAGATGCAGTGATTACGAGAAGGAAGATATAATCTCCGTAATGGACGGATCAACCTCGGTTTATATCGGTATTACCGGTGAAAACTGCAACATAAGAAATATTGAAATTGAGCAGACAGAAGAAGTTGTGGATGAGACTTATGTTCCAAGGATTTCCGAGGAAATAAGTTATATCGAACACATGGAGTCTGACATCAAGAATATCCAGATAAGTCAGACCAGATCTGCAGCGACCGATGGCATTGAGCTTAAGAACAAGATGCGCATTAACTTCCATGCCACGAGCCTGCCGGTAGCAAGCTTTATCTGGCACTGTCCGTACATTGTGATTTTCTCGTCCGACAACGGACAGGTATTTGGAGAGAATTACCATGAATACGCGCTCATAAAGATAAACGGAGAGAATGAGATAAAGGATCATTACTCCGAGAATAACTTCACTATGAAGAAGAAAGACAGCTTCCCGGGCTGGGAGGATTGGAAGGAACAGAACAAGGAAGGAGTTGAGTGCGAAGTAACCTTTGAGCGCAAAGGTAATACCATAATTACCACCACAGAGAATCTCGGAATTTACATCGAGAACACGACTATAATAAAAGAGAATCCGGGTAAAGTCTACGTTGCTCTCACAGGAGACAGGGTTGCACTTACCGACATAAGACTGAGATAAAGGGCTTGTTTAAGCCCTTTTCTTGTGTGATAAATCTGTGATATTTCTTTTGCTAAGATATATACATAATAAAGAGCAAGAGAAACGGAGGGAAAAGATATGATGATCATTGATAAGATTTTAATGATGTTTGGAATCTACAGGAAGAGATATATCATCTGCCCTATACATAGATAATTATTACGGAATATCAGTAGAAAAGGAGGGAATGAGCTTATGGACAGTAGATACCCTATTTTTAGCACAGTTCAGATGAAATATATCGAGGATAACAACGATATCTCAAGCTCCGGTGAGGTTGATTTTAGGAAAATTGAGGATGCACTTATAAAGTTCGCAGATGATATGATCAAAGCCTGATAAAAATATACAGCCCTGGAACCAAAAGGTTTCAGGGCTTAATTATTGCGTAAAGACGCTGACACTTTTATAATATATATATCTACTTTTTTACGTATTTATGTGGGTAGAACAAAACATTTTGAAGTGAGGTAATCTATGGCAGATAAGATGGATCTGATCAATCAACTGGCAGCATCAATGGGTGCCGGAGACTTTGCCAAGACCAAGTACGAGGACTCAAAGTATGATCCGCAGACAGGAACTCTTTATTGTGACGGGATCATGATCACAAAGCCCATAATCGAGAAAGCGGAGCAGCATTTCAGGGCCCTTAAGTCAAAATGCAGTTACGATGATCCTGCTTCACGAGAAATGGCCATGATCTATCAGGTAGCTCTTGAGGGAATCAAGATAATGAGAGCCAGTGGTCAGGAAACCATGAAGGAAGATAAGGGAGATAACAGATAAGCTGCCTATGCAGGAATACAGAATTGTCGTAGTTGATGATGATCCGGTCAGCCTAAATCACGCCAAAATGCTGCTGACTGAGGAGAACATGCAGGTTACCTGCATGAATTCAGGCAAACTACTTCTCAAATACATAGAGAAAAATATTCCTGATCTCATTTTGCTTGACATCGTTATGCCTGATGTTGACGGATTTGAGGCATTTATTATGGTGCGCAGATTCGAGGAACATACAGGGAGATCTCGTATTCCCATTATATTTATGTCCGGAGCCGATGACAGTGAGGCAGAGGAGATGGGTCTTGTTATGGGCGCATCGGACTTTGTGAAAAAACCTCTCAATAAGGATGTCCTTGTAAGGCGTATCGAGAATTCCATCAAGAACAACAAGAGGATGGAAAACCTTGAGGAAGAGGCTACTGTAGACAAGCTCACCGGCCTTTTGAACAAGGCAAGAGGTACGGATAGAGTAACCAAGCTCTGTAAGAGAAAGAACGGATCTCTTATGATCCTGGACCTTGACAGTTTTAAGCTGGTAAATGACCTTTTCGGGCATGAAAAGGGAGATCAGATATTAAAGAGCTTTTCTGAGATCATCAGAAAGAACTCCCGCGAGACCGACACTCTGTGCAGGATTGGCGGCGATGAATTTATGGGCTTTTATGATGATCTTTTGGATGAGAGGGCTGTAAGTAAGCTGGCAAGAAGGCTCAACCAGCAGCTCCATAAAAAGGCAGTGGAGATTCTCGGAGAAGACAACGGAATACCTCTTGGAATATCCATAGGAGTGGCAATGGTGCCGGAATGCGGCAGAGAATATAATGACCTTTTCGCCAAGGCAGACAGTGCGCTCTATAAGGTTAAGCAGAACGGAAAGCACGGATACAGCGTTTACGGTTATGAAACCAACAGTGATAACCCTGACGAGACTTCAGAGAACAAGCTGGACAGAATGGTCCAGATACTTGAGGAGAGAAATAGTAAGTCCGGAGCTCTGTTTTTGGGAAAGGACTACTTCTCCGCAGTTTATAAATATATCATGCGCTTCTACAGGAGATATGGCGGAGATGCCACTATCCTGTTGTTTGAGCTGGATTGCCCGGGCAGTGATATTCAGCGTATATCGGACACGGCAGACCAGTTCAGTACCATCGTTGAAAAAGCCCTGAGGATGAGCGATATCATGGTCCAGAACGGCACTCAGAGTTTTCTTGTAATGCTGACGGAGTGTGGCAAGGAAAACATTGATCTGGTCATATCAAGGATCCTTGCGGCATTTAAAGAGACGGAGCTGGGTAAGGACGTTCCCGTAAACTACGTCTATAAATTCAGCGTTGCACAAAAATAAAAAGATATTTGTAGTAGGTGTGCTCTTTTTCCTTGTCATAAAGGTTTATGAGACTTACAACGTACAGATCGGAACAGGCTTTTAGCCTGTTCTTTTTTATGTAATTAACCATCTTCTGATAGGTCTTCTCGATGTCTTTTACCTGATTGTCCTGGTGACAGCAGACGGCAAGCTGACCCTCTGCAGGGAAGGTCTCCACGTTGTCGGCAGCAAGGAAGGAGAGACTGATTATGTTGTTGTATACGTAATGCTTTTTAAGCAGATCCTCATAGGCTATGGAAACACCTGTGGGGAAGGTGGAGAGGGAATCCTTGTCAATGGACTTTGAGAGGTGCACGGAGATGTCCTTGGCGATATCGGCTGTGTGGTGGGCATAGTCCTTGTTTTTTATCTGTGTTCTGCTGACGCTGAGCTGTGGCATATCCATAAGAAAGGGCGTTCCCTGCTTGTTGCGGCCAAATTCACCAAGGATCCACATGCCCAGGTGAAGGGCACTTATCTTCTTATTTATGCGATAAAGTTCGCGCTGCATCTCAAGGATCTTGGAGTTTGCCATTTTCTCTATGGCTTCCCTTGAGGAGGAGTGCACGAGGTCTCTGATCTCGGCAATACTGCACCCGGCCTGTCTCATGGTGGATATAAAGAAAAAAGAGCTGATCTGGGAGGCTGAGTAGTAGTGATAGCCGTTATTCTTATCAACCTTGGGTCTTATTATGTCCTGTTCATAGTAGTGCCTGAGAGTATCTCTTGTGGTCCCACATAGTTTTGCAAACTGGCTGACGGTGAGTGAATATTCCTGTTCGTCGTCCTTAAAATCGCTAAAAGTCGTCATGAAAAACCTCATAAAATTCACAAAATTTGTTATTGACTTGGGGGTTACCCCCAAGATTATTGTAACAGGGAATTGATAGAAAATAAACATTTCACACCTAAAAGGAGAGAAAACATGAAGGACGTTAAAGGAACAATCATTCGTATAATCGCTGAGTATCTTGATAAGGACGAGGCAGAAGTTTCATCATCTGCAACTTTCACAGAGATAGGCCTTGATTCTCTGGACATCATGGAGCTTGTAATGCAGATGCAGGAAGAGCTTGACTGCAAGATCGAGCTCTCACAGGAGATCACAACAATCGACAAGCTCGTAGAGCTCATTGAGAAGCAGTAAAGGGTCTGAGAGGAAGGATAAATGAGTACGAATCCGATTTGCGAAATGCTTGGGATTAAATATCCGGTCATTCAGGGAGGAATGGCCTGGATAGCCGACGCAGAGCTCGCTGCAGCCGTATCAAATGCAGGAGGACTGGGGCTTATTGCTGCCATGAACTCTAACGGAGAGCAGCTTCGTGAGCAGATAAGGAAGGCAAAAGAGCTGACGGATAAGCCCTTTGGCGTAAACCTGATGCTGATGAGTCCCTACATCGATGAGGCTGTTTCAGTTGTCTGTGAGGAGGGCATAAAAGTCGTGACCACCGGCGCCGGAAATCCGGCAAAGTACATGGAGCAGCTAAAGAGTGCGGGAGTTAAGGTAATCTGCGTAGTTGCCAGCGTTGCCCTTGCAGTAATGGTTGAAAGAATGGGCGCAAGTGCGGTTGTTGCAGAAGGATGCGAATCCGGAGGCCACGTGGGCGATACCACCACAATGGCTCTGGTGCCTCAGGTTGTGGATGCAGTGAACATCCCGGTCATCGCCGCCGGCGGAATAGCTGACGGAAGGGGCATGGCTGCAGCATTTATGCTGGGCGCGCAGGCAGTGCAGATGGGAACAAGGTTCCTTACCGCCAAGGAGTGCAATGTCCATCCCAACTACAAGGAAAAGGTCCTAAAAGCCAAGGACAGAGACACCATCGTGACCGGAAAGAGCTTGGGACACCCTGTAAGAGCACTTAAGAACCGCATGACAAGAGATTTTCAGGCAAAAGAGCTTGATCCTGCCACTACGCCGGATGAACTGGAGAAGATGGGAGCAGGCGCTTTAAGACGAGCAGCTATCGAGGGCGACGTTAAGACGGGCTCTTGTATGTGCGGACAGATCGCGGGACTTGTCAATTCCGAGGACAGCTGCGAGGAGATAATCACAGGCATTTGCAGAGATGCGTGTGCGCTTCTTGGAAAAAGCTTAGAGGAGTAATAAATGGGAAAAGTAGCGTTTTTATTTGCCGGCCAGGGAAGTCAGTACCCGGGCATGACAAAGGATCTATTTGAGAATATACCCGAAGTTCACGATTTTTACGGGGTTGCGGAGGCTATACGCCCCGGAACTCTGACACAGATGTTTTCGGGAACAGAAGAAGAGCTTAAGAAAACTGAGAATACTCAGCCTTGTCTTTTCCTGGCTGATATTGCCGGGGCTCTGGCTCTTATAAAGAATGGGATAAAGCCTGATGCTGTGGCAGGATTCTCCCTTGGAGAGATCGTTGCCCTGGCTGCTTCCGGAGCTCTTAAGAAGCAGGAAGCATTCAAGCTTGTCTGCAAGAGAGGAAAGTTCATGCAGAAGTCCGCAGGGGAAGTGGACGGTAAGATGATCGCAGTGATGCGCATGGACAGGGATGAGCTTAAGACTCTGTGCAAGGAAGTCGGCGTTTATCCTGTAAATTACAACTGTCCGGGACAGATAGTGGTCTCCGGCGAGAAGGAAAAGATGGAGACGCTTAAGGAGAGACTGACAGAGCAAAAGGTAAGGTTTGTAGAGCTCGCAGTTGGCGGAGCGTTCCATACTCCTTACATGGATGGCGCGGCTAAGAGCCTTAAAAAGGAGCTTAAAGAGGGCAAGATATATAACCTGAGTAAGGCGCAGATACCTCTTTATGCCAATAAGACCGCAGAGCCTTACTCAGGAGATGAAGAGGAGATGATAAGCACCATTTCCGACCAGGTAAAGAGCAGCGTCAAGTGGGAGGAGACTCTTACAAACATGGCCAGAGACGGTGTTGACACCTTCATAGAATGTGGCCCGGGCAAGGCTCTTTCGGGATTTGTTAAAAGAACTGTGGAGGGAGCAAAGATATATAACGTATATAACATGGAATCCCTTCAGAAGGTTATAGAGGAGCTTGGAAAAGATGCTTAAAGGAAAGAATGCCGTTATTACAGGCGGAAGCAGAGGAATAGGAAAGGCAATAGCCCTTGAGTTTGCAAAGAACGGTGCGGATATCGCCATTATCGCAACCAGAGAGAGCAAGGCGTCAGATGAGACCTTAAAAGAACTGGAGAGCTTCGGGATCACAGCCAGAATGTACTACTGCGATGTCAGGGATGCAGACCAGGTGGAGAGCGCTGTTCAGGAGATCATTGCAGACTTTGGCACCATTGATATTCTGGTGAACAATGCCGGAATTACCAAGGACAATCTGCTTCCGAGCCTCGGAATAATGGATATCGATAACGTGATTGACGTCAATCTCAAAGGCTGCATGTTTGTCACAAGGTCTTTTATCAGAAATTTCGTAAGACATCGCAAGGGAAGCATTATAAATATCAGCTCAGTTGTCGGACTTATGGGCAACAAGGGGCAGACAAACTACGCGGCTTCAAAGGCAGGAATCGTGGGCTTTACCAAGTCCGTTGCCAAGGAGTATGGAAGAAAGAACATCAGGTGCAACGCCATTGCACCGGGATACATAACGACTGACATGACGGCGGCTCTTTCTGAGACTCAGACTGAGGAGATAAAGAGTGAGATTCCTATGGGGAAGCTTGGAAGCCCTGAGGATGTGGCGCGTCTTGCGCTGTTTTTGGGAAGCGAGATGAGTTCTTACATCACGGGAGAAGTCATCAAGGTAGATGGAGGAATGTATGTGTAGAGTAGTTGTGACCGGAATGGGCGTTATTACGCCGGTTGGAAATGATCTGGATACTTTCTGGGATAGCCTTAAAAAGGGAGTATGCGGAGTAGATAAGATAAAGAGGTTTGATGCATCAGGGCTGAAAGTGAGCCTGGATGCGGAGGTCAAGGACTTTAATCCCAAGGATTATTACGACAGCATGCAGGAGATCAGAAAGTCGGATCTTTACATGCAGTATGCCATGGCAGCTGCCGGGCAGGCTGTAAAGCAGAGCGGGATTTTGGAGTCTGACCTCGATAAAGAGCGCTTTGGAGTGTACATAGGATCAGGAATAGGAGGCATCAACACTACTATTCGTGAGCAGAACAAGCTAAGGGACAAGGGACCTGAGATGGTCTCACCTTTCTTCGTTCCCATGATGATCAGCAACATGGCTGCCGGAGCGGTTTCCATCAAGTTTGGAGCCAAAGGGCCTACACTTCCGGTGGTTACAGCATGTGCGACTTCAACCCACACCATTGGTGAGGCTTACAGAGCCATCAAGCACGGCTATGCCGATGCCATAATCGCAGGCGGAAGCGAAGCCAGCATCAACGAGCTGGCCATGGCAGGATTTGTGAACTGCCAGGCGCTTAATCTTGCCGAGAACCCTGAGGAGGGAAGCCTTCCCTTTGATAAGAGAAGAGGCGGCTTTGTGATGGGTGAAGGCGCAGGGATACTGATCCTTGAGGAATATAACCACGCCAAAAAGCGCGGAGCAAAGATCCTGGCTGAAGTTGTGGGCTACGGAAATACAGCGGATGCGTACCACATCACAGCTCCTGACCCTGAGGGAAGCGGAGCCATAAGAGCCATCAAGAATGCTGTGGAAGAGGCCGGAATCGGCGAGGGCGATGAGATCTACATCAATGCACACGGCACCGGAACACATCTCAATGATGCTATGGAAACAAAGGCAATTAAGGCCGTTTTTGGCAAAAAAGCTTATGACCTGCATATAAGTTCCACCAAGTCCATGACAGGCCATATGATGGGCGCTACAGGCGCAGTAGAGGCCATTGCTTCCGTGCTGGCGCTTGAGGACGGAATAATCCCGCCAACCATCAACTACAAGGAAAAGGACGAGGAGTGCGATCTCAACTACACGGTTAATGAAGCAGCTACTGTGCCAGTTGAGTATGCCATCAGTACTTCCCTTGGATTTGGCGGACACAACGCGTGCATTGCATTTAAACGATATGAGGCGTGAAGATGACTAATTCGTTAAAAGATTATGAGGACATGTTTAGAAGGCTGTCTCTATCAGAGCTTGAGATAGAAGATGGGGATTTTAAGATGAGAATGAAAAGAGAGTGGGTAGCACCATCGGTGGCTGTTGTGCCGGAGGGTGCGATGCAGATTCAGGCTTCTGAGATGGCTTTAGAGCCGGCTTTGGAGGCGGAAGCTGAGTCTTTTGCAGTATCGGGAGTAGAGGTTAAAGCGCCGCTCCTTGGCGTTTTCTACGGAGCTGTCGGCGGCAAAAGAGCTGTCGAAGCCGGCGATAAGGTGGAAAAGGGCGATGTTTTGTGCACTCTTGAAGCCATGAAGATGATGAACGAGGTCAAGGCGCCTGTCAGCGGAACGGTTAAGCAGGTTCTTGCTGCAGAGGGCGATCTTGTGGAGTTTGATCAGGTTCTTTTTGTCATTGAGTAAGGAAGGAAATATGGACAGAGAAGAGATTAAGGGGATTCTCCCCCACAGAGAGCCCATGCTTTTGGTGGATGAGGCTTATCTTAACGAAGACGGTTCGGCGACGGGCTATTATCATGTCCGGGGAGATGAGTTCTTTTTACAGGGGCATTTCCCGGGAAATCCAATTGTTCCCGGGGTCATCCAGTGCGAGATGATGGCCCAGTCCGCCTGCATCATGTTTGCGGACAGGATGAAGAATAAAGGCACAACCCCGGTATATACGGGCCTTGATAAGGTCAGGTTCAGGGGAATGATAAAGCCCGGAGATACCATAAGGATTGATACAAAGGTCCTTAAACAGAGCCATCCGATGTATATGCTGCACGGAGAGCTCAGCGTTGATGGGAAAAGGTGCATGAACGGCGATTTTTCTTTTGCCATATTGGAGGAAAAGGAGGAGAACTAAGATGTTTTCTAAGATCCTTATTGCGAACAGAGGCGAAGTTGCTGTCAGGGTAATCAGAGCCTGCAAGGAGATGGGAATCCAGACTGTGGCTGTCTATTCCAAGGCCGACAGTAATGCTCTCCACGTGGAGATGGCGGATGAGAGCTATTGCATAGGCGGACCCATGGTAAAAGACAGCTATCTGAACATGGACGTCATTATCACCGTGGCAAAGAAGACCGGAGCAGAGGCCATTCATCCGGGCTACGGAATGCTCTCGGAAAACCCTGAATTTGCAAGGAAATGCAGGGAAAATGGCGTTGTGCTCATAAGCCCCGGAGAAGAAGTCATGCATAAAATGGGGCAGAAAGAAGTAGCCAGGGAGATTGCAAAGAGCGCCGACGTCCCTGTAACACCGGGAAGTGAGATTTTAAGCGGTGCTGACGATGCTCTTAAGTGGGCCGGGGAGATCGGATATCCCGTAATTCTTAAGGCCAGAGCAGGTGGCGGCGGAAAGGGCATTAGGGTCGTACGTGAGGAAAAAGAGCTTATCCCGGCCTTTGAGCAGGTGAAAAAAGAAGCCGCAAGCTCTTTTGCCGATGACGCAGTCTTTATGGAGAAATACTTGGAGAACGTCAAGCACGTTGAGGTCCAGATAATCGCTGACTGCAAGGGAAAGGTCCTGATCCTCGGGGACAGGGACTGCTCAGTGCAGAGGAAGAACCAAAAGCTCATCGAAGAGTGTCCTGCGCCGGTTTTATCGGAAGAGCTAAGGGGCAGGATGTACGAGGCGGCCAGGAGACTGGCTGTGAAGGTGGGCTATGTCACCGTGGGTACCGTGGAGTTTCTGGTAAAAGGGGACAAGTTCTTTTTCATGGAAATGAACACGAGGCTTCAGGTGGAGCACTCCGTGACGGAGATGGTCTGCGGAATTGACATCGTTGAATGGCAGATCAGGACTGCTGCGGGGGTTGAGCTGCCCTATGAGCAGGAGGATATAGGCAGGAAAAAGCATGCCATCGAGTGCAGGATCTGCGCCGAAAACGCCGGGGATTTTACGCCTTCTACAGGGAAAGTGGAACTGCTTCATGTGCCCGGGGGCGTTGATGTCAGGTTTGATTCGGCTCTTTATCAGAGCTATGTGGTTACGCCCTTCTACGACTCAATGCTGGGCAAGCTCATTGTGTGCTCCGATACCAGGGATGGGGCCATTCGCAAGATGAAGAGCGCTCTGTCGGAGTTTGTGCTGCTGGGCATTGATAACAACAGGGATATGCACATGAAATTCATGGAAAACGGCAGGTTTGTCATAGGTAACTACGATACGGGAATCTGTCAGAAAGTGTTGTAAGATATGGAGCTTAAAAGCTTATTTTTAAAGGCGAATAATGAGCTTGAGAATACTGAGAACAGGCCGAGGAGCAGGCGTATAACCTGCAAGAAATGCGGGAAGCAGGTGTCTGTGGCCAGGATCAGGAAGAACTTTTTTGTGTGTCCCGAGTGCGGGCATTATTTTCCGGTAAGGGCAAGGAGGAGGATCCTCATGCTCACGGATAAACGAAGCTTTATTGAGATGGACAGGGACATGGAGTCCAGGAATATCCTGGATTTCCCGGGATATGAGGAGAAGCTCGTTGCTGCCAGGGAAAAGAGCCGTGAAAATGAGGGAGTTATCTGCGGAGAAGCCACTATTGGCGGAAGCAGAGTATGCATTTTTGCCATGGACAGCAATTTTATGATGGGATCCATGGGCGCCGTTGTGGGCGAGAAGATAACAAGGCTCTTTGAATATGCGACGGAAAGGCATCTGCCGGTGGTGGGAGTAACCGTTTCCGGCGGCGCAAGAATGCAGGAGGGAATGGTTTCCCTGATGCAGATGTCCAAGATTTCCGCGGCAGTTAAAAGGCATGACAGGGAGGGGAATCTCTATGTGGTGCTTTTGACCAATCCAACTACGGGCGGAGTCGATGCCTCTTTTGCCATGCTGGGTGATATAACTTTGTCGGAACCCAGGGCTAGAGTGGGATTTGCTGGGCCAAGGGTAATTGAGAAGACGCTAAACCAAAAGCTCCCTGAGGGGTTCCAAAAGGCCGAGAGGGTGCTGGAGTGCGGATTTATTGATGCGATAGTGCCGCGCCAGGAGCAAAGGGAGTATCTGGACAGGATACTAAAGCTCCATGGCTATGGTGCGTAGAGGTGGTTTTGAGAAATGAATGATATTGAGATAGTTAAGGCTGCCAGGTCGGAAAACAGGCTTACTTCCAAGGATTTTCTGGGAGGTGTGGTCAGGGACTTCGTGGAGTTCCACGGGGACAGGCTATTTGGCGAGGACAGGGCCATAATCGCCGGGATTGGCAGGATTGAAGATATAGCAGTTACCGTGATCGGAATTGAAAAGGGCAAGAATACCGAGGAGCGCATTGAGCACAACTTTGGAAGTGCTATGCCCGAAGGGTACAGGAAAGCCCTTAGGCTCATGAAGCAGGCTGAGAAGTTTGGCCGGCCGGTTGTCTGTTTTGTGGATACGGCTGGTGCGTACTGCGGAATTGACGCAGAGGAGAGAGGCCAGGGAAGGGCGATTGCGCAGTGTCTTGCTGAGATGTCGGATCTTGAGACGCCCATTTTGTCAATTGTTATCGGAGAAGGCGGAAGCGGTGGAGCGCTTGCTCTTAGTCATGCAGACAGGATCTGGATGCTGGAGGATGCGTATTTTAGCGTTGTTTCGCCGGAGAGCTGTGCAAATATTCTTTGGAAGAGCACGGAAAAGGCGGATGTGGCCGCTGCTGCGCTGGGACTGACTGCAGATAAGTTATATAAGCTGGGGCTTATTGATAAGGTTATAAGAGGCGTGGATATGGCGTCTCTGACTGGGGAGATCGCCGGGCAGCTAAGGGAGCTTCTTGGGGTTCCGGCCGGGGAACTGGTTATGCAGAGGTACAGGAAGTTCAGGAAAGTCGGATATTGAAGACGGATATGGAAATTAAGGGACTGAGGAAATTTAGGGATTATGGGAATGATCTATGAGGA
>JAEEGF012370688.1_pt1 | contig 12811 bp, 16 predicted proteins | sample 9134171 | NCBI WGS metagenome assembly JAEEGF01 (sample SAMN16246542, study PRJNA631951) | gut metagenome | biome: gut microbiome; feature: rumen; material: AP-attached | host: Bos | place: Iran: Karaj | collected 2018-10 | reverse complement strand
CGGCAGAGGCCGCATTGGTCGTCAACTGATGGGCCGTTCCGCCCTGCACGGGCACAGTAAACAAGTCCCCCTTATAGGAGAACGCGATGGTCTGCCCATCGGGCGAAATAGCGCTAAAGCGCATCCACAACGGGTTAGTCTGTGCCGCAGCACCAACAGCCATCAACAGCCCTGCTATCAGGGCCAGTCTTTTCTTGCTTTTCATATTATGGAATTTGTTTTTGGTTACTAACTGTTGCAAAGGTAATAAAAAGTTGTATCTTTGCAACAGCAAGAACAGATAGAATGATAGGTATCGCAAAATTTGCCACATGATGCCTTCATTCTTAAGCTTCGTCAGAGGTCCTATTGGGCGACTAATGAATTGAGTTGAATGGATATTGAGGGATTTCGGGAATATTGCTTGTCGTTGCCGGGTGTGACCGAGGGCACTCCCTTTGAGAAGTTCTCGAGGGGGAAGTTCACGATTCTGGTGTTCTATGTGAGCGGGCACATGTTCTGCTACTTCAACATCGATGACTTTTCCTCCATAACCATCAAGTGCTATCCTGGCGAGATGGTCGAGCTTAAGGAGCGTTATCAGGCTATCGGCGAGCCCTTTAACGGTGACAAACGCTACTGGATCAGCGTCCAGTTGGGGCAGGATGTCCCGGATGACAAAGTCCGTGAATTGGTCAATAATTCCTACCGTCTGGTAGCCCAAAAATACAGATAAACGATGACCGCAAGAGAAATCATTGACTATATGGAGACGCTGCGCGACGAGGAGCAGCGGCAGGGACTGATGCGCTTTTTCAAAACGGGCGAGGGCCAATATGGCGAGGGCGACGAGTTTTTGGGCCTGAAAGTGCCGCAGACGAGGGCCGTCGTCAAGCTGGTCACTGATCTGCCGTTACACGAGATTCCTGAACTGCTGGCGAACCGCTACCACGAGGTGCGGCTTTGCGGTTTCCTCTTGCTCGTCTGGCAATTTGAGCGGCTGGCCACCAAACGCCTTGCCGATGATCCAGCGGCCATCAGTGGCCGTGATGAAATCGTGTCGATGTACTTGGAGCACGCCGAACAAGCCAACAACTGGGACCTGGTGGATTTGTCCGCTCCCAAGATTCTGGGACGCTGGCTGATGTTGCCCACCGCCTTGGGCGACAAGACGGCCATCATCGACGCGCTAGCACACAGCGACAACCTGTGGCGGCAGCGCATGAGCATGGTCTGCACCTGGACAACCTCCAGGTATGGCGACCCCTCGTGGTGCCTGCGCTATGCCCTGGTGCACCTGCCTCACCCCCATGACCTGATGCACAAGGCGGTAGGATGGATGCTGCGCGAGATGGGCAAGCAGGTGAGTATGGACCTGCTGCGCGATTTTCTGGAACTGCACGTCCATGAGATGCCGCGAGCGGCCCTGCGCTACGCCATCGAAAAGATGTCTGAAGATGAAAGGAAATACTGGATGACCAAATAATTATCGATATTATGCAACAGAACATGCAAGAAGTACAGGCTTATTTGAAGGAATGCGGCGCATTCTTCATTGCCACGGCCGACGGAGACCAGCCCCGCGTGCGTCCCTTCGGCGTTTCAGAGATTATCAACGACCGTCTGTACATCATGACGGGCAAAGTGAAAGACGCTTACAAGCAGATGGCCAAGAACGGCAAGTTCGAGATCTGCGCCCTCAAGCCCAATGGCAGCGAGTGGATGCGCCTGAGCGGCACACTGGTGCCCGACGAGACGCTGGCGGTGAAAGAGGAGTTCCTGAACCGCAACGAGAGCCTCAAGTCGATGTACAAGGCCGATGACGACAACATGGCCGTGCTCTACATCACCGTTGCCACGGCATGTTTCCACTCTTTCTCGGCTCCCGAGCGCAAAGTGGTGTTTTAGAGAGCAGGACTGAGAGAAATGAGTGGCAACAAGAAACATATAGCGCGCATCCGCCAGATGGAGCGCCGCCTCAATCGTGCCACGGCGGCCGTGAAACGCCTTGAGGCCGCCCTCGACAAGTGGGAAGATGCCCAAGAGGCCATCGCGGCATTAGAGGAGTACTACGGCAGTGACCTGTGGAAACAGGACCTGGCCGATGACGAGGCTGGCCGCTTGCCTGCCGACCTCAAGCGCGGCGTACTCAGCGAAGACGGCATCTGGAACCTACTCACTGACGTCCACGACCTCAACACTCGTCTGAAAAAGAGAAAATAGGAGACGGTTCTTTTGATGTAAAAAAGGAGGTATGAATCCGATAGCCATACGACTTCTCAACCAGCAGTTGGCCGCGCCGCAGTTCAGCGACCCTGCGCAGGTGGTCAGCCACATGGGCGCGATCCAAGCGCAGGAGTACCGCATGATGCGATGGGCGGTGGCGATGCGCACGCGCAAACCGTCGGCCCAGGCCTTCAAGGCTGCCTTTGATAACGGACGCATCATTCGCTTGCACCTGATGCGCGGCACATGGCAGCTGGTTTCGGCCGACGACTATTGGTGGATGCTCGACCTGTGTGCCCCCAAGGCCATCGCCGTCACCCGCGGGTGGATGAGCAGCAACCGAATCACCATTCCCGAGCAGGAGCAAAGGGCCATCAGAGACATTCTTGCCCAGACTGCTGCCGCCAAGGGGAGCGTGACAAAAGAGGACATCGTCCATGCTCTAGCCGAGCAAGATATCAACATGGATGCCCACAGGCTGTCCTATCACATCCGAATGGCCGAAATGTCTGGCACATTGTGCAGCGGTGATCTGTTGCCCATGAAGGCCACCTATGCACTCACGGCAAACAAGGTGAAACCGATGGCCAGGATAGACCGTGACGAGGCTCTGATGCGCTTTGCCCGCAACTATTTCCAGAGTCGCCAGCCTGCGACACTGGAAGATTTCGTCTGGTGGTCGGGGATGAATATCAGCGATTGCCGCAAGGGCATCGCCTTGCTGGGCAACACGATCCACGCCGTGAAGTGGAAGGGTAGGGAATTCTATCTGACCGACGACTGCCGCACGCGGGGTTTCCGCACGGGCAAATGCCTCCTGATCCCACCTTACGACGAATACCTCATCGGCTACAAGAGCCGCGACATCGTGCTCCCGACGGAGCACACCCACCGCGCCCACAACAACAGCGGCATTTTCCAGCCCATCATTGCTCATGACGGCATCATCTGCGGCAATTGGGCACCTTTTAAGGAGGATTGCCAAACGGCATATTTCGATGGCGTTCACGACGAAAGCGCCCTGCAATCCGCTTGGCAAATCTATCAACGTTTTTTAGTTCAGTAATATTGAAAAAATAGATGATGACACTTCAACAAGCCATACAGGCCCGCCATAGTGTAAGGGCATACAAACCGCAACCGCTCGAAGACGCACACGCTCGTGCGCTGGAAGAGGAAATAGCCGAGCTGAACCGCGAGGGGCGGCTGCACATCCAGTTGATACAAAACGAGCCCAAGGCTTTCCTGGGCCCGTTTGCACGCTACGGCAAGTTCCGAGGAGTGACCAACTACCTCGTCATGGCAGGCGTAAAGGCCGACGACCTGGACGACCGCATCGGCTACTACGGCGAGCAACTGGTACTGTTTGCCCAAACTATCGGGCTGAACACCTGCTGGGTAGGACTCAGCTACACGAAGATTCCGGGAACTTACGTCCTCAACGAGGGCGAGGTCATCCAGGCCTATATTTCCATCGGTTATGGCGAGACGCAGGGTGTGACACACAAGATCAAGCGCATCGACCAGGTGAGCAACGTCTGTGAGGACACTCCTGACTGGTTTCGCCGCGGCGTCGAGGCCGCTTTGTTGGCTCCCACCGCCATCAACCAACAAAAATTCTCCTTTGAATACCTGCCGGCCGAGGATGGCCAGCTGCCCCGCGTGGTGGCCAAACGCCACTTCTCCCTAGTCGGTTACACCCAGATGGACCTGGGCATCGCCAAATACCACTTCGAAATCGGCGCAGGCAAAGACAACTTCCGCTGGGCATAATACGACAATAAAAGGAAAACAATAAATACAATAAGAACAATGGCATCCGCGTCCTTGATATTAAAAACAACACAAACAACTATTACAACTATTTTATTATGTTGTTTTAGTTGTCTTAGTTGTCTTTAATCACAGCTACGCACCGCATGGTTTGTATTTATTGTACTTATTGTCTTCCTTTTAGTACGTTGTCGTTGTAGTGGTTACAAAACTGAGTGTTGGTGTTGGAGCGATTGGCGCATGCTCATGAGTTCTTGGATATTGCTGATGAATGAGGTGATGCCAAAGGTCATCAGCAATGAAATGGCAGTGACAGTGATGATTCGAGAGTTCTCAATCAGCCATTGCAATAGTGTGAATTGAGTCTTGAAGGAAACAACGGGAACATCCATCGGGGTCGAGAGGATGTAGGCGATAGCAATACCTCCAACGATAAGTCCTGAAAGAAATGCCACCACCATAGCTATCTTGTAACGACGGAGGGTTGCCTCCTGATGCTGCTTGATATATTCCACGGCATCTAAGCGCTTGGTGAGTGACGCCATGAAGTTGTCCTTGTCGTCGAATTGCGGTTTATTGGCGAGGAAAAGTTCCTCGAGTGCTTTATCTTTGTTCATAACTGTAGCTTCGCTTTAAGTTTGTCACGTCCTCGGGAGAGTTGTTGCTTGACGGCACCTTCGGTCGTCTCGGTGATTACGGCAATCTCCTTGATGCTGTATCCGTTGAGGTAAAAGAGCGTTATGGCAGAGCGTTCCTTGGGTGGCAGGGTGCGCAGGGCAAGGTAGAGATCTTGATGTTCAAAGGAAGCATCGGCCTCGTTGCCGCCGATAAGCGTCCTCGCATCGTCGATGCTTTCCATCGTGCGGCAACTTGCCTTGTGGTTGAGGAAAGTGTTGTAGGCAATCTTGAAAAGCCATGAGCGGAACTTTCCTCTACTTTGATAGCCCGCCAGCGAGAGGTAAGCCTTGACCAGCGCATCCTGAGCCAGGTCATCGGCATCGTCCTTCTTGCCGCAGCACAGGGCGAGCAAGAAACCTCGCAGGGCCTCTTGCTCACGCTCGACATACGCTATGAAGACTTCGCGTGTCACAGGTATTCTTGTGTCGTAACTCTTCTCTCCTCGGCCTCAATTTCTTTGGCGAGCATCTTCTTGCCTACACTGTAATTGACAAGAAATGCAATGCCTACTCCCAGGGCTGCCAGGCCAAAGCAGACGGCTGTCATGGGATCGTCAGTACCGCCAAAATGGTTAGCACTAAGATAGATGCCAAAGCCTATCAATCCGATGCCGAGCAGTGTGGTGAGGCATCCCCACAGCAGTTTCGTGAGCAGTTTCTCCTTCAACAGTCTCCCATTGCGCGAAATCTTTTTCATGAGTTCCTCGATGTCCATGTCAGGATTCTTCTCGATAGCGGCCAGCACGATTTGTGTACGTTGGTTGGTCTCATTCATCTTTTTACGGACGCCCGACAAAATGGCAACGATGGGAAGAACGCAACCACATGCAATCGGCACTAATATTGCAGCAAGGTTTTCCATATTTTTATTGAATTTTAATTGTTATATTTCTGTTTTCTTGAACCAGTTCAAACATATAACAGGTCGAGAGCCCAAAAGGTGACATCAATAGCAAAAAAACGTGACGTTTTGAAAAGTAGAGACGCAAAATCTTGCGTCTCCCTGTGTCTTTATTGCAAGCTGTCGCCCAAAGACTTTGCGCCTTTGCGTTTTAGCGAGGGGACTTCCACTGTGAAGACTACAGCAAGTCGTGGATGAAGGCGGCCATCATCTGGTCGTGGCGGCGCACGTCGCGGTATAGGGCCAGCTGATTGCGGGCGCGGTCGAGGTTGTGGGTCGGATATTTGATTTTGTAATAGGTGTCGCCGTTGAGGTAATCGGCCAGGAAACGCACACATTGCATGAAGGGGAACAGGGCCACCGCATAGGGTAACAGTTCCATCTCAACGGGCGTGAGGAACTCGCGGGCCGACTCGAGATAGCCTGTCGTGAAAGCCTTGAAGATTTCCTCGTTGAAGCCCACATGGGACAGGTCGGGATCGTCCTCGGCTGTAAAGTTGGCCCCGGTGCGCAGGAAATCGCCGTAGTCCGAGAAAATGAACGACAGCATCACCGTGTCCAGGTCGATGACGCACAGCACCTGGCCCTGCTGGTCAAACAGCATGTTGTTGACCTTGGTGTCGCAGTGGCAGATGCGCTTGGACAATCGGCCCTCGCGGTAGAGCCGTTCGGCCTGGCACATCTCGTCGGCATCGCGTTCCAGTTCGTCAACCATGTCCCGCACCTCGGCTAAGCGACCTGCGGCATCGTTCTCGATGGCCTCGTGCAACTGGCGCATGCGCAGTTCCATATTGTGGAAGTCGGGGATAGTCTCGCCCAACGGTTCGGGCACATCGACCAGCATCTTCTCGAAGTTGCCGAAGGCCTTGCCGCAGTCATAGGCGCTCTCGGGCGTGACGGCCTCGTTGGTGACAGTATCGGAGATATACACCATCACGCGCCAGTAACGGTCGGCCTCGTCACGGTAATAGGTCTTGCCGTCGAGGGCTTTGACGAATTGCAGCACCTTGCGGTCGATGTCGTCGGTATTGCAAGCTTCCAGCTTGCAGCGGATGTGCGCCGTCACCACCTCGATGTTGTGCTGCAGCAGGTCCACGTCTTGAAAGATGGCGTTGTTGATGCGCTGAAGCACATAATCGGGTGCCGCGCCATCAGTAATAACGTGATAAGTGTCGTTGATGAGCCCGTTGCCCAACGGCTTGACTTCCTTGACCAAGCCCTTTATCTCAAATTGCGCCAGAATGCTGGCAGTATCAATAGTTCCCATATTCTTTTAAACTACGAATTGCAATAATTAAACAAATTTGGCATCCGCATTCAATTATTGCGAATATCCACTAATCACTAATCTCTAATCAGCATCTTTAGATGCTTTCTCCCAATACTTGGCGCCCTTGGCCTTCAGCTGCTCGGTGAAGGCTTGTGCGGCGGCGCGTGTGGCGGCTTCGTCCTCGGGCTTGGCCCAGGCATGGCGGTATCCACGGAACCTGCTCCACTCGCCTCGGGTGAAATCGGGCACCTGTACGGGCTTGTTGCCGTTGTTCATCGATAGGCTGCCCAGTTCGGCCAGGCAGCACCATTCGGCGAGATCATACACGTCAATGTCAAGCGGCAGTCCGTTTTGCAGGCAATACACCAGTCGCGAGTCCATGATGAAGTCCATACCGCCGTGTCCGCCCACTTCTTTGGCCTCCTCACCGTAGCGTTTCACGAGCGGCGAGATGAACCTCTGCAGCAGCGCCTCGGTGTCCTCCTTGCTCAAATAGGAATGGCCCGTATAGTCCTTGCTAACGTTGATACCAGCCTTTTTCATTACTTCGGAGGTCAGCGCGAATCCCTCAATGGGATATTTGTTGGCAAAGCCTTTGGTGCCGGTGAGCTGGTACATGCGGTTATAGGGTTGCGGCGTCATCACGTTGTGGTGGATCTCGATGACCTTGCCCTTCTCGGTTGAGATAAGTGTAGTGGTGTGGTCACCATTCTTGAAGTCGGGGCAATACTCGCCTGTGCGAGCCTTGAACAGTTCCTGGCCGTTAAAGGAGCGGGTGTCCATGGCCACCAGCGTTCTCATGCGGTCGCCGCGGTGCAGGTTCAGTACTTGGGCGATGGGGCCCAGGCCGTGGGTGGGATATACATCGCCGCGGAACTTGCTGTTATAGTCTAGGCGCCATCCCAGTTGGTCGTCGGCACCGTTTTTCCAATACTCGTCCCAATAGGACGACAGCTCGTGGCGGTAAGCTCCTTGCACATAGATGACTTCGCCCAGCAGCCCCCTCTGAGCCATGTAGAGCGAGTTGAGCTCGAAGAAGTCATAGCAGCAGTTCTCGAGCATCATCACGTGCAGGCGCTTGCTCTCGCTCAGGTTGATCAACGACCAAATTTCGGTCAGGTTCATGGCCGATGGCACCTCGATGGCGACATGGTGCCCGTGCTCCAGCGCCTCGCGCGCCACCAAGTAATGATGCAGCCAGTCAGTGGCGATATACACCAGATCGATATCGTTGCGGCGGCACAGGTCCTTATACCCGTCTTCGCCGTAATAGACGTCAGCCGCAGGCATTGATGCCTTGCGCAGGATGTCCTGGCATGCCTCGGCGCGGTCGCGCTCATGGTCGCACAGGGCTTTCACCTCGATGCCGGGAATGTGGGTCCAACGCTCCACCGCATCAGGGCCGCGCATGCCCAGTCCCACGAAGGCCACCCTCACGACCGGAATCTTCTCCACCGTGAGCCCCAGCGCCGACTGCTGCCCTGCAGGCCGCTCGGGCACCTGGGTCACAATCGTCCCGTTCTGAATGCTATAGGGCCAATTAAACTGTGCCCAGGAGCGCATAGGCAGCATCGCGATTACCGCCAGAACAAGTGCGACAATATATCTCTGTCTCATAATATTGATTTTTAGTTGGTTGAATCAGGCAGACAAATTTACTGCAAAATATCTCAAACCGCAGCATTTTATTGTCTTTTTATTGCCAAGTATAGGCAATTGTGGTGATTACTCTTCATTGAAAAACCAGGAGAACCTTATCGAAAATGGTGATAAAAAACAGGAAACTGGGATAAATCGCTTGCGATATAAAATATTTGTCGTAATTTAGTAACGTGAACAATCAAAAATACTGAATAAACCATGGCAACGATTTATGATTTCAAGGCTCTGACGAGCAAAGGTAAAGAGATTGACTTCTCGGAGTTTAAAGGAAAAGTGCTGCTGATTGTGAATACTGCCAGCAAGTGCGGTTTCACACCTCAGTTTGCAGGACTGGAGGAAATGAACCAGAAGTATAAGGACAAGGGATTGGTCATCATCGGGTTCCCCTGCAACCAGTTCAAGGAGCAGGACCCCGGTACCGACGGTCAGATTGAGGAATTCTGCCAGCTGAACTATGGCGTGACCTTCCAGATCATGAAGAAGATCGATGTGAACGGTCCCGACGCCGAACCCATCTTCGAGTACCTGAAGATGCAGGCTCCCACCGAGGAGTATCACGGGCTGAAGGCCAAGGGGACCGCATTGCTCTTCAAGTCCATCAGCAATAGCGTTGAGAAGGACAGCGACATCAAGTGGAATTTCACCAAGTTCTTGATTTCAAGGGATGGCGAGACCATCAAGCGCTATGCTCCCACCACCGAGCCCAAGGACTTTGAACAGGATGTTGAAGCCATGTTGGCTTAGTTGTTGACCCTGCACGCCGAACTCCCCGATGGGATGCTTTTGGCGTTGGCACATCAACTTCTGTCCGGATTGGAAGGGTAACATCAACAGCCTGAATAATAGGCAAAAGGATGGAATCCGTACGAAGTATCAATTCACCAAAAACCAATAACAAGTATGAAGAAATTAATAATAAGTCTTATGGCAATAATGAGTGTGCTGGGTGTATCGGCACAAAGTATCTATGACATCGCAGTGAAGGACGATATGGGCAAGGACGTGTCGCTTGCCGACTACAAGGGTAAGGTGCTGCTGATCGTGAACACCGCCACCCGTTGCGGTTTCACTCCCCAGTATGATGAGTTGGAGGCGCTCTATGAGAAATATCATGCCGATGGTCTGGAAATCCTCGATTTCCCTTGCAACCAGTTCGGTGAGCAGGCTCCTGGCACCATCGAGGAGATCCACCAGTTCTGCACTGCCAACTTCAACATCCAGTTCCCACAGTTCGACAAGATCGACGTGAACGGTGTCAACGAGTCGCCATTGTTTACCTATCTGAAGGCTCAGAAGGGCTTTGGTGGCTTTGACCTCAATGACCAGAGGGGAAAGTACATGGACGAGATGCTCCGCAAGAGGGACGCGGACTATGACAAGAAGAGCGACATCAAGTGGAATTTCACCAAATTCCTTGTTTCCCGTGACGGCCGCGTCGTGAAACGCTACGAGCCGACCGACAAAATGTCGGACATCGACACTGATATTCAGATTGAAATGAATCCTGTGCTCAGTACCATCATGGCTCGCCGCTCGGTTCGCAAATATCTCGACAAGCCCGTGGAACATGAGAAACTGGAGGTCATCGTGTGTGCCGGCATCAATGCTCCCAGTGGCATGAACCGCCAGCCCTGGATCGTGCGTGTGGTGGAAGACCAGCAGCTGATAGCCGATATAACTGAGGTGTATAAGCGCCATAATGCCGAGCAGGTGAAGCGTGACAAGGACTTCAAGAACATGTTCCGTAATGCTCCCAACCTCATCTGCGTATGCACCCCGGCTGAGGGTGGCGGCGAACTCGATGCAGGCCTGCTGGGCGAGAACATGATGCTGGCGGCACAGTCGATGGGACTGGGCACCTGTTGCCTCGCTGGCCCGGTGCGCTTCCTGAATGCGAATGCCGATGCCAAGTTCTTTCTCGACCGCCTCGAGATACCTGAGGGCTACAAACTGAACTATATCCTTGCCATCGGCTACCCCGATGAGCAACCTGCAGCCAAACCCCGTGATGCGTCTAAAGTTAAATATATCAAATAATTAAAAGTGAGATAAGTATGAAAAGTTTTGGAGTTAAGCCGTGGATTCTTCCACAACCCGTATTGATTATTGGAACCTACGACATGTACGGCAAGCCCAATGCCATGAATGCGGCATGGGGCGGACAGTGGGATAATGGCGAAATCATGATTTCGCTAGGATCTCACGCCACTACCGATAATCTCAAAAACAACCGTGACCTGACAGTTGCCTTTGCCACTGCCCAAACTATGGTGGCGGCAGACTATGTGGGCATTACCAGTGGCCGCGACACGCCCGACAAGATGGAAAAGGCGGGCTGGACTGTAGTGAAGGCTCCCAATGTGAATGCCCCGATGTTCAAGGAGTTGCCGATGACACTGGAGTGCCGCATCAAGGAGAAACTTGATGAGTCGGCATCAGGCTATAACCTCGTGGCCAAGATCGTCAACGTCCTCTGCGACGAGAAATACCTGGCCATCGACGGCGAACCCGACGTGGAGAAAATGGGAATCATTACCTTCGATCCCATTCACCACACCTACATCCAGTTGGGAAAGAAGGTGGGCAACGCATTCGCCGACGGCGCTCAAATAGGGTGAGAAAAGCAAGCCAGAAAGGAGACTTGAAGGCATGAACAAGCATGTCGGCCTTCTCAAGCCCCTGATGCCGGTCTTTGCGGCGGCTTACGGCACAGCACTGATTGTCGTCACCGCATGGCCGATTGACAGCAACTCGCCGGGTTTTGGCGGCGAGTTGTTGTCGTGGTTGCTCACTGCGGCGGGCATCGGGCTGACACTGTTCCTCGTGCAACGTGTCGAACCGCGCGTGTTTCCCGAAGCCAGGCAATTCCAGCTCAAGCGGCCAATTCTGCGTGTCATCGGCGGGCTGTTGCTGATCGCTCCGCTGTGGATGGTCGCCAAGGAATATGTCGTATATGGCCTTGCCTCGCTCGTTCATACCGTCCAGCTGGAGCCGCTGACCTACACGACGCCTGAATTGCGTGAGGACCTGCTGTCCAGCATCCATGCCGTGCTGCTCGCACCCGTGCTTGAAGAACTGTGTTTCAGACAGATGGCGCTCTCACCATTTCGAGGGCGGGGCGCACAGATTGCTGCATGTGTGGTGATGGCCCTACTGTTTGGCCTGCTGCATGTGCGCAATTTCCCCGGTGCGTTCATCAATGCCCTGTTCTACGGATTCATATTCATCTGGACGCGAAACGTTTGGTACAGCGTGGCACTCCATGCTGGCTGTAACTTGACGACTACACTCCTTGCGGTTTATTGCTGGCTGGGTCTCGGTGACTTGCAGATGGCGAAAACTCCTGTCATCATTCTGACAGACGCTAAAATCTTTGTCGTCAGCCTTGTTTTGTCGGCTGTGGGGATACTGCTGATAAAAACAAAGAGAAAAATAGAATAATATCCCCTAAAATCAAAATGTAAAGATATATGGAGAGTCAGATTACAAGAGATGCAGCATGGGAGCTGCTGAAAAAGTACAATAAAGACCCGTTTCACCTGCAGCATGCGTTGACGGTGGAAGGCGTCATGCGCTGGTATGCCGGGCAACTTGGGTTTGCCGACAAAGTGGATTTTTGGGGCCTCGTAGGACTGCTGCACGACATCGACTTCGAGCAGTATCCCGAGGAGCATTGCATCAAGGCGCCTGAACTGCTGCGAGCAGGGGGCGTGGGCGAAGATATGATTCACGCCATCTGTAGTCACGCTTACGGCTTGCACGTGGATGTAAAGCCAGAACACCTGATGGAGAAGGTGCTCTTCGCTACCGATGAATTGACCGGACTGATATGGGCTGCTGCTCTGATGCGCCCGTCAAAGAGCGTCCAGGACATGGAGCTGAAGTCTCTCAAGAAGAAGTACAAGACCAAGGCATTTGCCGCCGGCTGTTCCCGCGAGGTGATTGAACAGGGAGCTGAAATGCTGGGATGGCCCTTAGATGAGGTACTGCAAAAGACCCTCGACGCCATGAGGGATTGTGAAGCCCGGGTGGCAAGTGAGATGGCTGCCATCAATGGATAAATGCTCCCCCTCTAAACCCACCGCCAACACACTCTCGTCAAACAACAAACTCTTAGTATCTTGACAGCGTTTAAGACGGGTATGCTTTTAAATTATTCTTTGGTGTATTTTAACGTTATTATTTACAGACTCTACTTGCCGATGCAGAAAATGCAAATTATTGAACATCAGGTATTTATATATTAAACGGTACAAATATGGTAGAGTTTTGAAGTACAACTTTCAAAGCCTTCACATTTAACACTTTTGACTTAGTTTAACG
>JAEEGF011339662.1_pt1 | contig 12812 bp, 10 predicted proteins | sample 9134171 | NCBI WGS metagenome assembly JAEEGF01 (sample SAMN16246542, study PRJNA631951) | gut metagenome | biome: gut microbiome; feature: rumen; material: AP-attached | host: Bos | place: Iran: Karaj | collected 2018-10 | reverse complement strand
TACGGAAGTCTTGGTAGCGTAGTATTCCTGCTTGGCGTTTATAACCTGTGAAACCCTGTCAGAGCTGGCCTTGTAGCCCACAAGCTTCTTGCCGTTCTCTTTCATGGTGGTGATGACACGCTCATCCATGTAGAAGAGTGCATACTCTATACCGGTCTTGGCGCTGAGCTCATCCATCAGATTCTCATACTCTTCCATGACGTTCTCGCCGCCCTTATAGAGTACTCCCCCTGTATATTCCCAGTCGCCGTCCCAAACTGAATTCAGCTCACTCTGCAGGTGCTCGGCTCCTATCTTAAGCTCCTCCTCTACCATCTCGTTGTATACATTGGTGATGTTGGTTGAACTGATGATGGTGAGAACAACAGAAATTCCCAGAATGGCTGATATAGCCGCAATGATGAGCTTCTGCACCAGTTTACCGTTTTTTGCCTTAGGTTCCATTTAAACCCCTCCTTGATGATATAGAAAAGATTTTTCGCATAGTAATATATGCTGCTTCTTTCATTATACCCAATCTGCATGGAAATAGCCTCGAAACGTTTATTAAATTTTGATAAAAACATCACGCGATTACAGTAAATGCCCGGATAAATACGTATTTACTTTTGCACGGAAATAATTTATCATTTGCTGGTTGGATAAAGATATTAATAATAAGAGGTATAACTATGTCATATAAAGATTACATGGTAAGAGCAACCGCAGGAAATGCCCAGATAAGGGCCTTTGCTGCCACCACCAGAGAGCTTTCGGACTACGCAAGGAAGGTCCACAATCTCTCCCCCATCGCAGCCGCTGCTCTGGGAAGGCTCATGACAGGAACCGCCATGATGGGCACCATGATGGATAACGACGACGACCTGATCACGGTAAAGCTTGACGGAGACGGCCCCATGAAGGGGGTACTGGCAACTGCAGACAACAAGGGCAACGTAAAGGGCTATGTCAATAATCCCCTGGTGATCATGCCCCCCAACGAATCGGGGCATCTCAACGTGGGCGGTGCCATCGGAGAAGGGACTCTGACCGTTATCAGGGATATGGGACTCAAGGAGCCCTACATCGGTCAGGTTCCTCTCTTTTCCGGCGAGGTTGCAGAGGACCTCACCTACTACTTCACCAAATCGGAGCAGACTCCCTCCTCAGTGGGTCTTGGCGTTCTGGTGGAGAGGGAGAACCTCTCGGTTATCGCTGCCGGCGGCTTTATCGTTCAGCTTATGCCCTTTGCGGACGAGGAGACGATCTCACACCTTGAAGAGAATCTTAAGAAATTCACCTCCGTCACAGACATCCTTAAGGCCGGCAAGACTCCGGAGGAGCTGCTGTCCATAGTTCTCGACGGTTTTGATATGGAGATCACCGACAGGATCGATCTTAATTTCTACTGCAACTGTGACAGGGACAGAGTTGAGAGAGCTCTTATCCTTGTAGGTGAAAAAGAGCTTCAGGACATGATCGATGACGACAAGGAGATAGAGCTTCGCTGCCAGTTCTGTAACAAAGCCTATACCTTCAGCGTAGATGAGTTAAAGATGCTCAAGGAAAAGGCAGCTGCTGCCAAAACATCAAAGGAAGATAAATAATGAACACTCTTCTAATGTCAGTAATAGAGAATATAGGGATCATCGCCTTTGCGATATCAGGCGCGGTGGTGGCCGCCAAAAAGGACATGGATATCTTCGGTATCAATCTTCTTGCCCTGGTGACTGCCACCGGCGGAGGACTTATAAGGGATATCATCATCGACAATATTCCTCCCGCCATGTTTGTAAATCCGGCCTACACCATTATTTCTCTTATCACCGCCAACATAGCCTTTCTTGTGATGTATGTCAAAAAGCCCATGCCCAAGTCGGTGACTCCGGTATATGACACCCTGATCTTCTGGCTGGACACTCTTGGCCTTGCAGCCTTTACCGTAGACGGAGCCTTTATGGGGATACACTCCCCCTATGGTGACAATCTCTTTATGGTGGCCTTTGTGGGAATTGTAACGGGAATCGGAGGCGGAATAGTCAGGGATGTTTTTGCAGACAACATCCCCGCTGTACTGATCAAGCACGTATACGCCATAGCCTGCATAGCCGGGGCCATGGTGCTGGTGCTTCTGTGGAAATATACAGGTAACGAGCTTGCAAGCTCACTGGCAGGATTCTTTACCATCGTAATCCTGAGATTTCTGGCCATGCACTTTAAATGGAACCTGCCTACAGTGCATCTAGAGGAGTGAATATTATTTTGTCATAGCTAAGTAGCACTCCGGTCGCCTGTCCCTGAACAGTCCCCAGGAGGAACGCATCCTGCGGATCTCTTCGAAATCGTAGTCGGCGCAGATTATCTCCTCACTGTCTCTGCCTGCCTTCGACAGGATATCTCCTGTCTCATCCGTCAGAAAGCTGCTTCCATAAAAGGTAAGTGACGACTTCTGTCCGCCGTTCTCTTCTGTTGGCTCAACATCCTCCCTGCCGATGCGGTTTGCCGCTGCCACAGGTATGATGTTGGCTGCAGAGTGACCCTGCATGGTTCTCATCCAGTGTCCCGAGCTGTCCACATCAAGAATAGGCTCCGAGCCAATGGCTGTGGGATACAGGATTATATCCGCGCCGGACAGCGCAAGGCACCTGGCAGTCTCCGGGAACCACTGATCCCAGCAGATTCCGACTCCCACCCTGCCATATCTCGTTTCAAATACCTTAAAGCCGGTGTTGCCGGGAGTAAAATAGAACTTCTCCTGATAGTAGTGATCATCCGGAATGTGGGTCTTTCTGTAGACCCCAAGGTTCCTTCCATCCGCATCTATCATCACAACGGAATTGTAAAAGACATTCTCATCCCTCTCAAATACACTTATGGGCATCACGATCCCCAGCTCCCTGCACAGTTCATTAAAATGCCGCACTGCCGGGTTCTCAATTATAGGAAGTGCCAGCTCGTAGTAGTCGTAGTTTCTCTCCTGGCAGAAGTACTTTCTCTCAAAGAGCTCAGACAAAAGAACTATCTTAGCTCCGTTTTCAGCCGCCTTACGGGTGAGTCTGTCTGCTGTTTCTATATTTCTTTTAACCTGCTCCTGATCCGAAGCGGCTGCTTTTCCGCAGTCAAACTGGATGCAGGCAACTCTTGTTTTCTGAGACATTGCACATCTCCTTTTTATTTTCAAAGGCTTAGAGGTCATGAACCCTGGCCTTAGCCACCACAAGCAGGAATCTGCTGCGTAATGCAGTGAATGTTTCCGCCACCGAGAAGGATGGCCCTTGCATCTACTCCGATCACTTCCCTACCCGGGAGAAGCTCCCTTAAAATCTCGAGCGCTCTTTGGTCACTTTCAGCGTTTTCTCCTCCAAACTGAGGAACCAGGGCAGCTCCGTTTACGAAATAGAAATTCACATAGCTTGCTGCAAGGCGCTCACCTGAATCTCTCATGTCCTCGCCCTCTTCAAACTCATAGTTGGCAAGGTCGGTGTCCGTCACAAGAACAGGATGTGAAGGGACAGGAAGCTTATGGACCTTGATATGCCTCCCCCTGGCGTCTGTGACACTCTCAAGGTACTTAAGATCCTGTTTGGACATAGCATGCTGAGGGTCGTTTTCGTCATCACACCAGGCAAGGACCACCTCACCGGGTGAAGTAAAGGCGCAGACATTGTCCACGTGCTCATTGGTCTCATCATTGTAGATACCCCTTGGAAGCCAAAGGACCTTCTCTGCCCCAAGGTAGCTTTTAAGTCTGTCCTCTATCTGCTGTTTTGTAAGATCAGGGTTCCTGCCACTGCTGAGGAGGCAGCTCTCTGTCACTATAACCGTCCCTTCTCCGTCTGAATGTATGCTTCCGCCCTCCAGTACAAAGGGATCTGCATCATAACAGTCCGTGCCAAGCTCATGGCAGAAGGCTGCTGCCACTGCATCGTCCCTGTCCCAGCTTGCGTAGAGGCCATCCACCTCCCCGCCCCAGGCATTGAACTTCCAGTTGATGCCACGGATGTTGCCGCCCTTATCTGTCACAAAGGTTGGTCCCACATCCCTGGCCCAGGCATCGTCTGATCCAATCTTCAAAAGATGGAGCCTGTCTCTCTTAAGTCCGTTCTCTTTTATAAGACTGTCCATAAAGCCTTCAGCCTCGTCAAAGAACTCCTGTCCTGCCAGAAGAAACAGCTCTTCCCTTTTCAGAATCTCAGCAAATACCTGTCCGAAGCTCCTAAGACTCTCAGACCGATCCCTCCCCCAGCTCCCGGGCCTTGTGGGATAAATCATCAAAGTCCCTCTGTGCCTTTCAAACTCTGCAGGCATCCTGAACCCATCTTGTATTGGCGTTCCATCTCTAACCACACTCATACTGTACTTTTGTCTCCATATCTTCATTTTTCCATGAGGGGCCTGCGGATATTTTGATTCTTTAGGCGATTGTTAAACCACGGAGATGAGACCGACCTGCATCTAGCGGCTCTCCGCGCAGATGCAGGTGCTCCGGGCTCATCGCAGTGTCCGGTTTAATGAGCATAAAGAAGCAAATATCCGCAGGCCACCGTGGAAAATTGCAGGAAAATCTGTAACTCACAGTCGGGACTTAAAATCCGTGTAGTCGAAATGCCGCAGCACCTCCGCCTCGCCGTCCTCGTGCATAAGGCACAGATCCGGGAGCGGCATTCCATTGAAGGTATTGTTTTTTACAAAGCTGTAAATGGCCATATCCTCAAAGTAGAGCCTGTCCCCGGGCTTCTTTTCATCATCAAAGCTGTAGTCCCCGATGATATCTCCCGCAAGGCAGGTCATGGAGGAGAGCCTGTAGGTATAGTTCATCTCCCCCGGCTCCTCAGAGTCCTTAAGAGGCGGCCTGTAGGGCATCTCGATGACATCCGGCATATGGCAGGAAGCTGAACAGTCCAGTATCAGCACCGGCATACGCTCAGTCTGCACCACATCCATGACAGTGGTGGCCATGTATCCGGCATCAAGGGCTATGGCCTCTCCAGGCTCCATATATACTTCAATTCCGTATTTTTCTCTGATATAGCGGACCAGATTGATAAGGGCATCCCTGTCATAGTCATCTCTGGTTATATGATGTCCGCCGCCTAAATTGATCCACTTTATCTTGTTCTCACTGCCTGTAAGCCCAAGCTCGGCGTCAAGATCCTCTGTCTCCACGGGAATATTGTCAAGAGCCACCTCTTCGTCGTATCTTCCCTTGGACTCATCGAACTCCATCACCCTGAATACATAGCTGTCGTAGTCATCAGGAATCCTGGGCATGGGGAAAAATCTCCAGAAATCTCTTTCAACCTTAAGGAAGGTCTCCTCTAAGGGCTCAAAGCCCTGTTCGCAGAGATTGTGGAAATGTATGCCCTCGACACCCTTAGGAAGCTCCTCAGGCATATATTCGTTTCTGATACCAAGCCTTGAACCGGGGCCGCATGGGTCATAGATCTCCAGCACGTCATCGGCGCTGATGTCAGGATTGATCCTAAGACCCACACTCAGAGTTCCTTCTGATACGTACTTTTCCCAGACGGCTCTGTGGTGCTCCAGCTGATCTATGGAATTAAAGACCACGTGGTCACAGATCCTGCAGACTTCATCCATCTCGCTATCCCTGAAGGCAGGTTCAAAAACATGGTTCTCTTTTCTTTCACCAAGGCGGGTCTTAAACTCCTCATGGGCAAGACGGGCCTCATAAAGGCCCGAAGCACAGGCTCCTGTCAGGTATTCTGCGATGAGCGGATAGGTCTGATAGGCCGAAAAGGCCTTCTGAGCCAGCAGGATCTTGGCCCCGGACCTGTCCTGAACATCCTTTAATATCTCCAGGTTCTTTTTGAGCTTGCCCTCATCAATAACATAGGCAGGCGTAGGTATCTCATTGATTTTCATATTATCCCCTCATAATCCCTATATATTTAGTCCACCAGAGCAGGTGCTTCATCCACTACCCAGGGGAGTCCGAACTCATTCAGCATATCCATGTATGGATCGGGATCAAACTCGTCCGTGGTGTAAACTCCGGGCTTTTTCCACTTGCCTCTAAGCACAAGGGCTGTTCCGATCATGGCGGGAACACCTGTGGTGTAGCTGATGGCCTGGCTTCCCAGCTCCTTGTAGCACTCCTGGTGGTCACAGACGTTGTAGATGTAGATGGTCCTCTCCTTGCCGTCCTTGACGCCTCTGAAGATACAGCCGATATTGGTCTTGCCAACGGTCCTTGGTCCAAGGCTGGCAGGATCAGGAAGAAGGGCTTTTAAGAACTGGATGGGCACGATCTCTTTTCCCTCAAATTTGATGGGGGTTGTGGAAAGCATTCCCACATCCTCAAGGCATCTCATGTGGTCAAGATAGCTCTGGCCAAAGGTCATGAAGAACCTGATCCTCTTAACCTCCGGGAAGTTCCTTCCCAGGGCCTCTATCTCCTCGTGATGCAAAAGATACATATCCTTCATGCCAACTTCAGGGAAGTCGTACTCTCTTTTGATCTCCATGGGCTTTGTCTCAACCCAGTGGCCATCCTCCCAGTAGCTGCCGTTGGCAGAAACCTCGCGCAGGTTTATCTCGGGGTTAAAGTTGGTGGCAAAGGCATAGCCGTGGTCGCCGCCGTTGCAGTCCAGGATATCTATGTAATCGATCCTGTCGAAGTAGTGCTTTCTGGCATAGGCTGTGAACACGCTGGTAACTCCGGGATCAAAGCCGGTTCCAAGAAGTCCTGTTATGCCGGCCTCCTTAAACCTGTCCATGTAAGCCCACTGGTAGCTGTAGTCAAAGTAGGCGGTAAAGCCCTTTTCCCTACATCTCTTCTCATATGCAGTGCGCCATACGGGCTCATCTGTATCCTCCGGCTCGTAGTTGGCGGTGTCTATATAGTCCACCTTGCACTCAAGGCAGGCGTCCATGATGGCCAGATCCTGATAGGGAAGAGCCACGTTGAGGACTGCATCGGGCTTGTACTGCCTTATAAGCTTAGATACGTCTGCAGCATCGTCTGCATTGACGGTAGCTGTTGTAACCTTGACGGGAAAGCCCTCTTTTTCAAGCTTCTCCTTCATGGCATCGCACTTTGAAACCGTGCGGCTTGCGATACACATCTCTGTGAAAACCTCTTTGTTCTGTGCGCACTTCTGGATTGCAACCTGTGCAACTCCTCCGCAGCCTATTACTAAAAGTCTGGACATATTATTTCTCCCTTCTGTATTTATTGACCATGTTATCTGGACATTGCTTCCTCTTCCTGGAGCAGATCCTCCACATATTTGGGAAGCATAAATGCTCCCTTGTGAAGGTGCGTCGTATAATACCAGGTCTTAATGCCTCTCTCATCCCATCTGTCAGGGTTAAAGTCCTTTAACGGGTGGTATTTCTTGCTGGCAAAGCCAAAGAGCCAGTAGCCTGCCGGACAGGTGGGAATATGTGCCTGGTAGACCCTGTTCACCGGGAATACCCTGTAGGCCTTTCTGTGCATGGCCCTGCAGCTCTCCTCATCCTCATCGTAGAAGGGACTGCCGTGCTGGTACACCATTATTCCGTCGTCGTGGAGGGCCTTGTAGCAGCTGCCGTAGAACTCCTTGGTGAAAAGACCTGCCTCATGCCCTAAGGGCTCTGTGGCATCGTTTATGATAAGGTCGTACATGTCCTCGCACTTGCGCAGGTACTTAAGTCCGTCCTGGTAAAAGATATGTACCCTGTCGTCCTCAAGTCCCACCGCATTGTCAGGGAAGTACTGCTTGCAGACTTCCACAAACATATTGTCAGGCTCAACCACATCGATGACCTTGATCTCATCGTAATGGGTCAGCTCTCTTGCAACGCCTCCGTCGCCTCCGCCAAGGACCAGAACCCTCTGAACCTTGGGATGCACGGCCATGGGCACGTGTACGATCATCTCGTCGTAGGTAAATTCATCCTTTTCGGAAAAAATAATATTGCCGTCAGATGTCAGGAACTTGCCAAACTCCGGTGAATCAAAGACGTCTATCCTCTGAAACTCACTTGTGCCGGAATACAGCTGCTTGCTGATCCTTATGCTTATCTTGACGTTGTTGGTATGCATGTCGCTTACCCAGTAATCCATTTCAGCCATTACATTTCCTCCGTGTTAATGGGGAGTCACTTCAGTACAAATAGTTCCGATATATCCTCACTCTCAGGTCCCTGCATGGAACAGCCCTTCTCCATGGCAGTCTTGATATACTCCAGTATCTCCTCCGTGATCATCTCTCCGGGGGACAGGATCGGTATCCCGGGTGGATAGCACATAACAGACTCTGCACTTATCCTGCCCACGGTGCTGTCGATGGGAAGTGACTCCTTCTCAGCATAGAAGGCCTCCTGGGGAGTTGCCTTCACGATGGGAGTGACATATTCTGCGGAAAAGAACTTCTGCTCGGGCTTGGCGTAGAGCCTTCTGATGTCAGCCAGTGCTCCCGCCAGGCGCTCGATATCCTGCAGCCTGTCTCCGATGGAGATATAGGCCATTACGTTGGAAAGGTCTCCAAACTCCATCTGGATGTCATATTCATCCCTCAAAAGATCATATACTTCTATTCCGGTAAGACCTATGCTCCTGGTGTTAACCACCAGCTTGGTCTCGTCAAAGTCAAAAATACTTCCGCCGTTCTTGAGCTCTTTGCCGTAGGCGTAGTAGCCGCCTATGTCATTGATCTCCTCCCTGGCGTACTGGGCCATTCCCGTCACCTTCTCAAAGCTCCTGTATCCATTTAGGGCAAGGTTCCTTCTGGAGATGTCAAGGCTTCCCAAAAGAAGGTAGCTGGCAGAGGTGGTCTGTGTCAGGTTCACTATCCTGCTGATGTAGCCGATATTGGCATCAGGCCCGCATAAAAGGATGGAACTCTGGGTAAGGCTTCCTCCCGACTTGTGCATGCTTATGGCTGCCATATCCGCTCCTGCTGCCATACCGCTAAGAGGAAGGTTCGGTCCGAAGTACAGATGTGTGCCGTGGGCCTCATCCACCAGAGCCTTCATGCCGTTTGCATGGGCCAGGTCCACTATTGCCTTCAGATCAGAGCAGATGCCGTAGTAGGAAGGGTTGTTGATGAGTATCGCCTTGGCATCGGGATTGGCCTTAACAGCCATCTCCACATCCGCTATCTCCATGCCAAGAGGTATCCCCAGTTTGGTGTCAACCTTGGGGTCAATATAAACAGGAACCGCGCCGCACAGTATAAGAGCATTGATGGCGCTCTTGTGAACGTTCCTGGGCATGATGATCTTCTCCCCCATCTTGACTGAGGACAGGACCATAGCCTGCACCGCGCTGGTGGTACCGTTCACCATCATAAAAGCATGGGAGGCTCCAAAGGCATCCGCCATAAGCTCCTCAGCCTCTTTTATAACAGAGACCGGATGGCACAGATTGTCCAGGGGTTTCATGGAATTGACATCAATTCCCACGCATCTTTCCCCAAGAAAGCTCACAAGTTCAGGATTGCCCCTTCCCCTCTTGTGGCCCGGCACATCAAAGGGCACCACCCTCTGTTTCCTAAATCTCTCCAGTGCCTGATAGATAGGGGCTTTTCTTTGTCTCTCAAGATCCAACTACACTTCCTCCAACAAAATCGTAATAACACACGAAAAGGAGTGGCATATCTCACGGATATGCTACCCCTTTAATATCAAATTCGCTTATTTAATAATACTATATAATCGCTTTCAATTAAAGCGATTTTTGTACTGCCTGTATCAGAGCTTTAAGATATCAGAAATACTCTCAATCTCAAACTCAGCCTTATGGGACTCTCTGGCTGCGCCAATTGCTGCCTGGTGCATTCCCGCTGCAATGGCAGCCTCTATTCCCGCATCGGCATCCTCGATCACAAGGCAGTCCTTTGGGTTCATTCCCAGAAACTCTGCGGCCTTTAAAAAGACCTCAGGGTCCGGCTTGGACTTTGTGATCATGGTTCCGTCAGCCACAGCATCAAAGCAATCTGTAAGGTCGGTCTTTTCAAGGATAAACGCTGTGTTCTTACTTGAAGAACCAACTGCCAGCCTGTAGCCCTTTTCTCTCAGGGTCTTTAAGGTGTCCCTAACATCTTTAGTGACATCCTCAGGAGACATCTCCTTAAGGTACTCTCTGTACATATTGTTCTTTTTCTCGAGAAGCTCCTCTATCTTTTCCTCTGAAAGAGCCGGCCCCTTGTAGCTTTCAAGAATAATATCAAGAGACTCTCTCCTGCTGACTCCTCTGAGTCTGTTGTTGTCTTCCTCAGTAAAGTCAATGGAAAGCTCTTTGGCTATCTCCTTCCATGCAAGAAAGTGGTACTTATCCGTAAAGACCAAAACTCCGTCCAGATCAAATATTACTGCGCTAAAACCCATTGTCTGATCACTCCCTTATCACTGATTCTGTGCTTTTCGCCCTGATGGTAAAACTCCAGGTCATCCCCGGAGAGGAGCTTTATTCGCATCTCTCCCTCTTTTACCGAGAGCATTATGTGTCTTCCTCTGTATCCGAAATTGAAGCTGTAGCCCTTCATATTGGCAGGAAGGAAAGGATCTATTGAAAGACCCTCCTCACTTATCTTAACCCCTGCAAAGCCGTAAACAATTGCCATGTAGGCTCCGCCCATGTTGGCAGTGTGAACGCCGTCTCCGGAGTTGCCGTGACGGTTGTAAAGGTCAAGCTTCGCCGAATCTCCAAAGTACTTCTCTGCTTCTTCCTTGAGCCCAAGCCTTGATGCCTGCATTGAGAACACGCAGGTTGAAAGAGATGAATCATGAGTGGTGATCTTCTCATAATATCTGAAGCTCTTTTCCTGGGTGGTGCGATCTGCGCTGTCAGGGAAAAGGAAGTGGGCCAGTACTGTATCTGCCTGCTTGCAGACCTGGTATCTGTACAGCTCAAGAGGATGATGATGAAGAAGAAGCGGGAACTCCTCCCTGGGAGTTGCTGCTATATCCCAAACGGGCTTCTGGAGGAAGGAATCGTCCTGGGGGCTGATCCCAAGCTCCTCATCGTAGGGCAGGAACATCTTCTGTGATGCTTCATATATATCATTAAGTTCAGCATCGTCAACACCAAGCTTATCCCTGAGGGAACGAATTTCTTCCCTGTCAGAAAGCTCTCTCATGAACTTCACAGCCCATCGCATACCCTGCGCTGCACAGGCGTTGGTGTAGAAGTTGTTGTCCACCATGCAGGTGTACTCATCGGGTCCGGTGACCTCATTGATGACGAACCTGCCGCTCCTGTCGTAATTGCCCACGTCAAACCACAGGCGTGCTGTCTCAAGGAGGATCTCCTCGCCCTCTGCAAGGATGTAATCCACATCCCCGGTTGCCAGATAGTAGGAAATTATGGCATTGGAGATTGCTCCGTTTATGTGGTAGGCCGCCGTTCCGCTGGGGAAGTATCCGGAGCACTCAACTCCGGTTATGGTCCTCCATGGGTAAAGGGCGCCTTTTTTATGTCCGAGAATTTTGGCATTTTCTTTGGCGGCCTTTAAGGTCTCGTACCTGAAAGAAAGTATCCTCTTGGCCACCTCTGTATCTGTAAGTATAAAGAAAGGAAGGGCGTACATCTCTGTATCCCAGAAATAGTGACCTTCGTAGCCTTCACCTGTAAGTCCCTTGGCCGCAATGCTCACGCCCTTTTCTCGTGGCGATGAGGTAAAGAGCTCATACATGTTAAAGCACATTGCAAGGTCCAGTTCCTGATCACCTTCTATCTCCATACCGGCTTCGGTCCAGAAATCACTCATGACCATGGCCTGGTTGTTATAGAGGTTTTCAAGCTCTGTTCCTGCTGCACTTTCGATTACCTCGAGAGCTTTTTTGGCAGGGTCCTTTTCTTTTATTGAATCCGCAAAGGCAGTGTATTTAACGAGAACAGCTTCCCCCTGTCTTGGGAGGGTGAGGGAAGCTGCTGCGGACACAGCACCGTTCCCGCTCCTTTCATAATTGAAAGCATCTTCACGGCCTTCTGTACGCTTGCCGTCACTTAACTCAATGAGACGGTGCTTTACAGCAGACGCTATTTCTATCCTGCTGACCTTGGTGACAGATCTGCAGAGTGAAACTCCGTTGTTGACCTCAGGCTCATGAATATCAAAATAGGACACACTCTCGGCTGCAAGCCTTGGATCCGTGGGATCTGAATAGTTCTTGACATCGCTGTTGTGGAGGGATTCAAAGGAAATTTCCCCCTCGAAATCCAGGGCCTTTACCCTATACTCCGTTGTGAAGAGGTTGGGTCTGTCAAGGTGTGCCACTCTTTTGATCTTGATCTCAACTGTCTTGCCCTCGGGACTTTTCCAGGTTATCTGCCTTTCGGTGTAACCCTCGTCCATGTTGAGGATCCTTACATTGGAAAGGACCTCTCCCTCACTCAGGGCAAATTTCTCGCCATCCACATACATATAAATGGTCTGGGTATCAGCCACATTGAGCATGGTCTGCTTTTTCTCTACCAGTCCGCAGAGGCTCTCAGCCTGCTTCATGGGGATGATCTCATACACTCCGCCAAGATACATTCCCCTCATGGTTGAGAAAGGAGCAGGCACCCCTTCTTCGAGGGTGCCCCTGACTCCGATATACCCGTTGGCATTACAAAACAGTGTTTCATTCAGCCTGAGTACCTTATTATCAAATTGTTCTTCTCTTCTGATGATGCGATTACTGCGCATAATATGTCTCTACTGCCTTCTGCAGTGTTGCAACAAAGTCGTCGGTTGTCTTGATTGATCCCTTTGCGAAATCCTGGAAGATTACGCAGGATACGTTCTGTGCAAGGCCGTCTTTCCATCCCTGCCAGTGCCAAGCTGATGTCTTGCCTGCTGCTGTGTAAGCTGCAATGGTGTCTGCGAAAGGATCGTCAG
>JAEEGF010902924.1_pt1 | contig 12812 bp, 7 predicted proteins | sample 9134171 | NCBI WGS metagenome assembly JAEEGF01 (sample SAMN16246542, study PRJNA631951) | gut metagenome | biome: gut microbiome; feature: rumen; material: AP-attached | host: Bos | place: Iran: Karaj | collected 2018-10 | reverse complement strand
AAGGCGAAACTGTGGCCATCAGTCACCCTTTCACGCTGCAAATATAAGGAAAATAATAGTACCTTGCAATACAAAGTACCATAATTATACCAAGAATTATATAAGTTTAACAAATGCCCGTCTACCGATTAGTCATTCATTATTTTCTTTTCCGTCCAAACTCATTGGGCGGTTCACCATTATCTTTGTATCGCATATTTGCCAGATGCCTGCGATTGCAAGCTGAAGAAACGTCAAGAAAATTCTGAATTTTGGTGCGCTGAGAATCACGTGAAAGTCACCAAGCGCATGATGGCAGGCAAATATGCGAGTTTTGAGCCATTATCCGCAAATTACTGATAGTGAGACTTTTGGATGATTGCTCCCGCTTCCAGACTTCCTTTTATAATCTTCCGAACTTTAATTGATAGGCTTTTAGACTGTAATTAGGCCCCAATCACAGTCTAAAAGCCTTTCATTTAGACTTTAATTCATTATCTTTTAAACTTCAAAAGCCTATTATTTGAAGTTCAAAACCCTATCATTTGCCGAACGGAACCCCATTTTCTACAAATCGGAAGCCTAAAAGGGGATGGAAAGTATCAAATCCCGTGCTACTTTCCTCCGTATTGTTGCAGGCAATTTGTCGTGTATTTTGATTTCACTCCATCCCCTCTCCATCATGGGTGAGGAGTTATGAGGCGACTAATCACTATTTACTCCCCTCCATTTAGGGAGGGGTTGGGGGTGGGTCCGTTGGGGATGGGTCCGTTGGGGCTGGGTCTTCTCCCCATCACGCCCCAGGGAACTTCGAGTTCACGTATTCTAGGAATGCCTCACGATAGGCCTCGGTGACGCGGATCACCTCGCTGCCAATGTAGATGCAGTCGTTGCGGTCTACACTCCGGATTTTATCCAGGGCCACAATATAGGAACGGTTTACGCGCATGAACTGCTCGGCAGGCAGCATTTCCTCGACAGCCTTCATGGTGAGATGGGTGATGAGCGGCCGTTTCTCGTCCTCCATGCAGAACATCACATAGTCTTTCATGCCACTGACATAGAGCAAATGCGACAGCTGAATCTGGCGCAACTCGCCGTCGATACGCAAGAATATGCTGTTATTGGGTGTTGGTGGTTGGGTGTTGGGTGTTGGGTGCTGGGCGTTGGAGTCTTGGGGAGGGTTAACGCTTGAACCAACGTTGGCCTTGCGTGCCTTCTCTATGGCTGCCAGGAACTTGTTGTAGCGGATGGGCTTCAGCAGGAAGTCGAGCGCCGACACCTCGTAGCTTTCGAAGGCATATTCCTTGAAAGCAGTAGTAAAGATGATACGGGTGGTCTCGGGAATCATGTGGGCCAGTTCCATGCCGTTCAGGTCGGGCATCTGTATGTCAAGAAACAGCAGGTCTGGCGCCTGCTCTTTGATGGCATTGATGGCCTCTACCGAATCGGTAAACGAATGCAGCAGTTCCAATCCGGGTGTCTTTGCAACAAACGATTCCAAAAGTCTGACGGCCAGCGGCTCGTCGTCAACAATCATGCAAGTCATTATATAATGGATAATTGATAATTGACAATGGAGAATTATGATTACCGTTTACTCGCTCCCCGCCCCTCAAGGGGAGGGGTTAGGGGTGGGGTCTGTAATCTCAGGTGATTGTTATTTTAACGTGGTAGATATCATTTTCTAGCGACTGCTCCCACTGATAGCGGTCGTGATACATCAGTTCCAGACGGCGGCGGGTGTTCTCCAATCCTATCCCGCTGCCGCTGCGGTCGGCATCGTCTTTGGGATAATTGGTATTATCGCAACAGAACACCAGCTGACCGTTGTCCTGCTTGAGACTGATGTCGATGGTTGACGGACGGTTGCTGCTCACTCCGTGTTTGAAAGCGTTCTCTATGAGCGAGATGAAAAGCAACGGAGCCACCTCGTAGCCGGGATTGAGAACCTCGAACTGGGAACTGACGGCCGTCTTCTCGTTGCAGCGCAGTTTCATGAGCGATATGTAGTTTCGCATGAATTCCACCTCGCCCTGTATGGGTACCATCTTCTTATTAGTCTCGTACATGGCATAGCGCAGCAGGTCGGAGAGCTGGGCGATGGCATCCTGGGCGGCATCGGCATCAATCTGCGTGAGACTCGAGATATTGTTGAGCGTGTTAAACAGGAAATGCGGATTAATCTGGTTCTTCAGCCAGGCCAGCTCGGCCTCGGTGTTCTTCGCCTTTTCGTCTTTCAGCTGCTGCCTGATCTGACGGATACGCATGAAATGCCTGATGCCAATAGCCACGGCCACCATGATGATGTTGAGCAGGAGGAACATGAATGCACCTGAGAAGAATCCTATCCATGCCCTGCCATGCATGGCGGGCACATGCTCCCTAATCATGAAGTAGCCATAGATGAAACCGTAGTTCACGGCCAGGATAAGCAACAGGTTGCAGATGAAGAAAAGCCAGTAGCGGCGACGGAAGAACAGGAACGGCCCAAACAGGTAGAAATTGGCGAAATAGACCACCAGCGGAGCACGCAACTGCTGCCACACCATGATGAACGACGTGAATGTTGTCTCCCAATTGCGGGTGCTGATAAATGTGGCCAGCGGGAGCACCAGCATCATAAGCGCCCAGACACCTGCCTGAGCCAAGAACAGCAACCAATCTTTTTTAGTGACTTTCTTCATTGTCTGCAAAAATATATATTATTTCTGATACTTGCAAATTTTTATTTTAAATTAAGGTGTTGGGTGTTGGGTGATGGGTGATAGTGGCTACTTGTAATCCTTTGAGGTATCCACCAACACCCATCACCCAACACCCAACACCCATCAAGGCTGCATCGGCATCTGCTGTGTGCCCTGCTGTCCGCCCTGCATGTTTCCGGCATTGTTGATCATCTCGCCCTGCGACTGCTGCTCGATGTAGTCGTTGGTTACACGGTTCACGTGCTGGCGGGTCATCATCTTAGAGTTACCGAAGGTGTAGCTGACGGTGAAGGTCACGCTCGAAATGGGCACCTTGATGTTGGTGTAGCTGGTGAAGTTCTGACCGCGGTTTTCGCTTTCTATAGCGAGTTTCCCGCCCTTGTTGAGTCCTGCCAGTGCCGATACGCTCAGGTTCAGCTTGTTGTCGAAGAACGACTTCGAGAGACTGGTGGTGAGCAGGTTGAAACCGCCGCTCCATCCCTGCAGGGTGTAGTTCTTCGTGGAAGTGATGGCGAAGGCGCTGAGTTTCAGGTCCCAAGGCAGTGTCTGCTGCAGTCCGGCCATGATGTTGGCAGTCCATCCGCTGTTGCTCTGTCCCAGTGCGTCACTGCGCATGTCGGTATAGTTGAGTCCTCCGTTGAAGAAGAGTCGGGTGTCTTTTGTGGCCAGCCAGTTCACGTATCCGCTGAAACCCGTCTGATGACGCTTCACTACGTTGCCGTAGGTGGTGTTCAGCAGGTTGTTGCTGTCGTAGAAGCTGTACTGCGAGATACCGTTGTCCACAAAGTTATGGTGCAGGTTCAGGTTGACCATCAGTTTCGGGGTAAACATATTGTAGACCAGCGATACGTTGTGAGCCTTCTCCACGTCGAGGTCGGCATTACCGTAGCTCAGCGCGATGGGGTTGGTCTTGTCCACATAAGGATTCAGGTAAGAGATACCCGGACGGCTGATGCGCATATTGTAGGAGAGTCCCAGGTTGCTGCCCTGCGAGATGTTATATTGTGCGCTGGCCGTCGGAACCAGGCTTCCGTAGCTGGTGCTGAAGTCGTGTCCGTTGCCCAGATGATACTCCACGTCCTGCCAGGTGTATTCGTAGCGAAGACCTGCCTTCAGTCCGAACTTGTTGAAGTTGCCGGCATATTCGCCGTAGCCTGCCAGGATAGAGTTCTTGTACTCGTAGTCGGAACTTGAACTCGGATCGTAGGTGCCTTTCAGATAGTATTTTGCGTCGGAAGTGGCATCGTGCAACTGCAGTTTGCTGCCCAGGCTCAGGGTCTGTCCGATGGCCAGCGGCATGGTGTAGTCCACCTGGAAGGTGTGGTTGGTGGTCTTGTCCTTATTCTCTGAATAGCGGTCGGTGAGGTCGATAAATGTCGACGATGTGCCGAAATTGCTGGTCATTTCGGTGGTGGCAGGGCTGTAGTTCAGCTGGTAGGTCAGAATCAGCGACTGCGTGCGTGCCTTATTGAAGAAGTGCTGGTAGTCGAGACTTCCGCTGAACGATGTGCGCGAGTTCTTCATATCCGTAGAACTGCCATAGCTGAAGCCGTTGCCAAAATCACCGCCCATGGTGGTGGTAGATGTGCCGGTGCTCTTCATGCTCATGCTGTTGATAGAGGCAGTGGCGTTGATGGCGCTCATGGGGCTGAGCTGATAACCCAGCGAGAGGCTTCCCATGGTGAACGGGGTCTTCACTTCGTTTTCCGAAGTCATCAGCTGCGTCATGCCGTTGTCCTGAATCTGCTCCATCTCGGTGGTGGTGTTTCCCGGCTTGTTATAGCTATACATGGCATTGGCGCTATACGAGAGCTTGCCCTGCTGTCCGCTGATGAATGCACTTCCGCCCATCTGCTTGGTGCCTGCCGACGCACGAACCGTGCCGTTGTAGCCGTTCATGCTTGGAGCAGCTGCCGTCGGGGTCTGTCTGTTCATCACGATGTTTAGGATGCCCGTAGAACCCTCGGCATCGTATTTGGCACCGGGATTGGTCATCACCTCGATGCTCTTCACGGCAGAGGCCGGCATGCTTTTGAACACCATCGAGGGATTCGATGAGAACATCACGTTGGGCATGCCGTCGACATATACCTTAAACGATGATGAACCGTTCACCGAGATGTTGTCCTGACCATCGACGGTCACCATAGGAACCTTGCGCAACATGTCGAGCACGGTGTTCGACTTCGAGTCTTCGTCGTCGGCCACATTGTAGCTCATCTTGTCAACTTCCATCTTCACCAGCGGTTTCTGTGCCACCACTTCCACGTCTTTCAGCATCTGTGCGTTGGCTTCCATATAGACGGTGCCCATGTCGAGCACGCCCGAACCTTTCAGCTGTACGGTCTTCTTCTGGTCGGTCTTACCCACGCTGCTGAACACCACGTCAAAGTCGCCTGTGCCTTTCACCTCGTGGTTGAAACGTCCCTCGGCATCGGTCAAGAACATGGCAACGGCCTTTGTCTTCTGCCCCGCCTTGAACACACGGACGGTGGCAAAAGCCTCACCCTCGTTCAAACTCTTGTCCATCAGCACACCCTTCACGGTGGTCTGTGCCATCACTGCCGACGAAACCATCATCAGCGTCATCAATAAAAATACTTTTACTTTTTTCATACCTTTATTTGCTTTTTTTGTTTTTCTGCTGCAAAAGTAATATAAAGGTATAAGGCCTCAAACTGATTTTCGACGAGTTTCGGGGATTTTTTCGACGAGTTTTTTCAAGGAAACAACCATATATTTGGAATTATGGAAAATGTTTTGTATCTTCGCACCCAAATAACATACTAAAAAAACGCTATGAAAATGAAGAAGACAATGATGATGGCCGCACTCGCGCTGACTTGCTGCCTGAGTGCAACGGCACAGGAGAAACTGTTCAACAGTGCCAACGTGAAATCACCCGTGGTGAATGCCGACGGGACAGTTACCTTCAACCTCTTTGCGCCAAAAGCAGTGAAGGTGGAAGTGACGGGCGACTTCCTGCCTACCACGAAAACGGAAGTGGAGGGATTCGGAACGGTAGATGCACCCGGAGTGGCCCAACTGAAAGAGGATAAAAACGGCGTATGGACTTTCACAACGGGAAAACTTGCCCCCGAACTCTACAGCTATACGTTCAATATCGACGGGATGACGGGCGTGAAAGACCCTGCCAACATCTACGTGAACCGCGACATCACGAGTTTCAGCAACATTTTCATCGTCAGCAATGAGAAGGGCGACAAGGGCGACCTGTACAGCGTGAACGAGGTGCCCCACGGCAATCTGTCAAAAGTGTGGTACAACAGTCCCACGCTGAAGATGCAGCGTCGTATGACTGTCTATACCCCGGCAGGCTACAACAAAGGCGGGAAATACCCTGTGCTCTATCTGCTGCATGGTGCCGGCGGCGACGAGAATGCATGGAGCGAACTGGGACGTGCTGCCCAGATTCTCGACAACCTGATTGCCACGGGCAAGGCCAAACCGATGATTGTGGTGATGCCCAACGGTAATCCTAACTGTCAGGCTGCTCCCGGTGAGTGGTCGTTTGGCATGTACACACCTGGTTTCCGTAATGCAGGTACAGGTCCCACGGCTCCTGCCGCTGCCACGATTCCTGCCAGCTTCATGGATATCGTGAACTATATCGATGCAAACTATCGCACCATAAAGAGTCGTGCCGGACGTGCCGTCTGCGGTCTCTCCATGGGCGGCGGCCACACTTTCGCCATCAGCCTGCTCTACCCCACCACGTTCGACTACTACGGACTCTTCTCCGCCGGTCTTCATCTGGGCAAGGACTTCAGCGGAAACCAGCCCTTTGCAGAGCAGATTAAGAGCGACCCCGACTTCGCTCAGCAGAGTGCCCGCCTCTTCGGCAGCAAGCCCAAACTATACTGGATGGGCATGGGAAAGACCGATTTCCTCTATCAGAGCACCGTGGACCTGCGCAACTACTGGGACACAAAGGGCTATAAATATGAATATGTGGAAACCGACGGAGGCCACATCTGGCGCAACTGGCGCATCTACCTGACAATGTTTGCCCAGAAGATATTCCGCTAAAGAAGGACCCACCCCAACCCTCCCAAAGGGAGGGAGGATGAAATCTGCAACAAAAAATCTCCGCAAGACTTGCGGAGATTTTGTTATTAGGGAAATGTTTTGTAACTTCGCAGCCAAGAAAATGAAGAGTGTAATTATGTCGTGATGACGGCATATCGTCATGACGACATAATGACATCAATTAAAACCAGAATCTTATAAATAGCATTATGCAGAAAGAAATAATTGACGACGGCGAACTGATTCCGTTTTTCGATGTCACCGAAGACAAGATGCAGCATATCATCAAAGTGATTGGTGTGGGCGGCGGCGGTTGCAATGCGGTGAATAACATGTACAACGAGGGTATCGAGGGTGTGACGTTTGCGGCATGCAACACCGATAGCAAGCAGCTCTCGAAAATACAGGTGCCCGTGAAACTGCAACTGGGGGCCGGTCTGGGCGCTGGTAACAAACCCGAGGTGGGACGCTCGGAGGCGGAATCGAACATCGAAGAACTGGAACGGCTGCTCAGCGACGGCACCAAGATGGTGTTCGTGACTGCGGGAATGGGTGGCGGCACCGGAACAGGAGCCGCCCCTGTGGTGGCAGGTATCGCCAAGAAAATGGGACTGCTGACGGTGGGCGTGGTGACCATTCCCTTCTATTTTGAGAAAAAAAAGAAAATCATTCAGGCACTGAAAGGCGTCAACGAACTGAGGAAGAACGTGGATGCGCTGCTCATCGTGAACAACGAACGACTCTGCGACGTGTATGGCGACTCTGACATCTCGGTGAAAGAGTCGTTCAAAAGAGCCGACAACATCCTGGGCGATGCCGTGAAAGGCATCTCGGAACTGATAACGGTGCACTCTGACGGAGGAATAGACCTTGACTTCCGCGACGTGGAGACGACCATGAAAGACGGCGGCGGAGCCATCATGGCTATGGGAAGGGCCGGCGGCGAGCATCGCGTGGAGAAAGCCATAGTGAGTGCGCTGGACTCTCCCCTGCTATATGGCAACGATATCGGCAAGGCGAAACGCATCCTATTTAATATATACGCGAGCGAGGAAAAGCCCATCTTCGTGCGCGAGATGCAGGAGATAGACGAATTTTTCGACGAGCTGGACTCGAACATCGAGGTCATCTGGGGTATCTCAACCGACGATACCCTGGGCGACGATGCGAAAGTAACTATCTTAGCTACAGGACTGGAAGACGGTCTGGGCAACGAGCGCCCCAAGCATATCGACGACGACGAGTACTACGAAGAACTGATTCCGCTGTTGTACAAGCCGATAAAGAAAGAAGAAGACCCACCCCGGCCCTCCCTGCATAGGGAGGGGGAAGAAGAAGACCCAGCCGGGCCCTCCCTAAACATGGAGAGAGAAGAAGAAGACCCACCCCAGCCCTCCCTGCATAGGGAGGGGGAAGAGCCCGAACCTATTACAGATAATAAGGAAGAGGACGAGGTTGTGCAGATGCCGGAGGATGATCCTCGGGTGAAAGAAGCGGAGAAGGAACCTGCCACGATGGTGGACAGATGGAAAAGCTGGATGAAAAGAAAATTTGACGAATATACCCAGGAGTAAACGGCTTTCAAGGACGAGACACACAGAATGAAGGACGAGACAATTGCCTACGACAAAATGACAGCTGAAGAAATGGCCGCAGAAGTTCGAGCGCTGACCGAACAGCTGCATGCCATGGGGCGCAACGACCTGTTGCTGAAAGCCATCGGTGTGCCCATGCTCGAAGAACTGCGTATAGAGGCCGCCCGCGGACAACTGAGCCGACTGCTCATCACGCACGATTTCCGCTTCTTCCTGCTAGACTATGAGCGGAAGGAGGTGGTGATGCAGCCCGTACACAAAGCGGTCTACCTGCTCTTCCTGGCCCACCCCGAAGGTATTGAGTTCAAACAGCTAAGCGACTATCATGACGAACTGCTGCGCTACTACCGTGCCACAGCCCGTCTGATGGACCCCGAGAAAATAAAGGAAAGTGTAGACCGGCTGACAAACCCGCTGGATAATGCCATCCACGAGAAATGCTCGCGTATCAGGAAGATATTCGAGGAACTGATGGACGAATACAGCGCCTGCTACTATCACATCAGCAGCCATACCAAACGGCACGTCGGCGGTTCATCGCGTACCTGGTACGAGCGGCTGAAACTAATCACGCTGCCCAGGGAACTGGTGGTATGGGAATAAAAAAAAGTGCTACGCAGTGTAGCACTTTTCTTTTTGCTTAAAGCAGCGCATCGAACTTCTGCTGCAAGTTGGCTTTCGTGGTGGCTCCCACGAACTTGTCGACGAGCTGTCCATTCTTAAAGAACATGATGGTCGGGATGTTGCGAATGCCCATTTCTGCGGCAATGTCGTCAGCCTCCTCGACGTCGCACTTACCTACGACGATGCGGCCGTCGTATTCATCAGCAAGCTGGGAAATGATGGGACCCACCATGCGGCAGGGGCCGCACCAGGTAGCCCAGAAATCAACCACTAACGGCATGTCGCCATTCTTCAAGGTCTCAAAGTTCTCGGATGTGATGTTTACTTCCATTGTTTTGTAAGTTTATGAGTTTATAAGATATTGAGTTTATGATTATTTATATACAAAGACCGTGCCATCGGCAGCTGTCAGTTGATGTGATACTCCAGATTTGGGTTGTTGTCGATATAGCTTAGCAGCTCACGGTTCACGTCGATGGTATGGTTGCGGCTGTGAAGAATCAGAGGAGCCGGGCTATCGGGATTCTTGATGGCGAAATATAGCTGGATGGTGCCGGGATGCTCGGCAATCAGCGTAGAGAGGTCGGTCACCATGGCCTCATCGACCAACGAAGAGTCGAACATAATGGTGAATTTCTCGATGTTTTCGTCCTTGGCCTTGCTCATGAACTGCACGTTTGACAGCTGGAATGAGAGGAAGGTGCTGTTCTGGAACCTTGGCGCACACTTGCCCTGTATATAGAGCGTGTAGCCCACCACCATCAAACCGCGCCATTTTGTCCACTCTTCGCCAAAAAGCTTCAGTTCGCCGGAACCTTCAAAGTCCTCGATGGTGACGAAACCGCAGGGCTCACCGCGCCGGGTGGTCTTCTCCTGAACGGCCGTGACGATGCCGCCAAGTTGGAAACCTTCCTTTTTGGAAAGTTCCGCCTGATCGGCAAGTTCAGAACAGTGGGTGTTGCACATGCCCTTGAGCACAATGCCGTATTCGTCGAGCGGATGGGCAGAGAGATAAATACCCACCAGGTCACGCTCCTTGTTGAGCCGTTCCAGGTTGCTCCACTCTTCCACCTGAGTGGGAATAGCGGGGGTGGCAATCTCCACGCCGCCCATGTCGCCGAAGAGCGAGTTGTGCATCTGCTGCTGTTCCTGCTGGTAGAGCCAGCCGTAGCGAAGCAGGGTATCGATGAACATTTCGCCTTTGTTGTTCAGTCCGAAATACTGTTCGCGGCGAATGCCAAAACTGTCAAATCCGCCGCTGAGCACCATGCTCTCGATGGCCTTACGGTTACAGGCTGACAGATTGACACGCTCAACAACATCAAAGATGCTCTTGTAGGGACCGTTCTGTTCGCGCTCGGCAATCATCGCATCGGCAGCAGCAGCTCCCATGCCCTTGATGCCAGCTAGTCCGAAGCGGATTTCACCCTTGTGGTTGGCCGAGAATCGCTGCCAGCTCTCGTTGATGTCGGGTCCCTTGGTGGGAATACCCATCGACTTACATTCGTCCATCAGTTTGGTCACCTCGGTGATGTTGTTCATGTTGCGGCTCATCACGGCTGCCATATACTCAGCGGGATAGTGGGCCTTGAGGTAACCCGTCTGGTAGGCCACCCAAGAATAGCAGGCGGCATGCGACTTGTTGAAGGCATAGGAGGCGAATTTCTCCCAGTCGGCCCAAATCTTTTCAAGCACCTTCGGGTCGTGGCCGTTGCTCTTTCCGCCCTCGATGAACTTAGGCTTCATGGCATCTACGATGTCTTTCTTCTTCTTACCCATTGCCTTACGAAGGGCATCGCTCTCGCCTCGGGTGAAGTTGGCCAGCTGACGGGAAAGCAGCATGACCTGCTCCTGATAGACGGTGATGCCGTAGGTATCCTTCAGATACTTCTCCATGCAGGGAATGTCGTAGGTGATTTCCTGCCGGCCGTTCTTTCGGGCGATGAACGAAGGGATATAGTCCATTGGACCCGGACGGTAGAGGGCATTCATAGCGATGAGGTCTTCGAAGACCGTGGGATGCAGCTCGCGCAGGTATTTCTGCATGCCCGAGGATTCGAACTGGAACGTTCCTATGGTACTGCCTCTCTGATACAGCTCGTAGGTGAGGGGGTCGTCGATGGGAATCGTGTCGAGGTCGATTTCCTTGCCCGTGTTATGACGGATATTCTCGACGGCTTCTTTCAGAATGGAGAGCGTCTTCAGTCCGAGGAAGTCCATCTTGATAAGTCCCGTGGATTCAATGACGTGACCATCGTACTGGGTACAGTGAAGCTTATGTCCGGGATTTTCCTTGTCCTCCACCACCGAGACAGGTACCCAGTCGGAGATGGGGTCGCGACAGATGATGAAGCCACAGGCATGGATGCCGGTGCCGCGCACGGTTCCCTCAAGCATCTTGGCATACTTCATGGTATTGCGCATGTGCTCGTCGGGCGAGACAACGGCCTCCTGCAGTTCGGGCACACACTTGATGGCATTGGGGAGATTCATCTTCATGCCGTCGGGCAAACGGTCGGGAATGGCCTTGCAGAGGCGGTTCACCACGTCGAGGGGAACTTTCTCCACGCGGGCCACGTCCTTGATAGAGTTCTTGGTGGCCATCGTGCCGTAGGTGATGATATGGGCACAGTTGTCGTGACCGTATTTATCCTCCACCCATTCCAGCACGCGCCCACGACCGTCGTCGTCGAAGTCGGTGTCGATATCAGGCAGAGAGATACGGTCGGGATTGAGGAAACGCTCGAACAGCAGGTCGTATTTCAGCGGGTCTATCTTGGTGATACCCAGACAATAGGCCACCACCGAACCGGCTGCCGAGCCACGTCCTGGACCTACCATCACGCCCAACTGATCGCGAGCAGAGTTGATGAAGTCCTGCACGATGAGGAAGTAGCCCGGGAAACCCATGGTCTTCATGATATGGAGCTCGAAGCGGATGCGGTCTTCTACTTCCTGCGACAAGGGTTTTCCGTAGATGCGGTAGGCGCCGTCGTAGGCCAGCTTTGCCAGATAGTCGGCTTCGAACTTGATGCGGTAGAGTTTGTCCAGTCCGCCGAGTTTCTGGATTTTCTTCTCACCCTCTTCCCGCGGCAGCTGGTTCTCGCCGTTCTCGTCGCAGGTGAACTCCTTGAAAAGTTCTTCGGGCGTAATCTTCTTGCGCCACTCTTCCTCGGTTCCGAAACTCTCGGGAATGGGAAAGAACGGCATGATGGGAGCATGCTCGATATCGTAGGTCTCCACCTTGTCCAATACCTCCAGCGTGTTGCTGAGGGCTTCGGGGACATCGGCAAAAATCTGGTTCATCTCCTCTTTCGTCTTGAACCATTCCTGCTTGGAATAGAGCATGCGCGAAGGGTCGTCGAGGTCTTTACCCGTGGAAAGACAGAGCAGATGGTCGTGGGCCTCGGCATTATCCTTGTCCACAAAGTGGGCATCATTGGTGCAAATAAGTTTGATGCCGTATTCACGGGCCAGTTCGATAAGCACGCGATTGGCCTTCTGCTGCAAGGGGAAGGTTTCGCGGTTGGCGCGGATGCTGGGGTCGGTAACCTCGTGGCGCTGCAGTTCCAGATAATAGTCGTCGCCGAAGACGCGATGATACCATTCGATGGCCTCACGCGCACCGGCTATATCGTCCCTGATAATCTTGGCAGGCACCTCGCCGGCAATACAGGCAGAGCAAACAATGAGGTCTTCGTGGAAGCGCTCCAGGTCGTCGCGGTCGGTACGGGGACGCATATAGAAGCCGTCGACCCACGAACGGCTGACCAGTTTGATAAGGTTCTTGTAGCCGTTATAGTTTTTTGCCAGCACAATGAGGTGCCATCCGATCTTGTCGCCTTTGTCGGCCTCG
>JAEEGF011344525.1_pt1 | contig 12813 bp, 10 predicted proteins | sample 9134171 | NCBI WGS metagenome assembly JAEEGF01 (sample SAMN16246542, study PRJNA631951) | gut metagenome | biome: gut microbiome; feature: rumen; material: AP-attached | host: Bos | place: Iran: Karaj | collected 2018-10 | reverse complement strand
CTACTTCAAGAGAGTTACCGACCCAGAGGCTGATGCACTCGTCAAGGAGTACAAGAAGGAATACACCATCAAAATTGACGAAACCGGCGAACAGGTGTACTGGGAGAAAGTGAAGAACGCTGCCAAGGCAGAGATTGCCCTGCGGCGCGTGCTCAAAGACGAGGGAGCCACCGCCTTCACCACCAACTTCGACGACCTGGGCGACGCAGACATCGACGACCCGAACTTCGTAGGCTTCGACCAGATTCCCGGTCTTGCCTCTCAGCGTCTGATGGCCGAGGGCTTTGGCTTCGGTGCAGAGGGCGACTGGAAGACGGCTTGCCTCTACCGCACGCTTTGGGTCATTCAGCAGGGAATGCCCACTGGTTGCTCGTTCCTCGAGGACTACACACTCAACTTTGCCGGCGACCGCTCATCGTGCCTGCAAAGCCACATGCTCGAAGTTTGCCCGCTTATCGCCGTCGACAAGCCCAAGCTCGAGGTCCATTTCCTCGGCATCGGCATTCGAAAGCAGCCCACAGCCCGTCTGGTGTTCACCTCAAAGGTGGGACGCGGCATCAAGGCTACCGTTGTCGATCTGGGCAACCGCTTCCGTCTCATCTCTCAGGAAGTGGAATGCATAGAGCCAAAGCCCATGCCCAACCTGCCAGTGGCTTCCGCCCTCTGGGTTCCACAGCCCACATTCGAAATCGGTGCCGGGGCATGGATTCTTGCAGGAGGAACTCACCACAGCGCCTTCTCCTACGACATTACTGAGGAGTACTGGGAAGACTTCGCCGAAATGCTCGACCTTGAGTATGTACGCATTAACAAGAACACCAAGACCTTTGAGTTCAAGCAGCAGCTCCGCAACAACGAGCTCTACTTCATGCTCAACAAGGCTCTGAGATAATATTATGATTGATTTAAAGATTTAAGTATTATGAGAAAACAAGTTCTTTCATTTGTAGCCGTAGCTGCTTTTGTCATTGCAAGTCTCAGCAGCTGTGCAACTATCAATTCGGGTGCCGCAATCTCGTCGAATGCACCTATTGGTCAAAAGATAGGTGAGGCCAGTTCTAATATCTATTTTGGTCTTTGGAGCAGTCAAGGAGAACAGAACAACCTTAAAGAGGCTGCAAAGAATGGCGGTATCACGAATGTCAAGCAGGTTGAGTATATCGACAAGTCGATGTTCTTAGGCCTAATCATTAAGCACACTACTCGCGTATACGGAGACTAAAGACGCTCTTTTAATATGACAGCAAAACAAGTAATAGAAAGTGGTAAGGCCATTCTCGGCATCGAATTTGGCTCCACACGCATCAAGGCCGTTCTCATCGACGAAGAGAACAAACCCATCGCTCAGGGGTCTCACGAATGGGAAAACCAGCTCGTTGACGGGCTCTGGACCTATTCCACCGAGGCTATCTGGTACGGGTTGCAGGATTGCTACGCAGAACTTCGCAAAGACGTCAGGGCACAGTATGACTGCGAAATTGAGACACTAGCTGCCATTGGCTTCAGCGCAATGATGCATGGCTACATGGCCTTCAATGAGAAACAGGAAATACTGGTTCCTTTCCGCACATGGCGAAACACCAATACGGCAAAGGCTGCTGCCAAGCTTTCAGAGCTCTTCAACTACAACATCCCGCTCCGCTGGAGCATCAGTCATCTCTATGAGGCCATACTCGACAACGAAGAACACGTAGCCGACATCAAGTATCTCACAACACTGGCAGGATATGTGCACTGGCAGGTTACAGGTCAGTTCGTTCTTGGTGTAGGCGACGCTTCGGGTATGATACCTGTTGACCCGACCACGAAGACCTATGACGCTACGATGGTGCAGAAGTTCGACGAGCTCATCGCCGACAAGGGCTTCCGCTGGAAGCTGCTAGACATTCTGCCCAAGTCGCTCAACGCTGGCGAGAACGCCGGTTTCCTCTCCCCCGTCGGTGCTCAGCGTCTCGACGTGAGCGGACACCTGAAGGCCGGCATTCCTGTATGTCCGCCTGAAGGCGATGCAGGAACGGGAATGGTGGCCACCAATGCCGTGAAGCAGCGCACTGGCAACGTCTCTGCCGGAACGTCGTCGTTCTCCATGATTGTCCTCGAGAAGGAGCTTTCAAAGCCCTACGAGATGATTGACATGGTGACTACACCCGACGGCTCCCTCGTGGCCATGGTCCACTGCAACAACTGCACCAGCGACCTCAACGCATGGGTGAATCTCTTCAAGGAATACCAGCAGTTGCTCGGCGTGCCCGTAGACATGAACGAGGTGTTTGGCAAGCTCTACAACAATGCGCTCAACGGTGATCCCGACTGCGGAGGACTCATCTCCTACAACTACATCTCCGGCGAACCTGTCACCGGACTTGCCGAGGGCCGTCCGCTCTTCGTGCGCTCTGCCAACGATCGTTTCAACCTTGCCAACTTCATGCGTGCCCATCTCTACGCATCTGTCGGCGTTCTGAAGATTGGCAATGACATTCTCTTCAAGCAAGAGCAGGTGAAGGTAGACCGCATTACAGGTCACGGTGGCCTCTTCAAGACCAAGGGCGTAGGTCAGCGCATTCTGGCTGCTGCCATCAACTCCCCCATCTCTGTCATGGAAACGGCAGGAGAAGGTGGTGCCTGGGGCATTGCCCTGCTTGCAGGCTTTGCCGTCAACAATCCGAAGCACCTTTCGCTGGCCGACTATCTCGAAGAGGTGGTCTTTGCAGGCAACACAGGCGTTGAGATTGCACCGACACCAGAGGACGTGGCAGGTTTCGAGAAGTATATCGAGAACTACAAACAGGGTCTGGGCATCGAACAGGCTGCTGTTCAGTTCAAGAAATAGCCCCTACCCCGTCTCCTAAGACAAACGCCCTGCCGCTACATTCCCGGCGGGGCGTTTTTTAATGATGCTTCTTTTCTTTTAGGTCGGATGTCATCCGACCGAGCCTTTCAGCCCTCTCATTCCCCTTGGGGCCTTGGAACTTCACCTATACTTATTCTTCTTGCTGGCTCGCCGTGGTGCCACCCCGTTGCCTGCACCTAACTTTCCAATAGGCACACCTCGGTACTGCGCGTAGCGTTGCATGATTCGTTCCACATAATCCACGGTCTCTGTGCTCTTGATGTATCCGTACTTCACCACAGGGTCACGATAGTATTCTGGTTCGCGCAGCAACAGAAGGGCGCGGCTCACCTCTGCCCATGAATGCGGATTTCCTCCTTGTTTCTTACAGAGCGCCATCGCATCGCGCACATGACCGCTCCCGCCGTTATAGGAGGCAAGGACAAAGAGCAGTCGCTCTGAGGCGCTGGGAATGTCAGCAAATGCTGCAGACAGCTCACCAATGAGTTGTGCCGCTCCCCGTATATTTGGCTCTGGCTGACAAATCTCTTCTTCCGACAGTCCAAGGTGGACGGCCGTCTTGGGCATGATCTGCATCAGACCGCGTGCCCCCGCCCACGAACGGGCATTCGGGTCGAAACAACTCTCCTGATAGCACTGTGCTGCCATAAGCCGCCAGTCCCATCGGGCACGTGGCGCATATTTCTTAAACAAGCCATCGTATTGCGAAATGACACCTCCACTTCGATTAAGGAACGGTGAGAACACCCTGCGGTGTACCTTCGGGGCAGTCAGCAATTGCTGCTCCTCGTGTTTCACGGCAGCAACCAACGAGTCACTGAACCATTCATTGAGTTTCTGCGCCAGCTCCTTGTTTCTTTCTGCCACCGCCCATGTCTCAGCTTTCCCGTCGCTCACCATGCGATAGCCACAGGCCACAAGTGTGTCGGCCGTAAGCAGCGTATCGGGCAAAGGAAAGGCTATCACGTCGGCAGCGCCGTTTCTCAACTTGTTCACCATTTCGAGGGTGTCCTGACAGAGTTCCACCCTTAGCCCTACGCCCAGCTTCTGCGAGAAATGCTCACACAACAGGAAATGCAGACCCATGCCGCGACCATGGTAGTCGTAATAGGTGGCAGGTCCTGAAAGGGTAAGCATAATCATCTCTCCTCCCCTGAGAATATCCTGCAATGAGAAGGCATCGTCAGCGGGAATGTCGGCTTCTTTTACCTCACCCCACGGCGTCACCACACTGCCATTGTCGCTGTTCTGCTTGCATGAGGGCAGCAGCAACGACAGAATAATTATGTACAAGAAATGCAGTTTTCTCACGTTCTCATTTCAATTTGCCCACAAAGTTACAACTTAATTTGCACATTTCAACGGAAATCAGTAATTTTGCAACGATTATTATAAAAAAACAAGATGTTAAGGATAGCTGTACAATCGAAAGGCAGGCTTTTTGAAGACACCATGAACCTGCTCTCTGAGGCCGACATTAAAGTCAGCGCAAGCAAGCGGACACTTCTCGTCCAGGCCTCCAACTTCCCCCTTGAAGTGCTTTATCTAAGAGACGACGACATCCCGCAGAGTGTAGCCAGTGGTGTGGCCGACATCGGTGTGGTGGGCGAAAACGAATTCGTTGAACGTCATGAGGATGCCGACATCATCGACCGCCTCGGCTTCAGCCGGTGCCGCCTGAGCCTGGCCATACCAAAGAGTATCGACTACACAGGGCTGGAATGGTTCAACGGAAAGAAAATCGCCACCTCATATCCCTATATCCTAAAGAAGTTCATGGATGAGAAAGGCATTGAGACCGACATTCATGTCATCACCGGAAGCGTAGAGATTAGCCCTGGCATCGGACTTGCCGATGGCATCTTCGACATTGTCAGCAGCGGCTCCACTCTTGTGAGCAACAACCTTCGCGAGGTGGAGGTCGTCATGCAGAGCGAGGCATTGCTCATCGGCAACCGCCAGCTCTCTGACGAGAAGAAGGCCATCCTGCGCGACATGCTCTTCCGCTTTGAGGCGGTGCGACAGGCAGAGGACAAGAAGTACGTGCGCATGAACGCACCGAAAGCCAGACTGAAGGAAATCATTGAGGTGCTGCCCGGACTGAAGAGTCCCACCATCATACCGCTCGCCGACGAACAATGGTGCTCCGTTCACACGGTGCTCGACCAGAAGCGTTTCTGGGAGATTATCGGTAAACTGAAGGAACTCGGCGCACAAGGCATTCTTGTCACACCCATCGAGAAAATGATACTTTAAAAGTGAAGAGTGAAAAGTGAAGAGTGAAGAATTTGCTGCCGCGCAGAGTTTTTAGGACAGAAATTACCATAGTTATTATAATTCTTTTGTGGGGCGCCTCCACTTATCACTTATCACTTAAAACATCCCGTTCGGGGGCTTGGGGGGCTTCTCACCTCTCAGTTCTCAGTTCTCACTTCTCAGTTTTCAGTTATGCAAATCATCAAATATCCCGCAAAAGAACAGTGGAAGGCCATCACCGGCCGTCCACACCTCGACATCTCGAAGCTCAATGCCACCGTCAGCGACGTGCTGGCAGACGTCAGGCAGAATGGCGACGACGCCGTCAGACGCTATGAGCAGATGTTCGACCACGCTACCCTCGACGCATTAGCTGTCAGCGAGGAAGAAATCCAGGAGGCCCTGCAATCTCTCGACCCCCAGCTGATGGACGCCCTGCGACTCGCTCATCAGAACATTGCGCGGTTCCATGAGGCACAACGCTACGAGGGCATCTGTGTGGAGACCGCTCCTGGCGTCACCTGCTGGCAGAAGAGCGTGCCCATCGAGAAAGTGGGGCTTTATATCCCTGGCGGCACGGCTCCGCTCTTCAGCACTGTGCTCATGCTTGCTACACCCGCCAAGATTGCCGGATGTCGCGAAATCGTGCTATGCACACCTCCCAACCGCGAAGGTCGCGTACACCCCGCCATCCTCGCTGCTGCTCACATCGCTGGTGTCAACAAACTGTTCAAGGCCGGAGGCGTACAGGCCATCGGTGCAATGGCCTATGGTACTGAAAGCGTGCCTAAGGTCTACAAAATCTTTGGACCAGGCAACCAATACGTCATGGCGGCCAAACAACAGGTGAGCCTTCACGATGTGGCCATCGACATGCCTGCAGGTCCCTCAGAGGTATGCGTCATCGCCGACAACACTAGCCGTCCCGATTTCGTGGCCGCCGACCTGCTCTCACAGGCCGAGCATGGTCCTGATTCCCAGGTGCTGCTCATCACCACTTCGGAAAAACTGATAGAAGATGTCGTACGCGAAATCGACACCCAGCTGTCAAAGCTGCCACGCAAGGACATCGCAGCCAAGGCGTTGGAAAACTCCACGCTTGTGGTGGTCGACTCCAAGCAGACAGCCATCGACCTGAGCAACACCTACGCACCCGAGCATCTCATCATTGCCACCGACGACTATGAGGCCCTGAGCCAGAAGGTCGTCAATGCCGGCAGCGTGTTCCTCGGCCACTACGCTTGCGAAAGTGCAGGCGACTATGCCAGCGGTACCAACCACACACTGCCCACTCACGGCTACGCAACAGCCTATAGTGGTGTCAACCTCGACAGCTATCACCGCAAAATCACCTTCCAGCACCTCACCGCCGAAGGCATTCGCTCCATCGGTCCTGCCGTGGAAGCCATGGCAGCCAGCGAACAGCTCGATGCCCATCGAAACGCGATGACGCTAAGAGTGTCGGATGTGATAAGTGATAAGTGATATGTGAGAAGTGTGCTCCTCATGACAAGGCTTTGCATCACCTCTCAGTTCTCAGTTTTCAGTTCTCAGTTTGAGCCCTTGGGCTCACATTCTCAGTTTCCATGAATCTCAAGCAACTCACCCGTCCCAACATCTGGTCGCTCGCTCCCTACAGCAGCGCCCGCAATGAGTACAGCGGTCACGCTGCTCACGTGTTTCTCGACGCCAACGAGAACCCATACAACAATCCCCTCAACCGCTATCCTGACCCCTTGCAGGTAGAACTCAAAGAGCAGATAGCGCGCGTGAAGGGCGTACCATCCGAGCAGATATTCCTCGGCAACGGTTCCGACGAGGCCATCGACATCGCCTATCGTTGCTTCACACAACCCGGCATTGACAATGTCGTCGCCATAGAACCCACCTACGGCATGTACCGCGTATGCGCCGACATCAACGACGTGGAGTACCGCCCCGTATTGCTCAATGACCAATACCAGTTCACAGCCCAGCAACTCCTCGATGCCTGCGATGAACACACAAAGCTCATCTGGCTCTGCTCGCCCAACAATCCCACGGGCAACAGTCTCTGCCGCGAGGAAATCGTGAAGGTGCTGCAGGCTTTTCAGGGTATTGTCATCGTCGACGAGGCCTACAGCGATTTCTCCCAGCAACGGCCCTTCCGTCTCGACATCGCCAAGTATCCCAACATCATCGTCCTCAACACCCTCAGCAAGGCATGGGGATGTGCGGCCATACGTCTCGGCATGGCGTTCGCTTCCGCCGACATCATCAGCATCTTCAACAAGGTGAAATATCCCTACAACATCAACCAGCTTACACAGACCAAGGCTCTCGAGGCACTACGTGACCCCTTCGAGGTCGACAAATGGGTGAAGCTGCTCATTCAGGAGCGTAGCCGCATGATCAACAGCATTATGCAGCTGCCCCTCTGCCAGAAGGTATTCCCCACCGATGCTAACTTCTTCCTCGTGCGCGTCACCGATGCACAGCGCATCTACGACTATCTCGTAGAGCGAGGCATCATCGTCCGCAACCGCACCAATGTCACCCTCTGCCGCGACTGTCTGCGCATCACCATCGGAACAAAAAACGAAAACTCGCAGCTCCTCGCAGCTCTCAGGCAGTATCAATGAGGATGTCGAACGAAGAACAATAAAGAGAACGAGAGGCCTCAGCATCGGAGCAAATCTCCTCTCGGTAAGTTTTGCAAAAAAGAATGGCAAATAAAATGCATTTAGACGGCAGAAAAAGTAATTTCTTCTGCCGTCCTTTTTTTGCTAAAATGGTTCATTAGGCATTTGATGATTATCTACGGTGCTGCAGATGCTCAAGATGGATTTGTGATAATCTATAATTGTAGGGAATTAGCCACACAAAATGGGTGACCACTCACGCGGCCACCCATTTTGTATTCTCTAAAAACATTGGTCTTATTTGTCATTCAAGCGCCTACTCTTCGGGCACTTCGAACTTATCGCCTGTCTGCTTGATGAGGAACTGTCTTGAGGTTTCCGTATAGCCGGGGCGCGAGACGGTGGCACCGATGCCAGTGGCCGTGCGCTCAAACTGTCCGTCCTTTTCGGGTTTGACGGCCATGTCGTTGTACTTTACGACGAGATACCAGCCGAGTTTCTTCCACCGCTCCAGCATCTGTTGCGCCTTCTCAATGCTATAGTTGTTGAGGAAATAGACGGCCTCGGCGGGATTGGCAGCAAGAAGCGTCTGGGCTTTCGCCTCAATGGCCTGCTGGGCATTGAAGTAGGACTGGTCGAGCGAATCGCGCACTTCCTTGAGCGACGGGAACATCAAGGCGTAGCGGGGATAGACCATGTTGCTCACCCAGTTGCACACCCAGAAAGCGTTCTTGTCGGAGAAGGTGACATCGTCGGCACCAGGCGTAGCATAGCATTCAGGCTGACGTGTGGAGCAGCAATAGACGGGAGTATAGGCGGCCATGTTGCCGTCGTCGTTGGCAAACCAGATGATACCTCCTATCTGACGCGGAAGCCAGCTGCGCAGCTGACAGACATAAGAAAAGCCTGCCTGCTGAGTGGAGATGGGACGCTCGTTGAAATACTTTTTTCCGTTGTACTCGAAGGTCAGCGGCGTAGGACGATAGGGCATGTCCCAGAGACCCTGCCCGAGGTCGTGGCTAAGGTCAAAGGGCGTTCCCTCGTAGTGGTCGCGCATGCAAGCCTCCATGTCCTGGAGCGACACCTTGTGCGAGGGCTTAATCCACAGGGGCATAGGCTCGGCGTCTTTCACCTTGCCGGCAGCATAGGGCACATAGCGGTCCATGTCGGAGGAGAAGTGGTTGAAGAAGCTCCACACACGAGCCTCGCAGAAACGACGACCTGAGAAGTCGGGCTTGGCAAAGGCATCGTTGAACGAGAACTCAGCATCCTTACCACTGAACCATCCCATGTCGCGGGCATACTGTATCATACCGCGAGCGAACATCACGTTCTTCTTGTCTTTCTGATTGAAGGAGCGTATGCGGCTCTGGTTGGCGTGGGCGCAGATGCAGTCGTCGGGAATGCGGAGCGCTACCCATACCACGCGCGGCGCCTTGTCGGTGTGGTGCACGGTGCCGGGTGTGCCGGTGCCCATCATCTCCATGATCCAGGCCTCGTTGGGATCGCAGATGGTGAAGGTCTCACCTTCGGAGCAATAACCATACTGCTCGGCGAGTGACGTCATGACCTGAATGGCCTCGCGGGCCGTCTTTGCGCGCTGCAAACCGAGATACATGAGGCTACCATAGTCGATGATGCCCGTGGTGTCGACCATTTCCTCGCGTCCTCCGAAGGTGGTCTCGCCGATGCTGACCTGATACTCGTTGATGTTGCCGATGACATTATAAGTAACGGGGGCTTCGGGTATGGAGCCGTGGTTGACCTTCGTGTCATAGTCGATAATCCAACGTTTCTCATCGGCTGAATGGGTGCCTGCGGGATAATGGCAGAGCCCTGTAAACATGCCGTAGCTGTCGGCGCTATAGGTGCAGAACACGCTGCCATCGGTGGTGGCGTTCTTTGCTGCTATCAGATTGGTGCATGCAAGGGCGTAGGTGCCCATGCAAAGCATGATGGTTGTCAGGAATTGTTTTTTCATGAAATGAAATGATATAAAATAAATAAGTGATAAGTGACAGGTTCTTAGTCTCTCTGCTTAATCTGGAAAGTGCCGCCGAGGTCGTAGACGGCAGCGGTGAGCCAGCCATCCGCGTAGGTGCCGCCCATGTTGTAGCCATCACAATCGAGGAACAGACGGCTGGTGTCAGGCACGTCTTGCTTCAGACGGATGGATAAGAGAGCGTGGCGAACCACGGGTGATGAACTGGCACGAAGGGTGTAGATGTCGGACAGCGCGTCGTCGGCATACTCCACCTCGGGCGCCAGCAACATGTTGGAAGCCAAAGAGCCAGGGCGGACGACAAGCTGGAGACCGGGTAGCTGGAAACTATTGATGCGCTCCCAGCGTAGAAGATTGGAGAAGGAAAACGCCTCGGGCGGAGGAATGGGCTGTCGCTCTCCATGCACGACGAAAGAATAGCGCGACTCGTTGCCAAAAGCATCGGTAAGCGTGTATTCCAGATGGTAGTCGCGTTCCTCGCTGAAGTTCACGATGCCACGGTTGGCATCGGCCTTGATGACGGGCAGTGGATTGCCAGGTTCAACAAACGACTTCATGTACCACTCGTGCTTATCGTAGTAATAGTCGTAGTCACCCCAGGAGTTGACAAACCTGTTCATGGCCCATGGAATGCTGTCGACATTGCTCTCGAAGACCACACGTCCGTCGACGGTGAGCGTCGTGTGACGGATACCGTATTTTTGATAGCATTCTTCCATGTGGTCGTTGGCAAGGATTCCAAAGCCCACACGTCCCCATGCCTTGAAGGTACGCGAGAGGTGGTTGTCGGTGAAGGCAAAAGAGCATTTCGTGCCGTTGCCCTCGAAAACGCCCTGCCCCGCAACGGGATAGGCCATGAAAGACTGCGCCGTTGGCGACTGGGTGTCCTTGAGGAAAGAGCTGAGGAAGTTGAGCGGGTCGATGACGGCCCACGACTTGCTGTCGTGAATCTCAAGATGCAGATGAGGCGCCTGGCTGCTGCCGGTGTTGCCACTTGTAGCCAGCAGCTGACCTTGTGCAACGGGGTATTCGTAGGCATTGAGTCTTATGTCGGCGAAATCGCTCGACTCATGAGGCTGGTCGATGACATCTTCCTGACCATGAGCCTTTCGCCAACGACTGATGATGGCTCGCAGAGGCGGTGCGAAGTCCTTGAGATGGGCATAGACGCTTACTTTCCCATTGGGATGGCGCACGTAGATGGCGTTGCCGTAGCCATTGCCAACCGTCAGGCGGTAGACATAGCCATCGCCGATGGAAAAGACCGGATAGCCCTCCTGGCGTTCGGTACGTATGTCAATGCCGCCATGGAAATGGTTGGGACGCGGTTCCCCGAAGTTTCCTGCCAGTGTGATGGGGATGTGTACGGGCGAGGCAAACTGCAGGGAAGCCGCAAGAATCAATGACCCTAACATGCCTTGAAACTCATGTCGAGACCCTTGACAGAGTGTGTCAGTGCACCGACGGAAACGAAGTCAACACCTTGTTCGGCATAGTCGCGAATGGTGTCGATGGTGATGCCGCCACTCGATTCCGTCTCGAATCTTCCGCCAATCAAGTCTACAGCCTTTTTGGTGTCTGCAACGGTGAAGTTGTCGAGCATGATGCGGTCGACGCCTCCATAATCGAGCACCTGCTGCAGTTCGTCGAAGTTTCTCACCTCAATCTCAATCTTCAGGTCCAGACCTTTCTCCTTGAGATAATGATGGCAGCGCTCAATGGCATTCTTGATGCCTCCGGCAAAGTCCACGTGGTTGTCCTTGAGCAGGATCATGTCGAAGAGTCCGATGCGGTGGTTCACGCCTCCGCCAATCTTCACGGCCTGTTTCTCGAGCATGCGCATGCCGGGAGTGGTCTTGCGAGTGTCGAGCACATGTGTGTGGGTTCCTTTCAGGCGTTCCACATACCGATCGGTCATGGTGGCAATTCCGCTCATGCGCTGCATGATGTTCAGCATGAGGCGCTCGGTCTGCAACAGTGAGCGCACGCGTCCGGTGACAATCATGGCGATGTCGCCTTTCTTGACCCGTGTCCCGTCCGGCATCAGCACTTCCACCTGCATGTCAGGATCGAAGCGTGCAAACACCTTCTTGGCCACCTCCACACCGGCCAGAATGCCGTCCTCCTTGATGAGAAGGTGCGACTTGCCCATTGCATCCTCGGGAATGCAGCACAACGTGGTGTGATCGCCGTCGCCGATGTCCTCCGCGAAGGAGAGGTCAATCAGCCGGTCTTCCAATTCGTTTACGCTAAGCATATATGGCTATTGTTTAATGTTTGGAGCTTATTATAAATAATAGGTATATTCCTGTCAGATTAGTCGTTCAGGTAGATGCCGAATCCCACCTTGAATCCGATGTTGGAATAGTCGGAATGGTTCTTGAAGCTCTGGTTGTAGTAGATGGCAGGCTCGATGGTTACCGAACGGCTAAGGAAGAACGAATAGCCCACTTCTACGCCGGGCATGAGGTCATCATAGCTCTTGTTGGCATGCACATAGCTGACCTTTGCACCCAGAAAGAGTCCGTTCTGTTCGATGTAGTAGCGTCCGCCGGCACCCACTGTGGTGGAATGGGGAGCGTTGCCGCCGTTGTTGTAGGCCACCTCGGCATAGCCAAGCACGTTGTCGAAGAACATGTAGCCCAGCTGTGCCTGCACGCCAATCTTCAGTTCTTCGTTGCCGCAGTAGTTCAGGTCCATGCCTGTGAGCGAGGCACCGACGAAATACTTGTCGGAATGGAAAGGTGTGGTACTTTTCTGATAGTAATACTGGGCCTGAGCGGCCACGGTCATCGTCAGGGCGACGATCATCATTGCAATTTTCTTCATACTGTTTTCTATTTGATGATTATTATATTCTTGGATGGTGGTTTGTTCCTTTTACCTTGCTATCTTCTTTTGTTCCTTTGCATACCAGGCACAGAACCATGCGATGCTGACGACGAGGGCAGCGGCCGCAATACCCCATTTCCACGGGCCTTCAAGGCTGAACAGCTGTTCGGTAATGAGATAGGTGGTGCAGACCACGGTCATGAAGATAGCAGGGATGAGCGTCACGCCATAGGCCTTCTTCTGACGTATCA
>JAEEGF010577117.1_pt1 | contig 12813 bp, 8 predicted proteins | sample 9134171 | NCBI WGS metagenome assembly JAEEGF01 (sample SAMN16246542, study PRJNA631951) | gut metagenome | biome: gut microbiome; feature: rumen; material: AP-attached | host: Bos | place: Iran: Karaj | collected 2018-10 | reverse complement strand
GAGCACAGACTGTTTCCCCTTTCTGCATAAAACCTGGTATGCTCAAAACGGATAGTACGTTCAGAGGTGTTATGTTTAAAGGGGTAGGAGAGCGTTATGATTACAGTTTCTTCCGAAATCATCTTGTTGATGGAGAAATTTCCTCCTTTCCAGACACGTCAAATACGGGTAAGCTTGTCATATCCCAATCGCTTTCCAAACAGATGTCTCTTAAAGTAGGTTCTGATGTATATGCTTATTTTTTTGAGGACAGAGTCAAAGCACGTAAGTTCAAGGTGTCTGCTATCTATTGCACAAATCTGACCGACTTTGATAATAAGCTTGTATTTACGGATGTTTCAACGGTTCAGAAACTTCTGGGCTTTGATACTTATCAATATTCTGGGGCAGAGATTTGGCTAAACGATTTTAATCAATTACCGGAGGCCTCATCTTATATTATAAATAAGGTAAACAGAACGCAAGACCCTTATGGCGCTTATTATACCAGTATGAATATTTACGAGATGTACCCCCAGATCTTTGCTTGGCTTCAATTGCTTAACTTAGATGTGTGGGTTATTCTTATCCTTATGGTATGTGTGGCTGGTGTGACTATGATAAGCGGTTTGCTCATTATTATACTTGAGCGAACCAACTTCATAGGGATTCTGAAAGCGCTTGGTGCAAGCAATGCACGTATGCGACACATCTTCCTCTATTTCAGCTTCTTTGTTATTCTACGTGGTATGATATACGGCAACATTCTGGCATTTGCCATTATCTTTATACAGCAACAGTGGCATTTGATACACTTGGATCCGACTGTATATTATGTGGAAGCTGTTCCTGTAACTATTGATTGGGCTTTCTTTGCGATAATTAATGTTGCAACACTCATCATTTGTGTACTGGCACTTGTTGTCCCCAGTTACCTTATTTCAAATATCCATCCTGCTAGGAGTATTCGTTTTGAATAGTCTATTGTTTTTCTAAGAGAAGTAGACACCAATTCTCGTCGCTCTCTTTCTTAATTAGTTTAAAGTTTTCTTTCTGTGCAGTTTCCAGTAATATTGGTACATCTTCTGTGTAGAAACCACTCAGTAACAACTGTCCCTTGGATGATAATTTGCTACTGAAAGCGTGTAGATCATTTAGCAGGATGTTTCTGTTGATATTGGCTATCAGCAAGTCGGCATTCCCTGTTTTTTTCAGAACTGTTGAGTCTCCTTCTTCTACGGTTATCTGATTTTGCACTCCATTCAGAAGTATATTGTCGCAGGTGTTTTCAACACTCCATTCATCAATGTCATAGGCGAAAACACTTGTAGCTCCCCTCTTGATACACATAATGGAAAGTATGCCTGTACCTGTACCTGCATCAATAGCCTTCTTGCCAGTAAGATTCAGAGTAACTAATTCACGTAGTATCATACGTGTAGTTTGGTGACTTCCTGTTCCAAAGGCCAGCTTGGGGGATATAATGATGTCATAAGGTAGAATGGGAACATCTGTATGCTTTACGTCATGAATAACAATAGTGTCATCTATTATGATAGGATGAAAGCCTTCTTCTTCCCATACTGCATTCCAGTCTTCGTATTCTGCCTCTACTATCTCATATTTTATCTTTATCTCAGGAAAAGGATAGTTCCCGATGATTTTTTTTAGGTTTTCCTCTTCAAATACAGACTGTTGAATATAAGCTTGCAATCCATTGTCCGTGGGGACAAAAGTCTCAAAACCAATCTCTGCCAACAATGCAGAAATAACATCGCTGTACGTCTCTGTATATGGCTCTATGGTGAAGTTTACCTCGTAGTATTTCATAACTGAATGCAAAAATACATATATTTTTCTAACTAGGGAAATTTCCTCGCCAAATTAGGCAAAATCCTTTTGGCTATTTCGTTGAATACCTCTACCTTTGTATCATAAACATATAAAACCGTAGTATTATGAAGTTTTTGTATCTTTTTCTTTTGTCGGTTTGGGGTCTTTCTGCAACTGTTCATGCACAAGACATAGATGATGATATGTATTTTGTTTCCAGCAAGAAGAAAGCTGCAAAATCTGCTGCTAAGACAGCAAAGGACAAGACCTCTTATGCGGATGTGGCAGAGCCTGTTACTTCCTTAGATTATGAAGATGCCAATGTTGACTATCATACCGGACAACTGCGTGATGTTGACGATTACAACAGACGTGGTAATCTGGTTAATAACGGACAAGTGGTAGCCAAGCTGGTTAATGACACCTTATATGTATTCAGTAACGATAGCACAAGTCAGAACACATATGTCTATGGTAGCGAGGCAGATTCTAGTAGAAATTACTATGATGATGATAACTCCTACTATGATGATTATTCCTTGACTTCTCGTCTAGGTCGTTACCATAGTGTTCATTTTATTGATCCCTGGTATTGGGATTATTGCTATGGATGGTATGATCCATGGTATGACCCCTGGTATGGATGGTATGCTCCTTATTACCGTCATGGCTATTATAGCTGGTATGATTGGGGATGGTATCACAGTCCAACATGGCATTTCGGTTGGTGTGGACACATACATTATCCTTCATACCACCATCATGGAGGTATAAGTCATCATCCGGCCAGTCTTCCTAATCGTTATGGAGGACAACGAATGGCAAGCTATACCAGCAGAGGTAATCGCACAGGTTTGTCTGTTCCTTCTCGAAATGATAGGAACTCTATTTCTACACGCGGAGATATTTTATCACGTCAAGGAAATGTAAGATCAACAACTGAGCGTAATGTTTCTTCACGTTCTGACAGAGGAATTTCACGCGGTGAAAGAGGGATATCACGTACAGAGTCATCATCCCGGACATATGAATCCAGCCGTTCTTCCTCTTCTTCATCATCTCGCAGTTCCTCTGTAAGTAGTGGATTTGGTGGTGGCTCTCGTGGAGGCAGCTTCGGAAGCGGAGGTAGTTTTGGCGGAGGATCACGTGGCGGTGGCTTTAGTGGAGGCGGTGGCGGTGCCTCACGTGGCGGACGTCGATAGGCAGACTTCTATTGGGAAATCATAATTGAGTAAAAATATATTAGATATCATAGATTTATGAATAAGCTATTGTCAATATCTTTGTTCTTATGTGCTGCTTCAGCTTATGCACAGGATACCTATATGAACGAGCAGATGCTAAATAACTCTGATGATGTAATAGGTACATCACGTTATGTGGGTATGGGTGGAGCCTTAGGCGCACTTGGTGCCGATATGAGTGTTATCAGTTGGAATCCTGCCGGCATCGGACTCTACAGAAAGAGTGATGTGGCCCTTACTTTTGGCGGCCTTTGGAATAAGAACAGAATAAAGGAGGAGAATCGTGGAGCTGGAACTTTCGACCAGATAGGTTTTGTATATAACTTCAAGACTGAATCTGATGTCTGTCCTTATGTAAACTTTGCTGTTAATTACCAGAAGAAAAAGAATTTCTTCTCTAATTTCTATGCTGATAGCGATATGAATTATCCTCTTAATATTAGTCAGATGGACCAGTTGGCAGAACTTGCAAGTTATGGGTACAATACAAAGTGGAATCTTGCAGGTCTGTCTGTTGATAACAATGCTTTGACCAAATACACTGATGATGAAGGTATATTAAGGTATTCAAACAAGTATTACGGAGATTATAATACCTACACTCATCATAGCGAGGGATCCTTACGTGGTTGGGATTTTAATATCAGTACTAATATAATGAATCGCGCCTTCTTGGGTCTTACTTTTGGAGTTGATAATATTGATTACGATGCTTGGACAAACTATTTTGAAGCAAGTCATTTTATAGATGATAACAATGTCGAACACAGAGGTGACTATAGTGTCTGGAACGATTATAATGTAACGGGATATGGCTTTAACTTCAAACTTGGTGGTATAGTCCTTCCTTTTGAAGACAACTCATTCCGTGTTGGTTTTGCCATAGAGTCTCCTACATGGTATAAACTCAAGAGTAGCGTCTGGATGAATTATGCTGACGAGACACAAGATCCTGTTGTAATCTCAAAATCTGTTGAAAGCTATTTGCCCTTTAATATTAAGACTCCATGGAAGTTCCGTGCTAGTATGGGAAGTACCGTTAGTAATAAGTTTGCTTGGGATGTTGACTATGAGTATGCTAGTTACAAGAATATGACGCAACGTTATCCCTATGATGATTCTTTCAGCGGTGATAAGGATATAGCCATGAATGATCATATGTATCAGAACCTAAAGGGCATTCATACCATCCGAGCTGGTGTTGAGGTTCGTCCTATTGCTCCTTTGGCATTCCGTTTAGGATATAATTTCTCAACATCTCCATATGAAAAGAATGCTAATTTCGATCAGATACTTATCAACAGCGCTGCAATGGATTATATTACTCGAACCAACTATATGATTACCAAACCAACACATATTCTTAGTTTAGGTGCGGGTTATAGATGGAAAAAGTTCTATTTTGATATGGCTTACAAGATTCGTCATCAGAAAGCTGACTTTTATGCCTTTGATGATAGCTTTACAAGTCCTAATACAGCTTTCTCAAATGGTAATCCTGATTTAGTGAATACTCGTCTTGAGCCTGTTCCTGTAGACCTTACACGACATAGTATAACATGTACTTTAGGCTTTAAGTTTTAACAAAAAAGAAGAGTAGAGAATTAGCCTCTACTCTTCTGGGAATAAACCATATAGCTTAGCGTCTATCTGGTCAGTAATAAGCTGAAAATCCTTAGGGTTCGCTTCGAATTTCAGATGGTCACCATCTATAATCAGAAGCGGGCCCTTATAGGTTTTAATCCATGCTTCGTATCTGTCGTTCAATCCTTTCAGGTAGTCAATACGGATGCTTTGCTCATAGTCACGGCCACGTTTGCTGATTTGGGCAATCAGATTTGGGATAGTGCTACGGATGTAAATCATTAAATCAGGCAGGCCCACCAAAGACATCATTAAATCAAAAAGTTCTGAATAGTTGTCGAAATCTCTGTCACTCATGTATCCCTGTTCATGAAGGTTAGGAGCAAAAATGCGGGCATCTTCAAATATTGTTCTGTCTTGTATGATTGTATCCTTGCTCTTTGAGATTTCTACTACGTCACGAAATCTCTTGTTCAGGAAGTAAACTTGCAGGTTGAAACTCCAACGGTTCATGTCCTTGTAGAAATCTTCCAGATATGGATTCACGTCGACGGGCTCGTATCGTGGAGTCCATCCGTACCTTTTCACCAACATTTTGGTAAGAGTTGTTTTTCCGCAACCAATATTACCGGCAATGGCTATATGCATATTTTTGAGTTTAGTGTTGAGTGTTTATAGTTTCGAGTCTAAGGGGAAGAGTCCATATAGCAGGCTATCTATCTTTTGGGTGATAGATGTGAAGTCTTGCTTGTTATTCAAGTAGTCCATATTGTCTACATCTATGGTTAGAACCTTTCCCTTGTATTTTTTGTATATGAAATCCTCGTACAAATCGTTTAGACCTTTCAAGTAGTCTATCTGTATGCTTTGTTCATAATCTCTACCTCGCTTCTGGATGTTGCTTACCAAATGGGGGATGCTAGCCCTTAGGTAAATCATCAGGTTGGGATATCGTACCATGTCAGTCATCAGTCCGAAGAGTTCCATGTATGCCTCGTAATCACGTTTCGAAAGGTGTCCTTGCTTGTAGTTGTTGGCAACGAATACATGTACGCCTTCGTAGATTGTGCGGTCCTGGATGAAGGTCTGGGGGGATTGTGCCATTTCCAGAAGGTTTCTAAAACGCTCCTTCAGGAAGTAAACCTCCATATTGAAACTCCATCGCATGATATCACTGTAATAATCCTGAAGATATGGATTATTGGTTACAGCCTCGAATTGTGGTATCCAATCGTAATGGTCAGCCAACAGTTTTGTTAAAGTTGTCTTTCCACTTCCAATGTTACCTGCAACGGCTATATGTAGTTTTTCTGTATTATTATTTTGTTTTGCGATCAACTTTTCGTAATTTTGTCTACAAATTTAAAGAGAATATTTGAGAAAGACAAACACAAACAACCCTTTTTTATTGATATGATACAAGATCTTCTTTCTTTTCTTGATAGTTCGCCCGTAAACTTTTTAGCTGTTGATACATTACGTAAACGCTTAAAACAGGCGGGTTTCAGTGAGTTCGATGCTGCATCGCCACTTCAGGACGTAAAGCCTGGCACACAGTTCTTTGTAACCAAGAATGATTCCTCCATTTATGCCTTCCGAATGGGTGGCAAACCACTTGCTGAGGCTGGATTTCATGTAATCTGTGCCCATTGTGATTCACCTACCTTCCGCATCAAGCCCAATGCCGAGATAACCTGCGAGGGTGGTATTACCAAACTTAATACTGAAGTATATGGCGGACCCATCATGAGCACGTGGTTCGACAGACCTCTCTCATTGGCTGGTCGTGTTATCATTGCTAGCAAAAATGCAATGAATCCTGAAACACGTTTGCTTTTCTGTAAAAAACCTCTTTTGCAAATTAGTAACCTTGCCATTCATTTCAATCGTCAGGTAAATGATGGTGTAAAATTGTCCAAGCAGAAAGATATGTTGCCCATCTTGGGGATTGTTCAGAATGAGTTGGAGAAAGGTAATATGCTGATGAATCTTATATGCGATGAAGTCGGTTGTAAACCAGTGGATGTGTTGGATTTTGACCTTTATCTTTTTGATGCAACACCAGCTTGCACATTTGGTATGCATAACGAATTTTTATCATGTGGTAGATTAGATGACCTAAGTATGGTTCATGCTGGACTCCAAGCTCTTCTACAGACCGGAGATGTTGTGCCTGAGACTACACAGGTGCTTGCCATTTTCGATAATGAAGAGACAGGAAGTCAAACTAAACAAGGTGCAGGAAGTCCATTCTTGGCAAGTATCCTGCAAAGGATTGTTCTGGCGCAAGGCGATTCGTTAGAAGGTTTCTACCGTGCAGTAGAGAAAGCCTTTATGGTTTCTGCAGATAACGCTCATGGCTGGCATCCCAATTACAGCGATAAATATGACCCCACCAATCATCCTGTTTTGGGTGGCGGTCCGGTTATAAAGTTCAATGCTGCTCAGAAGTACGCCAGTGATGCAGCTTCTGCTGCAGTCTTTGCAAGCATCTGCAAAGAGGCCGGCGTCCCTTGCCAGCGTTTTGTTAATCACAGCGATGTGGCTGGCGGTAGTACATTAGGTAATATTTTGGCTAGTTCATTACCATTGCGTGGTGTAGATATGGGCAATCCTGTATTGGCTATGCATAGTGTTAGAGAAACCGCCTCTTGTGCTGATCACGAGTTTTGTATCCGTGCTTTTACTGCATTTTACCGCATGTGATCTCTGAATTGATTTGGGCAGCCTCGCTTCACTTATGGAATAATAATGAAGCTGGGCTGCCCATATTTTATTATCTCGTTTTTTTGTTGTAACTTCGCACCCGCAAATCAGCATCCCATTTTTAATGGAAATTCAACAACTACAGAAAATATATGCTATGCACCCGGGGGTGAAGGCGCTGGCTGCTACATTGGGGAGTAAACAGAAAACTATACAAGTTTCTGGATTACAAGGTAGCTGCGCTCCAATGGTGTTTGCCGCATTAAATATCCCTTCGGAGAGTATGAGAGGGGATTGTCCTTTCCTCTTTATTTTGGATGATGAAGAAGAGGCTGGTTATTTCTATCACGACTTAACCCAGTTGATGGGGCAGGAGCAAGTGCTGTTCTTTCCCAGTAGTTACAAACGTGCAATCAAATACGGACAACGTGATGCTGGCAATGAAATCCTTCGCACAGAAGTGTTGAGTCGCATCAGTTCCCTTAGCTCTCAACTTTATATTGTAACTTATCCCCAGGCGTTAGCCGAGCTTGTTGTTACGAAGACAAAGTTGAGCGAACAGACGCTCCGTCTGCAGACAGGAGAAAAGGTTGACATAATATTTGTTCAGGACACGTTGTTGGAATATGGCTTCCAGCGTGTAGACTATGTGTATGAACCTGGACAGTTTGCTGTTCGTGGTAGTATTATTGACGTGTATTCTTTCTCGTGCGAACTGCCTTACCGTATAGATTTCTTTGGTGATGAGGTGGATAGCATCCGCACCTTCGAGGTGCAGAGTCAGTTGAGTCGCACTAAACTGCAACAGATTAGCATTGTGCCTGAGATGACCACACAACAGGAAGGTAGGGAGAGTTTCCTTAGTTTTCTAACGAAAGATGCTACTCTCGTTTTGAAAGATCCCGCCTTCGTTGCAGATGTAGTAGAGCAGACATATCTGGAGGGATTCAGTAAGCAGGCACAAATAGAACAAGTTCCCCTTCAACTTTCCCAGAAGGAGGGAGATACTATTCTGTCTTCTAAAGCACTGTTGGTTAATCCAGAGGAATTTAGAAAACAACTATTTGATTTCCGTTGTGTTGAATTAAGAAACACGATTCAAAACACTAATTCTAATCCTCAATTCTCGATTTCTTTCAAGACCCATCCTCAACCTGTCTTCCATAAGAACTTCGAGTTGCTTTTTCAGTCGTTTCAGCAGTATCGGAAGGACGGCTACCAGATTTACATCCTGGCTGACAGTCAAAAACAGACAGACCGACTGGAGAATATTTTCCAGGAAAAAGCAACTGGCATTCTGTTCGAGGCTGTTTCAAAGACAATTCACGCAGGTTTCGTAGATGATGAACTGAAGGTGTGCTTCTTTACCGACCATCAGATATTCGATCGTTATCATAAATACAATCTACGTACTCAGCAGACACGCACAGGCAAGGTTGCACTGACTTTAAAGGAGTTACAGCAGTTTGAAATCGGCGATTATGTAGTGCATTTGGATCATGGTGTTGGTCGGTTTGGCGGATTGGTACGTATTCCCAACGGCGACAAGATGCAGGAGGTTATAAAGATTATCTATAACCATGATGATGTAGTATTCGTTTCCATTCACGCCCTGCATAAGGTATCTAAATATAAAGGAAAAGAGGGAGAGCCACCACGTATCAGTACATTAGGTACTGGAGCCTGGGAGCGCATGAAGGAGCGCACGAAGACTAAGATTAAGGATATTGCCCGAGATCTTATAAAACTTTATAGTCGCCGACGCGAGGAGAAGGGATTCTCTTATTCGCCCGATAGCTTCATGCAGCACGAGCTGGAGGCTAGCTTCCTCTATGAGGATACACCTGACCAGCTGAAGGCTACACAGGATGTGAAAGCCGACATGGAACGTGCACGTCCAATGGATCGTTTGGTATGCGGCGATGTGGGTTTTGGTAAGACCGAAGTGGCAGTACGTGCTGCCTTTAAAGCTTGTGCCGATAATAAACAGGTTGCTGTGCTGGTTCCTACAACGGTTTTGGCCTATCAGCATTTCCGTACATTCTCGTCGCGTCTGAAGGATTTCCCTGTTAAGATCGCCTATTTGAGTCGTGCACGTACGGCCTCGCAGACGAAGGAGATATTGGATGGACTTAAGAACGGCACCATCAATATTGTAATAGGTACGCATAAGTTGATTGGAAAGAGTGTTAAATTTAAGGATTTGGGCTTGCTCATTATTGACGAGGAGCAGAAGTTTGGTGTTAGCACGAAGGAAAAACTTCGCCAAATGAAGGTGAACGTTGATACGTTGACTCTTACCGCGACACCCATCCCGCGTACCCTGCAGTTTAGTCTGATGGGAGCACGTGACCTGAGTGTTATTCAGACTCCTCCTCCCAATCGCTATCCTATACAAACGCAGGTTAGCGTGTTTAGCGCTGAGATAATAGCTGAGGCTATCAATTTCGAGATGAGTCGTAATGGACAAGTATTTTTTGTGAATAATCGCATCAATAATCTACCAGATTTGACGGCTCTTATACACAAGCATGTGCCTGATGCACGCGTTGCTGTTGCACACGGACAGATGCCACCTGAGACCTTAGAGAATATTATGATGGCGTTTGCCAATTATGACTACGATGTGCTATTGAGTACTACTATCATAGAGAGTGGATTGGACATCCCCAACGCCAATACCATTATTATAAATGGAGCGCAGAACTTTGGTCTGAGCGACTTGCACCAAATGCGTGGTAGAGTAGGACGTTCTAACAAGAAAGCCTTCTGCTATCTGTTGGCTCCTCCATTGAGTGCATTGAATATAGATGCTCGCCGTCGTCTGCAGGCTATAGAGAATTTCTCGGATCTGGGAAGCGGCATACATATTGCCATGCAGGACTTGGATATACGCGGTGCAGGTAACATGTTAGGTGCAGAACAGAGTGGTTTCATTGCCGACCTTGGCTACGAGGCTTACCAGAAGATTCTTTCGCAGGCTGTCAAGGAGTTGCGTAACGATGAGTTCCAGGAGCTGTATAAAGAGGAAGTGAAAGCCGGTAACATTACCAGCGGAACAGAATTTGTAGAGGAATGTATTATAGAGAGTGACTTGCCCATGTCTTTCAGTGAAGATTATGTTCCCACCAGTAGCGAACGTATGTTGCTCTATCGTGAGTTGGACGGTTTAGAGCGTGATTCCGATGTAGAGCAGTTCCGCCAGCGTATGATAGACCGTTTCGGAGTCATTCCTGCCGAAGGCGAGGAACTGATTCGAGTAGTGAAGTTGCGCAGTTTGGGACGTTACTTCGGTTGCGAGCGCATTATGTTGAAGCAAGGACGCATGCGCATGCAGTTTGTTTCGAATCCCGACAGTCCCTTCTACGATAGCGAGGCTTTCCACAAGGTGATTGCCTTTGCTACCACTAACGCTCATATCTGCAAAGTTGATAATAGTAAGAACCAGTTTAAACTCTTGGTTACCGATGTCAAATCGGTAGAGCAAGCCAACGCCTTGCTCTCACAGATGCAGCAATGCAAGGCATAAAATAAGAAAGACCCCTGAGTGACGAAAACTCAAGGGTCTTTCTTTTGTATTCCGATAATAGGGAGAGGCTTCTCCTTTACTTATCCAACTGGTCGATAATCTTCTGGAAGTTATTGATCATGAATTCAGCGGCCGTCATCTGCTTGTCTCCGACGGTAACCTTTCCGCCAGGGTTTTGAGCCTCCTGCTTCTTCAGGATATCGATTCGGTTCTTGGCCTCTGTTATAATCAGCTTCTTCATCTTCTTGTCTTGATCGCAGTTCTGAGACATACCCATCAGTAGAGGCCAGAGGTCGCGTGCGCTAGTCCATACGGCACCTTTGGTCTTGATGTCCTTCTGCAGGTACTTGGCCAATGTGGCATAGTCCTTCTTGTAGTTGGCAACGGCTATCAGAGTTGCATCCTCAATCTGCTCGATACCAGGTACATTGTAGTCCTTCATCATCTGCTTGAAAGCATCGAACTTAGTTGGGTCGAAGTTCTTGAACTCTCGTCCTTCGAACTCTATAACCATGCGAGCACCCAGTTTCCAGGCTTTGTCGAGTGTTTCTACTGCCTTCTCTCCGTACTTCTCCACTATGGTAGGACGCAGACGGTAAACACCCAGGAAGAGTTCGTCGTCTGTATCGTAGTTGCCGGAAAAGAACTTCTTGAAGAGCGTGCTGTCTGCCACAATCTGCTCAGGAGTCTTACCCTCCAGTAGGACGCTGGTAACCTGCTTCTTCTCGTTACGCAAATAACGGCTATCAAGCAGGTCCATGTAGTCCTTCAAGAATGCCTCATCACGATTGCCGTCCTTGAACTGCTGCTGATACCAGTTTAGACCCTTTTCCTCGTTAAGCAGACTATCTATTGTTTTTATGAATTTATCCAGTGGCGCAGATCCTACCTGGCTGGCGCGTAGGCTCCCATCGTTATTTACAATCAGAAAAGTGGGGTAGGCTGCCACATCATATTTCTTGGCTAACTCAGGACCCTCGCCCTGCTCCATATCAACCTTCCAGCAAACGAACTTGCTGTTGAAGTAATCTCCTGCTTCTTTCTGAGGGAACACCTTTGTAGCCATCTGTTTGCAGGGACCGCACCAAGAGGTGTAGCAGTCTATGAAGACGGGCTTACCCTCGGCTTTGGCCTGATCCAGAATCTGCTGGAATGTCTTGCCCTCGTTGAAGTTTGTTTGAGCGCTAGCCGTGATTGCAAACACGGCCAGCACTATACTGATGATTTTTCTCATTTTTTCTTTTTGTTATCTCTGAACTCTAATCTATTATTCACTAGTGGGGAAGATAGGGTTAACTCCACGTGCTCCTGCGGTAATCCACAAGTTATTAATGGTACTGGGTAAACAACGACGGATGCTTTGTATATTGCCTGTACCTGTGATGGTACGGTATGCTACTTCCGTGGGAATACCACCTGTTAGCTTGTCAAAGAAGTACAGTGTGTAGTTATTGCCGTTCTGTGTACCGACAATTAGGTTGTCATAATTCCGCGGAGTGTCTCCGAAACTCAATGCAAGCCATTGATTAGTCACAAAGTTGATGGGTTCTGTGACACCATACAAAGGTATCTCCACTTCATTGTCTGTTTCCCATGCGTAGGCATACAACTTACCACCATCTACGGCATAGATATAGGCTGCGCTACGACCGCATCCTGCAACATGGGATGCCTTAGATATATGTAATTCAGGATTCAGCTCTCGAACCTCAATTTGCTTGGCATTCCTACTGTCGATGATGTGCAGGAAACGTTTTCCAGTACCTTTCTCCTGTGCCAAGAACCATGCAGTCTCACCCATTCTGTTCATACGGTTTATGCCGCTGGCTATACATTTTGTAATACCGGTTGTATCAACGGAAATATCCATGCGATTGACACCGCCCTGGTCAATGTTACGTACACCTGGGAGGTGATTACTCCAATAAAGAATACCAC